>Ga0074046_10003153_pt1 | contig 13934 bp, 10 predicted proteins | sample BogForMeECP23OM3_FD_94441 | JGI IMG/M metagenome (GOLD analysis project Ga0074046, IMG submission 94441) | Bog forest soil microbial communities from Calvert Island, British Columbia, Canada - Bog Forest MetaG ECP23OM3 | ecosystem: Environmental > Terrestrial > Soil > Wetlands ...
ACTTTCGAGGCCTGCTCGGGCTTCACACGCGTTACATCCCGCCGGATCGCTCAGCAGCCCAAGGCCGCCTTTGTCGCGAGGCTCCAACCTGGCCAGTTACCCAGCCAAGCTGCTCGCCAGCTTCTAGACCTATCGACAATTATCTAGGTGAGACCCTCCCTCACTGATGGTTCGCGCCCGCAGGGCGCACTGCCAATAGCGGAAGTGCGTCGAAACCACGTAGGCGGCACACAAGCAGCTCGTCCCATCCCCGGCTTCGCGAAAGCCGCTAGGGATTTTTCTCAACGGCACCTGAACGGCGCGACTGACCGTCAAATCCGGGGTCACGTTTGGAAGCCGATTGTCCACGCAAACACTTCGCAGGCGTGGAACAAATCGGTGAGAAGCCGATCGCAAGCAGTGTCCCGCCGGAGATCGTTCCAGTGCTGGCGCCGGCGAGCGCCATATTGTCGCCATATATAACCAGATCCAGATTGTTGTATATAACTAGATCCAGACTGTTGCTTTCAGTGACACAGCTACGTAAGGAAAAATAACAGTTGTTTCGGTTCACCTGCAGCAAAAGAACCAGGAACTCCGGGCTAGAAGCTATGTGATATATCCGGGATGGCGGGGCGCAATGACACCATCGGACGATCTTTATGGCGAGCGCATCAAGCGCGTCGGTTTCACTGTCGTTCTGCTTTGCACTTTCGGCCTTGCGCTTGCGTCCGCCGCGCCCTCACCGGCCACGGCGCAGACGCCGTCGCCCGAGCCGCTCGCTGTAGAGGTGACGAATGCAAGCACGCCCGAAAGCTGCGCCGAGAAGGACAACGTGATCATCAATTTCGCTTCAGCGAATGTGCGCCGTTTCCGCATCGAGGCCGCGCTTCCTGCCTATATCGGCAGCGTCGGCGCTGACCGGCGCGAAGCTAATTGGACGGATTGCGACATCCCCCATGGCGCCGACCTGCCGCCGCCGACGGAGCGACGTATCACCTTTTACGAATCGCCCTTCTTGTGGGTGACGGGCTATGAGGTCTCCGATTATTGGCTGCGGCGCGACGTGCCGGTGCACATCGGCGAGCGCGCCGAGCACAACCTCACCATGCTACAGCTTTGGGTGTTCGTGCGCGGCAAGGCCGAGCAAGTGCTGGTGCTCTATCCGACCAGCGGCATCTGGCGGATTCATCCGCTGCCGCCTGAGAGCCTCGCCTGGACCTCCTATGGTTCCTCCTTCCTCGTCGGACCCATCGAGAGGAAGCAGATGCCGGTTGTTGAGTTCAAGGAAATTTCCTTCCATCCGGAGAGCCGCACCTTCCGCCTCGCTTTCGCCGATGGTGGCACGGGTACGGTCAAGGTGAGCGAGATTGATGATGATCATATCGCGCTCGATGTCGGCTTCGACCGGGCGATCGTGGGCAAGCCCTTCGCAGCGCTGAGCTCTATGTATGTCACGGAGTTCAATGCCGATGTCGCCCGCATCGCCCTGCAGCGGCCCGAAGAGAAAACCTGGCTAGAGGCGCCAATCATGGCTTTCGGAACAGCCAGGGCGACGAAGGCCTGGATGGGGCGTGTTTTGCCTTCCCGCCACAATATCAGCGCGCCAGACATGGTGTTTAGCGGCTTTGCCGAGGAGAACATCAACAACCGCTCGGATATACTCGCGCCGCGTACCGGAAGCGGACGCAAGCCTTTCGCCCTTGAGCAGGAATCGGATAACCTCCGCCCGCAATCTTCACTGCCCTCAGGCCAAGTGCCAGATCGCAGCGCAGTTGGCGCGCCGGCTGTTGTGAACTAACCTTTTCCGCGATTATTGCCACCCTACGCTAAACGGCGGCGGGCATAGATGCCAAAGGCAACGATACCCCCATAACAGGCGGCCGGCACCGCCAGCGCAGCATTGAGACCAGCGGCATCCGCCGCCTGTCCCATGATGAGCGGTACGATCGCGCCTCCCGTGATCGCCACACAAATGATGCCGGACCCCTCGTGTGCGCGGCGGCCAAGGCCTTCCGACGCGAGCGCGAAAATCGTCGGAAACATGATCGAGTTAAAGAGGCCAATCGCAAGCAGCGCCCCGCCGGAGACCGCACCGGTGCTAACGCCGGCAAGCGCGAGGAGCAGGATCACTGCAGCGGCGGCACTCGCAAGCACCTTTCCTGGAGAAAAAAGACGCAAAATATATGCTCCGATGAACCGGCCAACCATCGCGCCGCCCCAATATAATGGCACGAGTTCACCCGCATTGCGGGCGCTGAGGCCCAATACATTGGCCTGCATCAGGAAATTGACGATCACAGACCCGATCGCAACTTCGCCGCCGACATAGAGAAAAATCCCGAGCGCGCCGAATGCGAAGCGCTTCTGCCGCAACAGTCCAAATGCCCGCCACACTGGCGTCTGAGCGGCCTAGCCTTCGGGAAGGCGGTTCCGGTTCGCCCATACCACCTACGCCATGGCAAGAAGTGCTGCCGCAAGGCCGAGATAGGTGAGCACGATTGTGCGGCTTTCCTGCACGCGGAATGCATCAAGTGCCGCGCCGGTTAGCGCTGCCGGATCCGATTCTCCGAGCGAGCGCAGGATCAGGATCGAGCCGACAAAGGGGAAAACCGTTGTGCCGAGCGAGTTGAACGCCTGGGCGAATGTGAGGCGGCTGTGCGCGGTCGCGGGCTGGCCCAGCATGGAGATCAGCGGGTTGGCGACGACCTGCACAATCGTGATACCGGAGGCAAGCACGAAGAGCGCAAACAGGAACGCCGCGAACACGCCGAGCGAAGAGGCCGGCACGAACAACAGGCACCCGAGAGCCATTGTCACGAGCCCAATCGCGGCTGCACGCAAATAGCCGGTGCGCCAAATGATCGCGGCAGCAGGCAACGAAATGAGAAAGTATGCCGCGAAAAACGCTGACTGCACCAGCATAGCCTCGGCATAGGACAGAGTGAACAGCGCCTTGAGCTTCGGGATCACGATATCGTTTAGGCTCGTGATGCCGCCGAAGGCAAAGAATAGCCCGAATATCAGCACCCGCAGATTTGGCGCGTTGACGAATCCGTCGGAGCTTTCATCCAGGAATACCGGATCTGAGGATGAGGCTGCCGGAATATCCAGTTTCATTCTGTCTTCCCAAAGGTTTCGGTAATGCGTGGCCTGCCAGCCCACGCCCGGCTCGCACGGCAGGCCAGCGGACTTGCCCCGAGCGATAGGGCATAGCCAAGCCGCTGTCTAACGGCATAGCAGACTTTTTGACAAGGGCCGCAAAATGCGGGCGCGAGGCATCCTCAATTCTGGTCTTTGGCCCCTGGTCCGGCGCACGATACGCCGCTTGACAGAACCGTCCGCTTCGCCTGCAGTAAATTTTGCGAACGGCACCAAAGGTCATCTTTGAGGATGGGCAGCCCAAAAGTTACGGTCCTAGCCGATGCCCTGTTACGATCGGCTTCCATACTCAGAATGCAATCGCAGCGTCTGGATAAAGCATGTCCGTTAACGTCTGCGCGGCGGCTCACGCTGCGCCTTGCCGGCGCGATCCTTTGGCTAACCGGCTTCCTCGCGCCTTTGGCGGCGCAGGGGCAGAATGAGCGGCCTTTCGCACTGCCGGCTCCACCGGAGGGGACGGTTCAACCGTCGAATCCGCAGCTGGCCTCGCCCGCAATCGAAAGCCGGGTGGACGCGTTGCTGGGGCAAATGACGCTTGAAGAAAAACTGGGCCAGCTTGTTCAGTACGGCGCTTCAGACGACTCCGCAAATGCCGAACTAGCGAACGATAACTATGCGCCCGGCAAAAATCCGGAGGTACAGATCAAGATCGATCCGATGGATTTGGCTGCCAAGGGGCTCCTTGGATCGATGCTCAATGTCGTGGGCGCCCAGCGCACCAATGCCTTCCAGCGCGCCGCTGTCGAAAAGAGCCGCCTCCACATTCCGCTTCTGTTTGGAGCGGACATTCTTCACGGCTACCGGACAGTAGCCCCCATTCCCCTTGGCTTGGCGGCTACGTTCGATCCCGATCTGGTCGAGTCGGTTTCGCGCCTTGCCGCCGCCGAAGCATCAACCGCCGGCGTGCGCTGGTTTTATTCGCCCATGGTAGACATCTCGCGCGACCCGCGCTGGGGGCGCACGCAGGAAGGCGCTGGCGAAGACGCGTATCTGGGCGCGGTGATGGCCCAGGCTTATGTGCGCGGCTATCAAGGCAGCGATCTTTCCAGGCCCGGCAGCGTGGCGGCCTGCGTGAAGCACTTCGCGGCCTATGGGGCCGCTGAGGCCGGCCGCGAATACAACACGACCGATATGTCACTGAGCCGCCTCCACCAGTTTTACCTGCCGCCTTACAAGGCTGCCGTGGATGCCGGAGCAGCCACCGTCATGAGTGCATTCAACGCGCTGAACGGCGTTCCCGCGACCGCCAATTCCTATCTTCTCCGGGATGTCCTGCGTACCGGGTGGGGCTTCAACGGGCTGCTTGTCAGCGACTACACTGCCGTCATGGAGCTGCGCAATCATGGCGTGGCACTCGATGCTGCAACCGCTACCCGGAAAGCGTTCCTGGCTGGCGTGGATGTCGACATGATGTCGCACTACTACGATATACAATTGCCTGGGTTGATCCGCTCAGGCGAGGTCCCAATGCCGGCCGTGGATGAAGCCGTTCGCCGCGTGCTGCGCCTTAAGCTTGCCCTGGGGTTGTTCAAACGCCCTTACGCAGAAGGCCCGGAAGTAACCGCCGCCGTGCCGGAACATCGCCTGCTCGTGCGCAAGGCCGCGGAAGAATCGCTCGTGCTTCTTCAAAACAAGCCGTTTAACGGCGCGGCTCCCCTGCTGCCTTTGAGCGCCCGGCCGCATAAGATTGCCCTGATCGGCCCCTTGGCAGACGATGCAGCGGATATGCTCGGCTTTGGGGGCAAAGAACATCGCATCGAGGGAGTGGTCACGGTCAAGGACGCTCTGGAGGCGCGCGAGAAACAGGCTGGAGGATCGGTCCTGTACGCGAAAGGGGCAGAGATCGACTCAACCTCCGAAGACGGCTTTGCCGCCGCCATGGACGCCGCCAGGCAGGCGGACCTTGTGGTGATGGCTTTGGGCGAGACTGCGGAAATGAGCGGCGAAGGCGGTTCCCGCGTCTTCCCCGGTTTGCCCGGAAATCAGCAAAAGCTGCTCGAATCGGTGGCAACCACAGGGCGTCCGATCATTTTGCTTGTCTTTTCCGGACGTCCGCTGGTGCTCGATTGGGCCGCCGAACACGTCAATGCCATCGTCGAGGCATGGTTTCCTGGCGCCGAGGGCGGCTCAGCCATAGCCAGTGTGCTTTATGGAGATACCGCTCCCAGCGGCAAGCTGCCCATGAGCTTTCCACGCGCCACCGGTCAGGAGCCGCTCTATTACAATCAGTTCCCTACGGGGCGTCCCCTTTTTAGTTTCGATTCTTCCAGTCAGGACGTTCGCTTTTTCTCGCGTTACATCGATGTCCCCAACGAGGCGCTGTTTCCATTCGGCTACGGGCTGACCTACACCCAGTTCGCCTATTCGGGGGTCACCCTCTCGCGAACCACCGCTCCGCTTTCAGAAGCGACCCGCGCCGGCGCACGCAATGTCATTACCGTAACGGCGACCGTGGAAAACACGGGGAACCGCGCTGCGACCGACATTGTCCAATGCTACATCCGCAACCTGGGTGCGAGCCTCGAACAGCCGGTGCGAAGCCTCCAAGGCTTCAAGCGCGTCACCTTGCAGCCGAGGGAATCGAAGCAGGTTTCCTTCGATCTTGGTTTTCCGGAATTGTCCTTCTACAACAACGCAGGAAAGGCTGTCATCGAACCCACTCACTACACAGTGTGGATTGGAGGCAGTTCAGAGGCCAGCGAACGTGCAGATTTTGACATCGTGCCATAACTCAGCTGGACTCAATATGAACTGATTTACTCCCCAATAGGCGTATTTCATACTGGGGATCGCAAGCTGGGGCGGAACTTCGTCAACGGGCCGATTGAGAAGCATTTCTATATCGGGAAAAATCGAGTAGGTGTCCATGACAGTCCCACAGAAAGCGATGTGGAAGGCGGCTGCCAGCAGCGGTGATCCCCGGTTGGCGATCGATGATCGATACGCCACGGTGTGGATTCCGGACCCAGCGGAAAAGCCCTGGCTGGAGATAGATCTCGGCGCTGTTGCCACACTCGGCGGATTGGAAATCTACTGGGGGCGGCGGGCGGCGGCCCAATACGAGTTCCTTGGCTCGCTTGACGGCAGGACTTGGGAGCACCTTTGTGGCTCCCGGCACGGCGAAGGCGGACAGGAGGTGTTCGGCTTTCCTCCCACTGCGGCCCGCTTTGTGCGCTGGAGCGCCGAAAATCCGGAGCGCAATTCGGGCCCGGACATCGTTCAAATCAATCTTTATGGTCCTGACGGCGCCGTGCGGGTGCTGGAAGCGGGGCGGATTGCAGCGCTCGGTCATGCACCGGTCAGGCTGCCCGTGGGCGAGAGCATCACCGCCGATTTCGGCTATGTCCGCTCGCCGGCCGGGCTGCGAGTGGACTGGGGAGAGGCCTACGGTACAGATTTCTCGGTCTCGGTGTCCGAAGACGGCAAAGACTTCCGCCAAATGGGCCGCATCGCCACGGGACAAGGGCTATACGACAATTTCTATTGGCCGAGCGCAGCCGGGCGCTTCGTCCGGCTTACTCTGCACGCGGCAAGCTCGCCCGAATGCGCCACCGTCAAGCAGATCAAGCTCCGGGTCCTCAACAAGGACCGCATGCCTATCGGGCAGTTGGAGCGGGCGGCCCGCGCCGGGCGCGGCGAACTCTATCCTCAATCGCTGCTCGGCCGGCAGGTCTATTGGACCGTGCTGGCCGAAGCGGAAGAGCCGGAAGAAGCGCTCTTCGACGAATATGGCAATCTCGAACCCCAACAGGGGGGTGCCCAGATCACCCCCTTGCTTCGCGTGGAGGGTAACCTGCACGGCGCGCCTGGAAGCGCGCAGATCTGCTGCTCCCTCTTCGGCGGTTCGCTACCGCTGCCAACCGTCACATGGACCGCTCAAGGCATGGAAGTCCAGGCGAGAGGGCTTGCTGATGCTGGCCAAGCTTTAGTGGAATATCGGGTTCTCAATTCGAGCGGAGCGCCCCGGACGGGCGCGCTCGTGCTGGCGGTCCGGCCTGTGCAGATCAACTCCTATTGGCAGCATGGCGGTCACGCGCCCATCAACGCCATCGGCATCGAGGGGCGGCAAGTGCGGGTCAACGATCGGATCTATGCCGCCTTCTCCCGCGATCCGGATGCCGTGACCGTTGCGGAATTTGATGACGGAGACGCCGTAAGGCTCATCGAGGACGGCGCGGGGGAGACCGATCGCAGCCTTCGCTCGGACTCTGGCCTCCTGAGCGCAGCATTTGAGTTCGCTTTCGACCTGCAGCCGGGAGCCGCCGCGGCCATTACCGTCGCTTGTCCAATGCGGGAAGGCGTGGCCCCGGACCCCGGCGTGACGTTTTCCGTGCTCGGCAAGGAGGTCGCGCGAAGCTGGAGGAAAAAGATCGGGCCCCGGAAAATCAAGGTTGGCGACCGGGAAGTGACCGAGACGGTCCATGCGCAAACCGGGCTGATCCTCGCGAACATGACGCGATTCGCCTTCCGGCCTGGCCCGAGAAATTATGACCGCGTCTGGATACGCGACGGCTCTTCGCAGGCGCTGGCATTGCTCTGGGCAGGTCAGACTGAGGCCGCAAAAGCCTTTGTGGACTGGTATGCAAAGCGCATCTACGAGTCAGGCTTGGTTCCGCCGATTCTTGATAGGGATGGCAGGTCTTACAAGGGCTTTGGCGGGGACCTCGAATTCGATGCGCAAGGGCAGTTCGTCTGGATCGCCGCGGAGGTCTACCGGATAACCAGGGATCGCGCGTTCCTGAAGGGCATATTGGAGCCCGTAGTGCGGGCAACCAAATTCATCGAAAAGCTTGCGGAAGAAACCAATGCGCGGCATGGAGAGGATAAGCGGTTCCACGGCCTCTTGTGTCCTTCGATCAGTCACGAGGGCTACAGCACGCCCACCTACAGCTATTGGGACAATTTCTTTGCCTTGAGCGCCTGGCGAAACTGTCACTATCTGGCTTCGGAGGCAGGTGATCTGGAAAACGCAGCCTATGCCAAGGCGAAGGGGGAGGAATTCGCGGCGAATCTCGCCCAGTCCATCCTCGTAACGTCAGAGCTCATGGGGAGAGGCATCGTCGCGGCCTCCGCGGATCGAGGGGACATCGATCCCACTTCGACTTCGATTGCCTTCGAGCCCTGCCGTGTGGAGGACGTCCTTCCTTCCGGCTTCCTGCAAGCGACCTACGACGTTTGCGCCGGGGATACCGAACGTTTCCGCAGGCCGGATTTCAAAGGCAGCTACACGCCTTACATCGTGCGCAACATCAACGCCTTCGTGGCCCTGGGCTGTTTCGAAGACGCTTTTCGGCTGCTCGATCTCATGCTCTCCCACCGCAGGCCGCAAGGCTGGCGCCACTGGGCCGAGGTCGTCTGGAATCCTCCGCGCGCGCCGGAATATCTCGGCGACATGCCCCATACCTGGATCGGGGCGGAGTTCGTCACAGCTATACGGAGAATGCTGATCCGGGAAAATGGCGGCACGCTTGAGCTGTTGCGCGCAGTGCCGGACAGTTGGTGGAACGCAGACGGGATCGGGCTGCGCGAGCTGCCGACCGCGTTCGGCGCCATTACTCTGAGGGCGCGGCGGGCGAAATCCGCGGTGACGGTCGATCTGGCTTTGACGGGGCAGCCGCCAGAGAGGGTCACGGTACGCTATCCCGGGGCTAAGCACGCGGAGGCGGATGGAAAGCCGTGTCGGATCGATAGCGATGTGATCTTTTCGGCAAATTTCAGCCGGTTGGTCATCGAGTATTGAGGTGGTTACCGGAGTGTTGCCGCCGCAGGCTCTGTTCGCATTGGGGCGTGCTACCGGGTGCTACCCAGCGCAGTGGACACGCTTACTGCATGCTACGATGAGAGGCTGCATGCATCAGATCCGCGCCGGCGGCAAACGCCGTAAGCGCAGACGTTGTCGCTGACCAGCAGAGCAATCGCGGACACTCAGCGCCCGCACTTGATCTTGAGCTTGATTGGCCGGTTTTCGCGCGCCGCCGCAGTTACAGGCTGGCCGCTTTAACCGCCGGCCCCGCGATGCCCTCCAAGCGCTCGGTCCTTGCCGCGGCAAAGGAGGCAGGAAAGCGATGACGCCAACGGGACGCCGTAACACTACAGTTTCTTCTTTGGCTTTCGGTGCGCCTTCCGTGCTTCGGCCTGGCACTCTTCAACCTCGCGGTCGACGGCAAACTCTGCGGCTGCGATGTCGTTGCAATCCGTGCCGGGGATGGCGGGCATCGGGCTAGACACGCTCCAATTCGGGGTAGATTCGCTGCGCCGGACGAAGGCGACGCTGATCTACCGCAAGACCGGAAATCTCCGTGCGGTCCAGCCTTTACTCGGAATGGCGACATACTGCCCACGAACAGCCGGCTGAAGCCCGGATCGCCTACCGTTCCATCCTCGCTTTGGCGAAATTGTTCAGATCAGACGCGGCTCGCATGCGGCGGCGTCGAGTTCGTCGTCGTACTCCAGCCCGCATTGGCGACGCCAACGATCAGCGTTCGCGCGCCCGCCTTTACGGCCTCCTGGATGGTCATAACGGGGATGCCGACATCTGCCCTGCATCCAGGCATCCGCAGTTGCCCCCGGCACCAGTCGCGGCGCCAATCAATAATGCCTTGGGCCGTTTTGGCGGCAAGCTGATCTTGAACATCACCGAGAAACAGGAGGTAGGGATGGCGGATTTGCATGATTGCGGCGGCTCCGGGATGACCGGTAAATGGTAGCCAAAAAGTTCTTAACACACCACCCCTTGCACTCATTTCTGGTTGCTTGAGCGCAGCATTGCGGCCATGTAGGAAACCTTGTCGAGCGCCCGATTGACGGAGCTTTGTCAGCTCTCCAAAAGGTCAAGCTTCAATTTCATGCCAGCCATGCGCATTTCCTATCGGGACCGTAGCCTTAAGGCTTATTTGCGGAGAAACTAGATGATTGATCGCCGGACATTGCTGATCGGATCGGCAGCCATGGGTTTGGCCGCAAGCACGAGGGCGATAGCGCAGCCCGAAAGCGTCTTTACCGGCCCTCAGATTCCGTTTTCGTTTGAAAAGCTGATCGAATCGGCCAAGGAACTTAGCATAAAGCCTTACCAGAAACCGGTTGTGCACGATCCGGAGCTTCTGGAGCGGCTCGATTTCGATGCCTATCAGCAGATCAAGTTCCGGCCGGAGCTTGGGATCTGGGGCCAGGGCGAAGGCCCCTACCCCATCGAGCTTTTCCACGTCGGCCGCTATTTCAAGGACCCGGTCCGCATCTTCGTGGTCTCCGCCGCAGGGCTGGCGCAGGAGGTCGGCTACAGTCCGGACCTTTTCACCTATGGGAAAAGCGAGTTCGCGAAAGCGCTCCCGGCGGACACGGGGTTCGCCGGCTTCCGCGTTCTCGCCGCTCCGGGCAGGCCGGACTGGCTCGCCTTTCTCGGAGCATCCTACTTTCGCAGCCCGGCGGAGACGGGCCAATATGGGCTATCCTCGCGCGGCCTTGCCATCGACGTCGCCATGCCGACGCCGGAGGAATTCCCCCGCTTCTCGCAGTTCTGGCTGGAGCCAATGGCGGGACGGCGCGGCATCATCATCAACGCGCTGCTGGATTCGCAGCGGATCACCGGCGCTTACCGTTTCGAGACGACGAATGAGGGCTTCGCGCTGATGAACGTGACGGCGCATCTCTTTCCGAGGGCGGACATCGAGCGCGTCGGCGTCGGGCCGCTTACCAGCATGTACTGGTACGGCAAGCCCAACCGCAGGATGGGAACGGATTGGCGGCCTGAGATTCACGACAGCGATGGTCTCAGCATCTGGACAGGAACCGGCGAGCGAATCTGGCGGCCGATCAACAATCCGCTCAGCGTCCAGACCAGTTCATTTTTCGATCAGCGCCCCAAAGGCTTCGGCCTTCTGCAGCGCGAGCGCGATTTCCGCGACTATGAAGACGACGGCGCATTCTACCACAAGCGCCCGAGCGTCTGGGTCGAGCCCATCGGCGACTGGGGGGAGGGCGCGGTGCAACTCGTGGAGATCCCCACCAACGACGAGATCCACGACAATATCGTCGCCTATTGGAAGCCACGGCAGCCCTACAGGTCGGGCGAGCATCACGAGGTGCAATACAAGCTCTACTGGCAGCTGGAGGAGCCCTATCCCGCGCCGCTGGCGCGTGTCGTCGCCACAAGGGCGGGCACGGGCGGCATTCCTGGGCAGCCCAGGCCCAAAGGCATGGTCAAGTACGTCATCGATTTTCGCGGCGGGCGGCTCGGCGAGTTCACGAAGCGCGGTGACATCGACGTTGTGGTGACGGCGGCCTCGGGCAAGATCGAGCGGCAAGTGGTCTACCCCGTCGTTGACACGGATTTGTGGCGCGTGATGTTCGACTTCACGGCGGCGTCCGAGGAGCCAGTCGATCTTCGCGTTTATCTGAAGAAGGATAATGATGCGCTGAGCGAGACGTGGCTGTTCCAGCATCTGCAATCGCTTTTGACGATGTATGCTGCTAGTCGCATGCCGGGCGGCTGATCGCTCGCTCATGGAAGCACTAGTGGGGCGTCCTCGAAGAGGGGTGGTGGTGGCGGCCCCTCAAAGCCAAGGTGCGCGAAATGGCCGGTCCCTTTGTAGCCAATGACACCGCCCGCTATCGCGCCGACGCCCCGCACATGCTGGATCACCTTGAAGCGCGCGGGCACGTATTCGAGCGTCTCGGTGATGTCCTCGCCCAGCTTGCGCAAAGGTCCGCCGCAACAGGGACACTGGGGAGGGGCCGGATGCACAAGCCGCTCCCGCGGCAGGTCGGACGGAAAAGCCCGGCGCGCTGGCCTTTCACGTGGTGCTTCGCACAAGTCACGTGTGCACGGGCGGTGTCTTCGGTCTTATCAAAGCGCTTTTCATGAATGGAAGCGGTCAAAAATATCGCGTATGTGCTTGATGCCTTTCATCGGCCTATTCTGCTATGGGTCAACTTGCGAAGGTTGTCAGTTGCGAGTGGGGTCCGCTTCCGTGTCCAGAGCGGTCTGAGTCCAACCCGGCATGAAGGCTCAACGCCCAAGGGAGACTCCGCTCATGCAATCGGTGGTTCTGGCGTATTGCCACTAACCACCTTCCTGACAACTCAGCGTCTCGATAGACCTTGCCCGTGTGAGTCAATCGCGCAACAGGTCAAAACCGTCTCACACAAATGGGTATTGACATTTTGAGACAATCGTCTTATAAGGTCTTTAATGTCATTGAGACAAACGGGGCATGAAAATGGAAATCGGCTACGCACGGACATCGACGCTTGAACAAACCGCCGGGCTTGAAGCTCAGATCCGCGATCTGAAGGCGGCGGGCGTGCAAAAAATCTTCAGCGAACAGCTTTCCAGCGTGGACGCGGAACGGCCACAGCTTGAGGCGGCGCTCGACTTCGTCCGGGAAGGCGATGTCCTGGTGATCACGAAGATTGACCGCATCGCGCGGTCGGTGGCTAATCTCTGCGAGATCGAGGCCAAGCTCCACGCCAAGGGCGCGAGCCTCAAGGTGCTGATGCCTCAGCTCGACACGTCGACGCCGATCGGCCGCCTGGTCTTCAACATGGTCGGTGCCATCGCGCAGTTTGAGCGTGAGATCATGCTGGAGCGTCAGCGCGAAGGTATTGCCAAGGCGAAGGCGGAAGGCAAATACAAGGGCCGCGCTCCGACAGCGATGGCGAAGTCTGATGAAGTGCTGATGCTGCTCAAGGATGGCATCGGAGCCACGGAAGTCGCCCGGAAGCTCGGCATAGGCCGCGCCAGCGTTTATCGCATCCTTGAAGGTGCGACCGATAAGTAAGCACCGATGCCAAGGGCCGCCGCCTAAGCAAGGTTCCCCGTCCTCCCCAACGCATAAACTTTTTCCAGTCTTGGTTGGTCCCGCGCCAATGGCCGATGGAGAACGTTGCGCGATGCCGAATGCCGGTCAGGGTCGAGATGTGGGCGGCTGAACCTCCAGAACCGGACTCATCATCGAGGGCACAAATTGCGCCGAGATAGACAAGCGCCGTCTGGTGAATTAGGTACATACGAGGGCCGCCGTTGTCGAGTCGCCCGGAGGACTTTCACCTCCAGGCGCTCCCAAAACCGTGCATGACCCTCTCGAGTCACACGGCTCCCGATGTTCGGCCGTTTCCATGACATAGCGGCCAATGGGCGAGGAGTGTGGGGTTTGCCCGGCGCAGCCGTGCGAACCAGTCCCTTGCTCCCTTGGTCCGATGGACGAACCGCTTGAATTTGCGACGCGCCCAGCGAATGACATAGAGATCGATCCTTTTCAGTGTTGGACGCAACTGCGTCCGGTAGAAGTTGCGGTAGTAGCCGATCCAGCCGCGGATGATGGGATTATAGATCTCGGCCAGATCTTGCAGGGATTTGTCGCTGCGGAGATGAAGCCGCCAACGCCGGACTTCCCGGCTGATGCGCGTCAACGCCTTGGGGCTGGCTGCGGGCAGGAAGCCGTGGACCGCCTTCCCTTGCCACATCGTTTTCCGGGCGCGAAACTGAAAACCCAGGAAGTCGAACGAGATGGCAGGAAAGTCGCCGCGCCGGTTCGCATCCTTGCAGTAGACGATTTTCGTCTTCTCAGGATGCAGCGCCAACTTGCAGGCCGCCAAGCGATCCGCAAGCGCACTCCATAAAGCCCGCGCCTCCTCAGCGCTTTTGCAGTGACAAATCGCATCGTCCGCGTAGCGCTTGCGCGTGATCATCGAAGGTGGTCACCATTTTCATCCAAGGCGGTCACCCGTTTTCATCGAAGGCGGCCACCCATTTTCATCAAAGTGGTCACCTCAAAAAGCAGCCAGCATGGCACGCG
>Ga0074046_10003154_pt1 | contig 13934 bp, 10 predicted proteins | sample BogForMeECP23OM3_FD_94441 | JGI IMG/M metagenome (GOLD analysis project Ga0074046, IMG submission 94441) | Bog forest soil microbial communities from Calvert Island, British Columbia, Canada - Bog Forest MetaG ECP23OM3 | ecosystem: Environmental > Terrestrial > Soil > Wetlands ...
CAACTTGTTGGCGAATGCAATTCATAGTTCTTCTCCTGAGAGTTTGATTTTTTCTGGGCACTTTGGGGAAGTGCGCCGCGGGTCTTTGCCGGTTCCAGCTTCGGAGTGTGCCGCACGGCTATGAACATGGCCGCCAATGTGCCCTAAAACGCGTGGCGTGGTCAATGTTTCAGGCGTGATCCCTTCGTGCAGCGAATGTGACGCGCTAAGTCATGTATTTACAGTTTGATATACGAAGTTGTTGTCTGGGGAATCTGGGCCCAAGAGGGCCTTGAAACGGAGGCGAAGTGGGAAAAGTTTGCTGCCAGCGCCAGGGTTTCAATGGTAGACTTGCAGTCTCCCCCGAGCCGACTCCGTTCTATGCCCGCTAAATCATTGAATAGCACGCCTTCTACGGTCGTACTCTTTGGGGTGTTCGAGGCCGACTTCCGCTCCGAGGAGTTGCGGAAAAACGGAATCAAGATCAGGGTACAGGACCTGCCTTTCCGTGCTCTGAAGCTTTTGCTGAGCCGTCCCAACGTGGTCATTACACGCGAAGAATTTCGTCAGACGCTGTGGCCCGGCGATGTGTTCGTGGATTTTGATCTCGGAATCCGGAGCGCGATTAAGCGCCTGCGCGACGCACTGGGAGATTCGGCGGAGAATCCGATCTTTATTGAGACCGTCGACCGCCGTGGCTACCGCTGGATTGCTCCGACGCACATCGAACCAGCGCCGGAAGTGGAGGCTGGCGCGGGGCTTGAACTTGTAGATCTCGCCGCCCCCACTCGTGACCCCACCTCCGACAGCTTTTGGAATTGGAGTTGGAACTGGAAGATCACGGTTATGGTGGCGGCAGCCGCCTTCGTCTTGGGAGGCTTGGGAGTCTTGAGTCTGCGGCTGCTTTATCGACAACCCACGGCCGATTCCATTGCCGTACTTCCTTTCGCGAACGGCAGTGGAGATGCCAATACCGATTATCTCGGCGACGGCATGACCGAATCGCTGATTGGCAACCTCGTGCATGTACCGCGGCTCAAGGTGAAGTCGCGTAGTTCGGTCTTCCGCTATAAAGGCAAGGACGTGGACGCGCAAAAGGCAGGCAATGAGCTGGGCGTGTCGAAGCTGGTGAGCGGACGAGTGACGTCGCACGGGGATAACATTGAAATAAGCGCCGAACTGATCGATGTGCGGGACAACACCGAAATCTGGGAGCACCACTACAGTGGTAAGGGCGCGGAGATCGTCTCGTTGCAGATGCAGATCGCGGGCGACATCGCGGGAAAGTTGCGTCCCAAGCTCAGCAATTCAGAAAAGCAGCAGGTCACACGACAGGGCACGCAAAGTCCAGAGGCCTATGATCTGTATTTGAAGGGGCGTTACGCCTGGAACAACCGGACCCGCAACGAGCTTGAGGCTGCAAGCTCCTATTTCAATCAAGCCATCGCGAAGGATCCAGGCTACGCTCTGGCATATTCGGGTCTGGCCGATGTCTATTCCGTCATGCCTAATTATTGGGGCGCTCCCAGCGAGAGTTTTCCGAAATCGAATGCCGCCGCCCGCAAAGCGCTGGAGCTGGATCCGACGTTGGCTCATCCCCACGCCGTTTTGGGGGTCAATGAGACGCAGTACGACTGGGATTTTGCCGGAGGCGAGGCTGAATTCAAAAAGGCTTTGGAACTTGACCCCAACGATGCCAGCGCCCACCAATGGTACGCGGAGAGTCTGGACAGGATTGGCGGCAGGCAGCAGGAGGCTTTTGCTGAAATCAATCGTGCGCGTCAGCTCGATCCCCAGTCACCCGTCATCGCACGGGAGCTCGGAGGTATTCTCCTCACCGCAGGACAATACGACCAGTCGATCGCTGTATGCCAGAAGCTGGCAGCCGATGGGCCGGCGTTCGCCATAGCCCACGATTGCCTAGGCAAAGCTTATTGGGCGAAACGCATGTACCCGCAGGTGATTGAAGAATTCAAGACCTATAGCCAACTCTCCGGCATTCCCGAGCAAGCCGGGTTTGCCGATGCTCTGGATCAGGGGTTTCGTTCCGCGGGATGGAAGGGCGCGCTCACGAAAGCGATTGCATTCCGGGAAGCGCAACGTATTAAGACGGGCTACTTCTCGGCTGAGGAGATTGCTCAGCTGTATGCTGACTTGGGAGACAAAGATCAGGCCTTCCGCTGGCTCAACATTGCTTATCAGGAGCACGATTGGCTGCTGATCGGTTTGAAAACATTCATCCCTCTTGCCCCGCTGCGCTCCGATCCGCGGTTTGCCGAGCTGGTGCACAAGGTCGGGTTGCCGCAGTGACCTAGCCCTCGAATCGACGATTTTTGCCAACCTTTTCTCCTTACATTTTCTTCGGGTGTGCGACAATCATTTCCCGACAATCATTCCCCATGGAGGCTATCGATGAAGTTGAGATTGCTGTTGGTCTTGCTAGCATTTCTGTCCACAACTCTGCCCGCGCAGTCCGCGCCCGAAACGGGCAAACCCTTCGTCATCGAGTATTACTACAAGACTAAGTGGGGACATGCCGACGAATTTCTGCAGCTCTTCAAAAAGAACCATTACCCACTGCTGAAGAAACAGGTGGAAATGGGCCGCATGCTCAAGGTCTGGATGGACCAGCCGCGCTACCACACCACCGAAGACGGGCGTTGGGATTATCGTGTGACCATCGTCTTCAAGAACTCGGCGGCCGCGAATGAACCCTTCGAAGAAGACACGCTGAAGAAGCAGCTCTGGCCCGATCAGGCTACGTATACGAAGGAAGAGCAACGGCGGTTTGAAATCCTCGATGCGCACTGGGACTTGCCGATCAAGAATGTTGAGTTGGACGGGAAGTAAACGGCAGGGCGACTGGAAACGTTTCCGTGCCCCCTGACATTCCGCCATTTCATGGAGCCTCCAAACGCGCGTCCCGAAACGGTTCTTTCTTGTTCCGGCTATCGTAACGCAGCCTAAAATAATTCGATCAAGTATCAAATCTGGGATAGGATGCTGAGGCTCCGCAGTTGTGGGTTCCAAGGGTCCGCGTTGTGAAATCTCAGGAATCGAAAGGATAGTACATGCACACGAATCATTGCAGTCTCTCACGACCGGCCGCTCTGGTTTGCGCGGTCATGTTGTTGTTGTTCACCATTCCCGGACAGGCGCAGGCGCAGTCCGTTCTGACGCGTCACGTGCGCGAAGGGGTGGCCGATGGGCAAGCGCCGCTTGTCGGAACACTCCCAGCCACTCAGTCCCTACACTTCGATATCGTTCTGCCAATGCGTGATCGCGCAGGGTTGCAAAGTTTCCTGCGCCAGCAATACGACCCTACCAGCCCCTCGTACCAGCATTTCCTCACGCCGCGGGAGGTTACCGAGCGGTTTGGCCCCAGCGAGGAAGATTGGGACACCTTGGTTGCATTCGCCAAAGCGAGCGGCTTTGAAATTGTCGGCGGAACCCGCGATGGCAGGGACCTGCAGCTCATCGGTACGGTGGCGAACATCGAGAAGGCATTCCATGTGACCCTGGGAGTCTATAAGGACCCCACGGAGGATCGCACTTTCTACTCGCCCGACCGCGAACCGACCGTGAACTTGCCGTTCCCGCTCTGGCACGTTACTGGATTGGATAACAATTCCAAACCGCATCCGCTGTACGTGAAGAAGAGCGATTATGCGAAGGCCCGTGGGATCGACCCTGAATTCGTGTCCCACGCCACCACCGGCTCTGGCCCTGATGAATCGTTTTTGGGCAGCGACATGCGCGCGGCCTATTACGAGGGAACAGCGCTCACCGGCTCCGGCCAGACTCTCGCCCTGTTCGAATTCCTGGGCACCGATTTGGCCGACCTGACAACGTACTACAAAAACGTAGGGCAAACAGAACCTTACACTCCTACGCTCATTTCCACCGGCGGATACAGCACGAGCTGCACCGAGAGCGGCGGATGTGATGACACGGAACAGACCCTCGACATGACGCAGGCGATGGGAATGGCCCCAGGCACCACCATGCTCTATATGTACGTCTGCGGCAACGCCGAAAGTATCAGCGATACGGACTGTATCAGTGCGATGGTTTCGACCACGGATGCTCCGTTGTCGAAGCAGATTAGCTGTTCGTGGGGCTGGACTCCGGCCGATCCCAGCACTCTCGACCCGTATTTTGAGCAGATGGCCGCTCAGGGCCAGAACTTCTTTGCAGCCGCTGGCGACGATCAGGCCTGGTCGTCGTCGAACGAGGCATGGCCGGCTGACGACGCGAATATCGTTTCCGTCGGCGGCACGGACTTGGACACCTCCGGAGCGGCTGGCCCCTGGGCATCGGAAACCGCCTGGGTAGATGGCGGCGGCGGCATCTCGCCCGATTCAATCCCGATCCCCTCCTGGCAACAGCTCTCCGGCGTAATTACTTCGCAGAACAAGGGGTCCACGACATTACGGAACGGCCCCGACGTTTCGGCAAACGCGAATTTCACATTTTACGTTTGTGCCGACCAAACCACGTGTACGGCCAACGATTACGGCGGGACCAGCTTTGCCGCGCCCATGTGGGCTGGCTATCTGGCTTTGGCCAATCAGCAAGCGGCAGCCAACGGTAAGACGATCGGTTTCATAAATCCGACCATTTACCCGGCGGCTCTGGGCTCAAGCTACAGCACGCTTTTCCACGACATCACCAGCGGCAGCTGCGGCACTTATTCCGCAATTACCGGCTACGATCTCTGCACCGGCTGGGGCAGTCCGAACACGACCGGCCTGATCAACCTTCTGGCTGGATCGGCGACGCCGAGCTTCGCTCTTTCCGATTCGCCGAGCAGCCTCTCGATCACCCAAGGCAGCAGCGGCACCAGCACCATCACCGTGACTGACGTAGACGGATTCACCGGCAGCGTAACGCTGGCGGCATCCGGATTGCCGAGCGGTGTGACGGCTGTATTCGGCACCAACCCCACGACCGGGACGAGTGTGCTGACTCTGACGGCAAGCAGCACGGCCACTACCGGAACCGCGACGGTGACCATCACCGGCACCTCCGGCAGTTTGAGCGCAACCACCACACTTGCCCTCACCGTCAATGCTGCGGCGAGTCCGAACTTCACCATCGCTGCCTCGCCCACGTCCGTGACCATCACTCAAGGCGCGAGCGGCACCAGCACGATCACCATTACCAGCCAGAACAGCTTCAGCTCTGCAACCACGCTTAGCGCAAGCGGCTTGCCCAGCGGCGTGACCGCGGCGTTCTCCACCAACCCTGTAACTCCGCCGGCGAACGGCAGCGTAACCTCAACCCTCACGCTAACCGCCTCCGCCACAGCGGCCACGGGAGCTGCCACGGTGACGATCACCGGAACCTCCGGCTCGCTCACTCACAGCACGACCATCGCGCTCACGGTGAATGCTTCTTCGGGTACGAAGAACTTCACCTTGTCGCTATCGCCTTCTTCTTTCACGATCGATGACGGCGGCAGCAAATCCACGACTCTCACTGTTACCAGCGTGAATGGATTCCATTCTGCAGTGGAACTGAGCGTGAATGAATTCCCGAGTGGCGTATCGGCGACGGCTTCGGCCAACCCGGTGACTCCGCCGGCAAATGGCAGCGTGAATGTAACCATCACGTGGAGCGCTTCCAGGCGTGCGCCAACCGGAACCACAACCATCGAGCTGATCGGGACCTCTGGATCACTCACTAACGAGATACCCGTCACCATAACGGTGGCGCCTTGACCGTATCACCTTGACAACGACCGTTCGGTGATCCTTCAACCAACCATTCGAGCCGGCTCCAGCACGGAGCCGGCTCGGTGTTTCTTGACTCGGATTATGCCAGTGCGCAGGCGCTAAGCCACTCCCGATGCATCCCTTCCCATGTAAAGGTATTGTGAATCGGAAGAAAATTCTTTATCGCTCACATCGAAATTTGGAGTTAGACGGCGTCTGGAATGCCGATTAAGTTAGTTTATGGACAACTTGATTTGGGTTGAAAACTCACCTGTTGATTTGCTGCATGAGATTGGCGGCCGGTTGGCGACGGCCAGCGGGTTTCACGAAGTGCTGGGCCGGGTGGTAGAGTTTGCCGCGGCGCTGGTGAAGTGCGATTCCTGCCTGATCTATGTACTCGAGGGCGAGCACCTGGTCCTTCGCGCTTCGAAGAACGCGCACTCCGACACTGTAAACCGGCTCCGTCTGCGCGTGGGTCAGGGTCTCACGGGCTGGGTGGCCGAACATCACGAACCGGTGGCGATTTCCGAAAAGGCAGCGCAGGATCCGCGATTCCGGCTCTTCCATGAGCTACCAGAGGACAGTTACGAAGCGTTTCTCTCGGTGCCCCTGATGTGCCGAGGGCGGGTCGTCGGAGTCGTCAAGCTGCAGCATCGCCGTCCTCATGTTTATAAACTCAGGGAGATCCGATTGATTTCGGCGATTGGGTTCCTGGTAGGCGCGGAAATTGAATTAGCGCGCCTGGAGGAAGTAAACTCCAGCCTCACCGACCAGTTACAAACCCGAAAAGTGGTGGAACGCGCCAAAGGAATTTTGCAGCGCGACCTCGGATTGAGCGAAGAACAAGCCTATCTCGGCCTGCAGCAGCAGAGCCGCCAGAAGCGCAAGCCGATGAGAGATATTGCCGAGGCGATCATTCTGACCGAAGAAGTGAGAGAAAACACGCGCGGTCCCGCCGTGTCCTGAATCAGCAACGACCCGGAATCAGCCACGATCCTCTTGAACCGCGAACCCGTCTGCGCGAAATACATCGGGCCGGCCTCGGCGTGAACTCCAACCAATGCGTTGTAGATGCCGTTGAAGTGGCTTTCCTGCGGATTCAGGCGCGCGCGTTTGCAAAAAGCTCACCCTGTGAGCGACCATAACTGGTTTGCATACATCCCACAGTTCCTACAAGGAAGCAGCCAAAATATGGCGAAGCTGAAAAATTCCCCTGCGAAAGAAAAGAATAAGGCAACAGTCGAAGTTAAGTCCCAATCCTCAAGCAAAGCCCACAGCGGCGCCCAGCGCGAGGGCGCGATCGAACCGGCCAAGGGTAAGCTGGGCGTGATGATCCCCGGCATGGGCGCAGTCGCCACGACCTTTGTCGCGGGTGTGGAGGCTGTGCGCAAAGGCATCGCGCATCCTATCGGTTCGCTCACCCAGATGGGGACCGTCCGTCTGGGGAAGCGCACCGATGGCCGGTCGCCCAAAATCAAGGAATTCGTTCCGCTCGCCGGGCTCAATGATCTGGTGTTCACGGGCTGGGACATTTTCGAAGACAACATGTACGCCGCCGCCCGCAATGCAGGCGTGCTGGAGCGCGACCTGCTCGACAAAGTGAAAGGCCGCCTCAGCGCCATCACTCCGATGAAGGCGGTGTTCGATCACAACTATGTGAAGAAGATCGACGGTCCGAACGTGAAAAAGGGGAAGAACAAGCTGGACCTCGCCGAGCAGCTACGGCAAGATATCCGCGACTTCAAGAAGTCGAGCGGCGCGAGCCGCCTGATCACCATCTGGTGCGCATCGACGGAGACTTTCATCGAGCCGAGCGCCGCCCACCAGAGCGTGAAGGCGCTCGAAAAAGGAATGAAAGAGAACGACGAAAATATCGCGCCTTCGATGGTCTATGCCTACGCGTCGCTAATGGAGGGCGTCCCCTTCGCGAACGGTGCGCCGAATTTGACGGTCGACATACCCGCGATGCTCGAACTCTCGCGCGAGCGTGGAGTCCCCATCTGCGGCAAGGATTTCAAGACTGGCCAGACTTTGCTGAAGACCGTGCTGGCCCCCGCTTTCAAGGCGCGGCTGCTCGGGCTGAGCGGATGGTATTCGACCAACATCCTAGGCAACCGTGACGGCGAAGTGCTCGACGATCCCGGGTCGTTTAAAACCAAGGAGGAATCGAAGCTCGGAGCGCTGGAACATATTCTGCAGCCGGCTCTGTATCCGGAACTCTACGGCAATATTTACCACAAAGTTCGCATCAACTATTACCCGCCGCGCGGCGATAACAAAGAAGGTTGGGACAACATAGACATCTTCGGATGGCTAGGCTATCCGATGCAGATCAAAGTAGACTTCCTCTGCCGCGATTCGATTCTGGCGGCGCCGATCGTGCTCGACTTGGTGCTCTTCCTTGACCTCGCGCAGCGCACGCCGGAGCTGCGCCGGCTTGGGATTCAGGAGTGGCTGAGCTTCTACTTCAAGTCTCCGATGACGGCGCCGGGACTGTATCCGGAGCATGATCTGTTCATCCAGCTAATGAAGCTGAAAAACACGCTGCGGCATCTGAAGGGCGAAGAGCTGATTACGCATCTGGGGCTGGAGTACTACGACTAGGGGGATGGCTCTTGTGGGGACGGGCGACTCGCCCGCGTTTCTTCGCATCGGCAAGAAGTCCGGGGCGGCCAATGGTCTGATAGTCGAGCGCATCGGACGCCCCCGCATTCAACCGATCGGCTGCTTGATTGATTCGCTTCAAGTCAAGCGTATCCGAAAGCTCCCTCTTCATGGATAGATCATAGCAATAGCTGTCCCGAGATACTATTATTGCATCCGCATGCGTCTCAGCGGACGGGTGAGGACGCCCGTCTCTCCACGAGCTACGCGTCGAGCTGGTACGCCTTCTTCAACCAGCGCTTCACCTCGTCATCAATATCAGCCTTCGACCTGACCTCGATCCTCCGCGTGATGCGGTCTTTCTTTTCATACCCGCCGGTATCGATCAGGCGCTTGGGCGTTTTCATATCGCCAAGCGCAAATCCCAGATCGATGCGCGTATTCGTCGACGGTTTGATCTGCGCGAACACGTGGTTTCGATAGAAGGGCACCATCGTTTTACAAGGGCAAGCCTTCACGTCTTTGCCCAGCGAAAACCCGAGTTTCAGCAACTGCTCATACAGCGGACGCAGCGCAGCGCGCGGGCCCGAGTACTGCGCCTCCACCCATTCGGCGGCGGTTTTCAAGTAAGAATCGGGCGAGTCTTCTTCCGTGCCTTTGCCGTCGAGGCGTTCCGCAATCCACGCCGCGGCATTTGTGCCTAGCTTGTGTTCTTTCTTCAGCCATTCGCGCCGCTCTTTCTCCGTCGGAGGACCGGACTTCTTCGTCAGCGCGATCCATTCTTCAAGCGACCGCCCCGTCTTCTCCGGCAGATCCTGAATCCACTTCTGCACCTGGGCAACGCCCGGATGCACGGAGTAAGGGCCGAGTGTTTTGGCGGTGGAAGACATTTGGACCTCCTTTGCGGCACTCTATATTTCGCCCGACATCATACACAGCTCCAATGCCAGGTCGCGATAGAATATTTCGATGACTGGCAAGAAGCACGAAACCGGGCACGACACCCGTTTCATGAAGCTGCAGAAGAACCACTGCTTCGTCTGCGGCAAGGATAACCCTGACGGCATGGGGCTGCGCTTCACCTACGACGAGGAGCGCGACTGCTTCGTCTGTAGATTCCGGCTCGGCAAGCGCTACACCGGGCCGCCCGGACACAGCCACGGCGGCATCATCGCGACCATCCTCGATGAAGCCATGGGCAAGGTGAACAAACTGCGTCATGTGGTGGCGGTGACCTCCGAGATGACCGTGAACTACCTGAAGCCTGTGCCGCTCAAACACCCACTGCGCGTGGAATCGCGCGAGGTGAAGGTGACGGGCCGGAAGCACATTAACATGGCCGAGATCCTGAACGAAAAAGGCGAAGTGCTGGCGCGGAGTCAAGGCTTATTCATCGCCATCGATCCGCACAAGATGTTCGCAAGATTTGTGGAGCGCTAATGCTCGTGTGGTGACGGGGCTTCGCCCCGTCCCGGCGGGGCCGAGCCCCGCCACCACACAATCTCCATACGGACAAACCAGGTACCGCGAATCGCAAACGGGCTGTAAAATTGAAGCGAAGACATTGAACGAAGACCAGGAAGAGAGTCAACCCATGTCGCAAAATAACGGACACAACACTACCAGCCTGCGCCTGAAGACCGGCCTCGCTGAAATGCTAAAAGGCGGCGTCATCATGGACGTCACCACCGCTAAGCAAGCCGAGATCGCCGAACGAGCCGGAGCCGTAGCTGTCATGGCGCTGGAGCGTGTCCCGGCGCAAATCCGCGCCGAAGGCGGAGTCGCGCGCATGGCCTCACCCAAGATAATTCGCGAAATCATGGCGGCCGTGTCGATCCCCGTCATGGCCAAGTGCCGCATCGGGCATTTTGCCGAAGCGCAAATTTTGCAGGAGTTGGGCGTCGATTACATCGACGAGTCCGAAGTGCTTACCCCCGCCGACGAAGCGCATCACGTCGACAAGCACGCCTTCACCGTCCCCTTCGTCTGTGGCGCCCGCAACCTGGGAGAAGCCCTTCGCCGCATAGCCGAAGGCGCAGCCATGATCCGCACCAAGGGCGAAGCCGGCACCGGAGACGTAGTCCACGCCGTCCGCCACATTCGCCAGATCGTGCAGGAGATGAAAATCCTAACCGTGCTCGGCGAAGAAGAACTCTACGCCAAAGCCAAAGAACACGGAGCTCCCTACGAGCTGATAAGAATGGTAGCCAAAGAAGGCAAGCTCCCTGTCCCCAATTTCAGCGCCGGAGGAATCGCCACTCCAGCCGACGCCTCCCTGGTAATGCAGCTAGGAGCCGAAGCCGTCTTCGTAGGCAGCGGCATCTTCATGAAGAACTCGACCGAATTCGCCGACCCCGTGGAAGCCGAGAAGCGCGCTAAAGCAATCGTGCAGGCAGCCACGCACTTCAAAGACCCTAAAGTATTACTTGAAGTCAGCGAAGATCTGGCAGGAGCCATGAAGGGGCTGGCTGTGTCTTCGTTGGATGAAGCGCACATGCTGCAAACAAGGGGATGGTAGCCGATCCCCCTCCACCGCGTAACCGAAAATCTAAGGACAAAGAAGATCGGTACGTCCTTCGGGTACGACGTGATAGAATGTTTCCAGTCGACTGCTATGTGGGAACCGCAGCTGCGGTTTCCCACCGAGAGGCAGCGACAAGGAGAAAAGCCAATGGCAAAGCACCATAACGGGCACCCGCCCGCCCGCCTTCAACTGTCCTACCAACTACTGCGCAACACAACGAGCCCTGACGAACTCACGACAGGCGTCAAGTCCTTCGTCGTAAACCTCAGCGCGTTCGAGATCCTCAAACTAGACACCAAGGAAAACCTCCGATCGTACTTAGCCGAATACAACCCGGCCAAACGAAATCGCGTCCACGAAGCAATCGAAAACACTATTAGGACCGAACCAGAGCGCTTCATAACGCGCAACAGCGGCTTCGTTATCGCGGCGTCCGAGATCGACGTGGACGATAACAAAAAGACCATCCGGCTCAAGGAACCCAGCATCATCAATGGCGCTCAATCGCGGGGTGAAATTGAACGCTGGATCGAAGAATCTTATGGCGACGACTACGATTCGGATGAAGATCCTCCATTCTTTGTTCGCGCGGAGATAATCGTCGATCCCGACCCAAATGAAGTGGTGGAAACCGCAATCGCCCGGAACACGGCGACGCCGGTTAAATCGATCTCACAGGCGGGCGCGCGCGGGCACCTAGATGAGCTGGAGAAAAGCATCAAGAAAGTCCGACCGGACGTCCAGATCCGAAAGAGCGAAACCGAGACCGATGTCTATGACACCCGGAAAATCCTGCAATACACACGCCTACTGATGCCTGCAGATGTCTCAGGGAGAGACTCTGCGGCGGAAAAGCTCCGCGCTTACAAGAACCCCGAGCAGTGCCTGACCGATTTTTCAGATTGGTACGAAAATCGAAGCAAGGATCAGGCAGCTAAGAGGAAGTATGAGTTCACGGTCCAGATGGCGCCGTACGCGATAACGGAATACGAACTCTGGGAGCAGCACGAGGAATGGAACGGTCATCACATCTGGGATGAGACGAAGAAGGGCGGCAGAGCGTGTCGGCGAGACAAATCCAACAAGATCGTTTGGGTTTCGCCTGGCCTCGTCTTTCCCATCCTCGGAGCAATGAGCGAGTTCGTACAGGAGAAGTCCCCGGGGAAGTGGACTATATCTAAGCCCCGGCTGTTCAAGGCCAGAGAGATGATCACCAAGGCCGTCGCTCAGTTTCGCAGTTCGCAAAGCGATCCCATGATCATGGGCCGTTCGCCCGGCGCATATGACGCCCTGCGAATCTATCCCAGCACGATCGTCGAGGTTATGACGGATATGAGGAAGGACGAGTAAACGCAATCGGCGAGTGGCCCGTCCAAGCTCCGCTTGGGCGGGGCCTTTCTGCGGCGAGTGCATCGTCACTGTCGGAAAATTCATTCAGCGGAAGCAACCCAAAATTCAAAAGCCCCGCTGGTCAGGCGGCGGGGGGCCCACCCTAAAATCCATCCCCACTCCCGAGGGTGACCCGTTCAAGCTCCGCTTGGGCGGGGCTTTTCTGCGGCCGGGTGCGCCACTTCTCGCGCTTTTCGAGAAGTGGCTACTTCGTGCGATGACCGTCGAAGGCGGGTGGCCCATTCAAGCCCGGTTCTGGCTTGAGTGGGGAAGTCCCTCGCCAATGCTAAAATACGCCCATGGCGGGTGGCCCAGCCGAAGCGCAACCCCAATCTCTTTCGGGCATATAATTTCGTGCCATGGCTACTCCCGAATCTGCTCAGATAAACATCTGGATTTTGATAGTCTCTTCCGCTGCCATAGGTGCCGTCGTTTCAAGCGTAATCACTGAGCTTGGCAGATGGCGAGAGCGTAGATCGCGGAGAGAAGAGCTAGCACTGACCAAGGCTTTTGAAATGGCGAAATCCATCACGGATATGAGTGTTGAGCTAATAAAGCTCGGCAAGAGCGTTCAGATAATGCCCATGAACGATACAATCGCAACCGCCTACGTTACATTGAAGCACATTCTCGCGCACGACAGGCTTGATCCAGCAGCGCAAAAAGAAGTTGATGAGGAATACCGTCAACACGGAATAAAGTAAAGGCGGGTGGGGTGGCCCGCCCTAACTCCCATCCCCACTCCCGAGGGTGGCCCGTCCAAGCTCTGCTTGGGCGGGGCTTTTCTGCGGCGAGCGTATCCTCACAATGGGGAGACCCCCAGCCCACTCCCGCTTGCGCGCCGTCCATTGCGATTCGATCTCTACGACTCCCGCCTCACCCAATGCATAGTGACGAAAGCTGCTCCACCGCCAGTCTTTGGGATGCGCCACCAATCCACGCTTCACAGGATTGCGATGAAGGTAACGCAGCTTCTCGACGAACTTCTTCTCGCTCCACACATTGAAATCGTAGTAACGAGCCTGCCAGAACGAATCCGCAGCCCGCAGCGCCAGTCTCCGCGCGACGCCCTGCTTCAGAGATTGCATGGCTTGAGCCAGCGTGCCCTTCTCCGGCTCGTTCACCAGGATGTGAACGTGTTCGGGCATGACGACGTATCCGTAAACGCAAAGGCTGCAATTCTCGCGAACCCGCTCCAGCGCCGACACAAACATGCCGCAAGCGCCCGCAGTAGTGAACCGCGGCCGCCGGTGATAACAGCTGAAAGTGAGGAAGTGGATCTGACGGGTCTCCTGGAAGCGCTTCAATCCCCACGGCATAACGCATCCTACTCACGCAACGACCCGCTCGTCTGTGATGGATGAACAAAAGCCCCGCCCAAGCAGAGCTTGGACGGGCCACCCTAGGAGATGGAGTGGGGTAATCCGTCCGAGGTGAAGAATATAAAAACCAAAAGCCCCGCTAGTCAGGCGGGGCTCGGCACAATTGCCAGTCGGTACGCTACCTTTCGAGCAGAGTCATAATACCAGACCAACTCTAAGTCGCCGTCCCTACCTCACTGGGGCCGGCGTTCCATCCGACCATCTGCCCGCGGGAACCATGAATACGTCGATTGGTTCCGGAGCGCCATCGAACTGTGGATTCAGCATGACGGGAGAGTTGGGCAGATCTGCACCCCAAACGGCACCGTCCATGAGAGGCGTGTAAAACATCAGGTGAGC
>Ga0074046_10003156_pt1 | contig 13927 bp, 17 predicted proteins | sample BogForMeECP23OM3_FD_94441 | JGI IMG/M metagenome (GOLD analysis project Ga0074046, IMG submission 94441) | Bog forest soil microbial communities from Calvert Island, British Columbia, Canada - Bog Forest MetaG ECP23OM3 | ecosystem: Environmental > Terrestrial > Soil > Wetlands ...
GCAAATCGCATAAGTCAACCATGTATCAAGCTAATGGAATAATATAATTGAGTATCACCCGCACTCACCATGCGATTGTCTTACATTAATTACATCTCCCGTTGATGTAGGCTGAATACTCGTTATTCCCATCCTTGCTACTATATAAACCAAATTTTTTCTAATGCTATCCCTTACAAATGCCGCTTTACTTTGATGTAAGCTAGAGCTAATTCTCTTGATTTTCTCATTCAAATCCAGCGGCATTGATAACAGAAACTTGAGGTTATTATCTTCCATAGACTCTCTGGATGCTCTTTAATCCAGCTATCAATGCACCAATGTCCTCAATTTCTCTAAAAGCCACTTCGGTATCTGGAAAGTCCTCCTGATGGGAACAGCTTTCAAATAGCCCATCTAATAGGTTCAATCTCCTCTGCAAATATATTCACTACCCGTATTTTTATAATATCATCTAACGTTTGTTCTACTACAACTTTGCGCCAAGACGCTCTAGAGCATTTCCTATATACTATTTATATTATTAATACTCTTGACACATTATTCTTACATTATAAATTATTGTCTCTTTAACAGCATGTTATTTGCCAGTTAGGAGCGAGGCGCGATAGATCGATTTAACGATGGGTGCGCGCTTAACAATCAATATTTAGGACGTCATAATCGTCTGGGTTTAATGTAATGTTCTTCGATCCGTCTTTTCTATTGTAGTCTACCAGCGACTGCAATATAGATAAAATTTGCCTAATGCGATCATCCGGCGAACGTCCATGCTGAGGTTGTTCACGCAAAATCATTGTAATCGCAGATTGAACGCACCCTGCACTTGCCAATTTCAATCCGAGGGTGAAAAATCCATCGTTCCCTTTGCCCGGAGGACACTGTTGCCATCCCGAACAGGCTTTATCGACCGCCTCTTGATCGACCCCCGGGCCTTCGTGAGGGATGAATGGGGAGGTCTCTTGCGACCCGAATTCGGTCTGCTCGAGGGGTGTCTCGATGAATGTGGTGGTCGCCTTCTCTTCGGCGATATATTTCTCGATCCACTCTTGTATGATAAGAGGTTTGCGAGGCTTCCGCTTGAACACTTTGAAATATGCACCGGAAGGGTCCTTCGGTTGACAGGGAAGGTAGAACACATCATTTGCATACCTCTTGCTCAAGTCAAGTCCATGACGTTTTGATCCAGTGTTTGATTTTTTGTCTTTATACCCTGCAGCCCTGAGGGTATTTAAAATAGCATCAACGATTGCTTGATATTGCTGCACGTTAATTATACCATCCGTTGGAATATACACTCGGAAACGTGGTGCAGCCTTCGTGCTGTTGAATAAAGAATACTCAGTCATACGAGTATTCGGTAATAACTTTGACAGCGCTTGCGGACTTAAATCACCGTTCTCAAAATCTAGCCAAATTCCACTTGCAAATACGACATTCGCCTGACAACGGCCTGTATCCAAAGCTTTATCGGGGTCAGTCTTAGACGAAGGCATAAGAATGTTATCTTTCTTCTTTTCAAACTTTCGAGTCAAAAAACAATGCTCTCGCAATTTTTCAAAGTCCCCAACGTCTTCCATTATAACATCGTGAGACGCGTGCCTTGATTTCAAACTTTTAAATAAGGCAGCTCTAAATTCTGTCACGAAAATACGATTAGCACTTATAGAAATATCGTGACCAACTTTAATAAACATAACATCTTGCAACTGCTTATCATTGGGGTCAATAAACTAACGTAAGTCATTGAATTGCTTGAACTTATTATCTCTATGTCTTTCCCTTGAAGCTCTCTTCCTTTCGACGTCTGAACTATAAATTCTTCTTCGCCCTCGTCTTACCGGAAGGCCTAGCTTTTCGAATCCAGTCTCCATTTTCCTAAGTGTGGCTCCCGGAAAAAGAGACTGAAGCCTTTCCGCAGTGCCCAGATCAGGAACAAAAATTCGCTTTGCCTCATGATTTTCAGGGTCACGCAGAGAGCCCCTCATCACAGTCTGGTAAGCCGCCTGTCTATGGACGGCAGTACGGATGTCATCCTCGGTCAGACCCATCATGCGTTCCAGAAATTTGCAATGAGATGGCGTTAAATTACGAGCAGGAAGAAAAGCAACATCTGGAATGTGTTGAAAGTTGTTAAGCCCATGCGGAGCATAGGGAAGCTGAATTGCATTGCTGATCCCTTTGAACAGGTCGTGACCCTTGTTCTGGGCATAAAGGAATTCTGCCTCACCGAACTCCTTGATAGCGGCCACTTCCATCAGTCTGAGGACTTTCCCTTCCTTCTGCTTTGCCAACCATTTGGACCAATCCTGAGGTACGGCATAAAGGATTGTGAGTTCATCGCCGTTGGTGTGTTTCACATATCGAAGATCGATATTGGCCGCCTCTTTGAATTTGACCCCCATTTTGGACCAGTACCGGTACAGAAGGGTATCTTCGAAACAGGCACCTGCTAGCGTGACAGAGCGGAAACCTTCAAAAATCTCCGGCCTTAGGAGGGAGAAGACGGTCAATTTGTTCCTCGAACCGCTGCCGATGATCAGCTCTTCGTAAGCCTTCCTGTCAACGTAGCTCTCCCAGCGAGGGGAAAGAAGGATATTAGCAGGGTCTTTGAAGTTCTCCCACACCACATCGTCGCTTTCATTTTTGGCAATCGCCTCTAATTGGTCAACATCCGTAGCTGTCAGAAGATCATAGGGGGTGCCAACAACAGGAAGCCTGTCAATGAACGACGTTAAGATCTTGTGATTCTCCGTGAGATTTTGGTCAAAGCAATGAGTGCGTTTGGAATTTCATCAACGACCAAATATCATCTACTTTTTTTGAAGTCAGCTTTAATTCTTTCAAATCCCGATTGCGTAATCAACACCAAGTGTCCGTCAGGGGATGACTGAAAAAGACATTTCGTAATATCCGCCACAGGCGTCGGACTGTTTCCTTTGTGTATTGCCTCGACGATTAACCCCGGATGGCGCGTCTTCATGTCTCTAGACGTTTGTTTTATTAAATCGACAGTCGGCTGAGTAAACAATACTGATTCACCATTCCATGCAAGTTCACCGGCTACTCCCAATAAGGATATGCGTCTTACCCCCTCCAGCGGGAATGTTAAAATACCTGATAATTTGCATAATGATAATCTCCTTTAAAATTAGCGCCTTCCTACAATTGTCAAATTGTTAGTCGCATCAGCACGGCAAAACAATCACTTCATTAAGCGGCGGGCAGCGTCAACGATCTCTGAAATGTCATCCTCGAGATGCAACAAGCTCTCCTCCCAATCCCTGCATCGAGCTTCTGCATCCTGATCAAAGACTAGCGGCTGTTCATAAACGCAGTCTGGATCGTCACAAGAGGGATCCTGCTCGCTGTTTATAATATGTTTATAATAATCTTCTGGAAGATAGTCAGAAACATCGAGACGATCGAATGATAACTTGCATCGTCTGGACGTTCTTATAATTTTTAACAACTATACTATTTTATTTAACTCCTTCTAATAACGTAGGTAAAACTATCGAGAGATCACGGCAACCTTTGTGCAAGACTACCGAATTTCTTGATATTACGTCCTACACAAAGTAACTAATTTAGTCAAGGTAATAATATAGTACGACATTTTTTAATTTGGATAATCAGGCAGCGCATTATTAAATGCAATTGATTAAGTAATTATCTATCTTTGTATACGGACCTCTTTGAAGTTGCGTCCGACGCCAAAATTGCACATTGAAAAAATTCAATTTTCTAATGTTATTGCTCCGGCTTCTGAAAACCATCAAACGGAAATGGCCGCTAGAGGCAATATTTGAGATAATCAATTACATAAAATAGAAGGTTCGGTTGGCGACTTTACTGCAGATATAATTGCGAGGGATCTTTCAACTAATCGTCTTGTTATTACTCAAAAACCAATTTGGTAACATCGATCACAGGCATCTCGGTCAACTTCTTACGTATTCATCAGTGTTAGGACCTTCAACCTAGAAACGGCCGTTTCTAGGTTCAATTGTAGTTTGGATTGCCGAAACAATTAGGTCATAACATAAATCCGCAATCGATTTTCTCAATCAAAACTTGAAGGATAGCATACGGCTGTATGCTCTCGAAACGTCCGTGGTCCGCATTGACGAATCGAAACCTGCTTTTGTCCTCAATATTTTATCACAGCCTAAGGAAGCAACCATTGTTACTCCCGAGCCGCAAATCTCTGAAACTCGCGAAAAGTACAGGACGTATTTCGAAGGACTAATTGATGAGCTTCGGGAAAAACATAAATTCACAAATGCACGCGCTGGACAGAATCAAAGTTGGTATACGTTCGCGTCAGATAATTCAAAAATATACAAATACGGAACTAGCTTTGCTGCCAATGATAAGGTTCGCGCAGACATTTATATTGATTGCGGCGATAAGGGTAAAAACGGACAATTGTTTGATTGTCTTTATTTGCAAAGAGATAACATCGAAAAGCAATTTGGATCGCAATTAACTTGGCAGCGCTTAGACGAAAAGCGGGCATGCCGCATCGCTGATTATCGTGATGGCGATATTGATGTGGACACAACCGAGCTTGAAGAAATAAAACAGTGGGCCATCGCAAGCCTCTTGAAATTGAAGGCCGTGTTTCCGAAGCGCATTGATAAATGTCTTACACAGCTCCCTGCAACCGCACAGACCTGATACGCTTTGAAGCTGAACCCCTTCAAACGCCGTGAGTCAGAGCAGATGGGGCATGGCAGTCTCGATGTGCTGGCGAACTGACTTAAGACCGGCGGTGTGTTCTCCCGTTGGAAGCCGATTTAGTTTGTCTGCTTGCAAGGGCGTCTCCGTGTTCGATTAGACGTGAATCCTCAGGGAACGCCATGCCCGATCCTCCTCTGGAAGGCGTTGGATATCTGCTGCCATGGGCATCCGGTGACAGGGACCAAAACTGGTAGTGGTCCAGTTTGAGTCGGGAACGTGATTGCGGCTGGAAACGGGTGGTGTGAGTCATGACACCAGATCAGTTATGGGGTATCTCGGAGACGCGGAGTGAGAGCCGTAACGATGCCCTCGACAAGTGCCGTGAGCTGATGGAGCGTTTCGAGCAACGATTGTGCCTCAACAATCTGCGGCTCATAGAGCGCTACATTAAATCTGAATTGCAAATTCTCATTCAATTCCGCATCGGGAGCATCGATGAAGAGTTCATCGCCTGCCTTCAAGGGGAAGAGAACGTCGGCGGGCTTGAAAAAAGCATCAAGGACAGGAAACTTGGCTCCGTGGAACGGATTATTGGGATCAGCGGCGGCGGCCCTTTCCATCATCCTTTGCATATGAGCGCCAAGATTGACGCTTTGAAACATGGAGCCAACTGTGATCAAAAGGCGGTGCTTCTCGACGTCGTTAAGTCGATAGAGAATCCAGAGAAGATCATTTCCTCCTTTGTATGGTTTGAGCGCATCGATCGCGGCGAACGTGTCTTGTCCCGCGCCCTGTATCTTTCCTTGTTTTTTGGCTTCGTATTTCGCGGCGTCGTCCGCAATAGGAAAATAAATCCAATTGGGATTTGGAGGTGCGTCCCCGGTATCGGAACAGACAAGTTGGTAGGCGAGATGATCGATGGCACTCATCAGATTCTGAATGACGTCTCCTGCAATGAGCGGTAGGGATTGCGGCGTGGATTCGACGCTGGTGAGATAATAGATCAGTTGTCGCGATTGCGGATTACGCTTGGTTCCGACCTTATAGGGCTTCGTGTCCAAAAAACGCGCGACTTCGCGCTGCAAATCATCGACGTGCTCTTTAGCCCGTTTGACCTTTAGAGTGACATGAACAAGACGCTCGGCAACAGTTGGCATAGAGAGTTGCGCCCTTACTTGCGTTAGGTTGGGACTGAGATGTTATATCGGCCATCGTTAAAGCTCCCCTCCCAATCATCTACAACTTTAACCATATCAGACATTTCCAAAAGCTTGGAGGTAACATTGGCAGCCATTGCCGGCGTAACCCTCAACGTCTGATGAATGCGCACAAAATTGTAATGCATGAAATAAATCGCCATCATATGCGCGTGGTTTGCTGTCTTCTTTGAAAAGGCGTTCATCAACCGCGTCATGCGACGTTTGCCCATTCGGATGTTCAAGTTCTGCCGTTCGGAGTAGGACGTTGAAATGTACTTCGGGTCCGGCTTTCCTTCGATCGGAGTCTTCTTGATACCAGTGCATTCGGAAGGGCTATATCGCCCCTTCGCGCTTTCGGGCGAAGGGCCATATAGCTTCACGATCTGTGCATAGTCGATATCTCCGCCGAACGCGCCCTTGTCGCCTATCAGCTTTCCTAGCTGGACGGGGTCGCGCGGTCGGGGAAGGCGTTTGGGAGTTGTCATGCAGGAATTATCGCACGGAGGCGCTGCGGCTCAAAGCCCGGTCAAGAGGCTCGAAAATGAAACTGGACCACTACCCCAAGACTCGGCCAGTGGAATTTCCACCCCGCGTCGAACGACCCGATCAGAACCATATTCATGGCGATATTTGTCATGCTTTGCTCAGGAGCGGCTCGAATGACAAAACCATCGAAGCAGAGGATGCGTCTCCTTTTGGAACTGGAAAACATCATCGGGAACGAGTGCTACAACGCCAATATCCAGAACTGGGGTCCCAATGGCGTATTCGAGGGCGAGGGGCGGGAATTCCGCTATCCAATCACTTTCATTGATTCACACGGACATAAGGTCAAAACAAAGAGCACCAATGACACCATCCCGGAGGAAGTCGCCGTCACCGGCTTCTACGCATTCGGTGCAAATCAGCTTCTGATAATTCGGGCCTTGGACAAGGTCGTTCAACGCCTCGAGCAAAAATACGGCCTTGACCTGTAGAGCGTTGTCTAGAACGAGGCAGAGTTGTTTCGATAGGACGTTCGAGCACCAATTCGACCCGCGTCTCAATGAACCCTGCCCATATGAGTCAGCATCCGATGCCGCATTTAGAGTCTCATATACATTTAATTTGACTTTTGAGATGTGTCTCATCATTATTACCACCTCAATGAGACTGGAGGTGGTTATGCTCGTTGGATATGCGAGACATGCACTGCCGATCAGAAGGCCGGGTTGGAAGCTCAAGTGGGGGAATTGAGGGCTGCTGGCGTTGAGGAGCTTTTCGTTGAGCAGGTTTCTTCCGTTCAAAGGCGGGAGGAACTGGAAAAGGCTCTCAAATTCATCCGAAAGGGCGACACACTGCTCGTTACAAAATTGGATCGCTTGGCACGGTCCATCCCGGACCTCGTTCGAGCTCGACATTGGCTGTGGCGCAAGTGGCCCTGCCGTCATGCTTGCTCGGGATGTGGACGCAAGGTTGTCTGATTTTGACGTTGAACCGAAACTGATCGAGCGTGCGCGCCGTTTGGTCCGTGAACCCTGGCGTCGAGGATAGGATGGATATTCGGTTGGTTGAACTAGGGCCACCGCCTTTGAGGCGGGGACTCTTGACATTGTATTCAGCAATAAACAAGGAGGAGCCACGCAGAATGTCGTAATCTATCTAAACTTGTTCTCTCAGAAACGTGAGAATTCTTAGCTTACTGGACTGTGACAATTCTCCGTTTTCCATCGGCACATAAATTTTGCCTCCAAGATCTGCAGGCATCTTCGCAGAAGATTCCTTGATTATTAAGATTCTATCATCTCCCTTTACGCTGGCGAAGTATCCGGCTTCAAATACCACATTGTCACGCGGCGCAGCCTTGAAAGAGCTGCCCTCGATAATATCATCATCGGTGAACATAAAAATACCGCTAGCACACTTAGAAGATGCCGTCGCAATTTGATGCATGATTGAGTCGCCGGCTGTGAAATGTTTTTGCCAGTCCATAACCTTTACCCCGTTTATCTCAAGAAAGTCTCGTACAGTGCCCGCTTTAAGTTCGTTTACTGTGGAATAAGCAAGAAATATATCATATCTATCTTTCAGGGTCTTGACCCACGCATTGAAAGGTTGGTTAAACGCTTGACTATTCAACCAACTAGCATCGGCATGGTCAGGAATTTCGGTTATAAATTGAGCTGCTGATCTGTCGAAAGCGCCATGACGAGATAAATCTTTTTCGGCAAGATATAGGGTTGGAAGTTGTAACGCGTAGGCTACTCCAGCTTCATATTGAGTATATTCAGTTGCAAGTTTCTTTTCGTCTGGTCCATCAACGGGGGAGTGAGCCAGCCATCTTGTCAGACCAATAATCACCGTGCCACTGCAACGTAACAAAACCCTCTGCAACTCCTTTGGAGACCAACCGGTATGTGAGGTCAATCTGTTTATATCAATTTTAGCTGATGGTGGATGAAAGATTTCTGGAATGTATCCGAGCGTAGAAATTCGCTTTACAATCCCCCACTTTAATTCGTTTTGTTCATACGAAAGCCGACCATCTGCCGGCATTGAAACGAAAACGCGTCTTGATACTGGATTTGTTTCATCGGGATTGACTGGCATCGCCTCTACTCCAAAAAGTCAGGTCCATTTCCACCCTCGTGGCTACTCTCCCGGGTACTCCCAAATTACAGAGATACTACGCTTCTCGAATTCCTTCAGCACAACGCTATGGAATCGCCCGAAGTTGTCGGAAATCCCCTGCCGCAGGGATTTTCATACAAAGGACGGTAGGATAAACTTTCGAATCGGACGCTTTTGAGTCGTTCATTGGAAATGGCCCCGCGGGGACACTCAAGGTGATTGAACATGTGGCCCGCAACAACACATATCACAGCATAATTCTGATCCTGCGAAAAGGGTAGTTTTTTGACTGAGTCGGGCGTCTCTTAAGAAATTCTCAGGGCATCAAATCGCCGTCGAAAGACCCTCCAGCGCTTGTCGTTCTATTTGACAAACAGATCGTTCTGTATTAAGAATAATCCTGCATCAAGAGCAGGGCTGTAGAAGCCTCACCAACCTGCCATACCCGGCAAGGTGGTTCCCTCAGTGGGATGCGGCCGATCGGCAACGAAATGGGTTCGCAGAAGCGTCAGACCTTGCTCCTTACCGCAGGAGCAGCGCATTGCCAAAACCACCCATCAAACGCGAGGTTCGAGAGGAAGCCGGATCGAGTTTGGTATTTCGACCCCATGCGATCATCCTGACTAAGACGTCCGTGCCGTCTCCGATTTTCGTTGCCGCTCTCACCGGGGTTGAGACGATTCTACGCATCGACTTCGACACCTCGCTTCCTGAAGAGACCTATGTCCATCAGGCTCTGGCACAAATCCCTGAGCAGACCATCGCCTTCGGAAGGCCAACTGGGGTGACGATCAACTACGCTCCAGATCGCGCGGTTCGATACGATCTGAAGGGAGATCCTATCGAAACTCTCAACGAAGCAATCCGATGCGGGAGAGCATTTTTCACAGTACTGCGCAGCGAAAAAGACATGTCTGTGCGGATCGGAAAAGCTCTCGGATTGCGGTAAATATCATAACCACGATGTTGAATATCGGGGGCATATTTCAGACTATTTCATAGAGGAGACGAGATATGGAGAAAGAAATTGCCTATCGTACGCTCTTTGATCGCTTCGCCAAGTTAGGTGAGACTTTCGATGAACAGTGGATCGAACGGTTTGAAGATATCATAATCGAGGAAGGTGAAGTGGTGGGGATGCATTCTTGGAACAGTGGTAATCCCGGAGCTGGTGCCGGGGTGACTTACATTTATAGATTTCGCGGACTATTCTTTACAAGCACCGATTTTGGAATTGATGGACCATACAAAGGATTTTCCGAGGCTGCGGAAGCTGTGGGCCTCCTAACCGTCACGGATGCCACAGAGCTAATTTGGGTAGACTATAATGGTAATCCCGATTCTGCAAACGATGACGATGATCAAAAGGGCTGTTGAACAATTTGATTAATTGATTAGCTTAACTTACGGACCTTGAAGGATTTTGTTTGTCTGAAGCAATTTTGTACGTAGGAGAATTACTATGCATAACGAGAAAGATGACAGAAATTTCCCTGCAATCCGTTTGGCGGATACTGCGAATATCGCTTCGCCGACCGAACTCCATCGACATAAGCTGAAGGAACTTTCAGAGCGGCTGGATGAGTTTCATAGCTTCAGTAAGGGGCAATTCGTCAAGTGGAAGCCGGGTCTGAAAAACCGCAAGTTTCCGGACTACGGGGAACCGGCTATTGTGACCGCTGTCTTACCCAGTCCTATATTTGATCCGGGCGAAATTACAGCGGCAAGCCCGTACTTTCAGGAGCCTTTGACGGTCGTCCTCGGAATATACAGGGATGACGACTTTCTAGAGTTCCGGCTCGATAGTCGCAGATTTGAACCGTTCGATTGCTGAACTGGGCGATACAGACGGTTCGATCGACGTGACGACCCTTTGAGATACGAACTCTTTGATCCCAGGCTTTTAGCAACGACGGCCTTCTGGTCCAACTATGAGTCGAGAGGGCGCGAAAAGGGGGTAGTGGGTCAGTTTGAATTTTGGATCGCCGTCTCAGCTGCATGAATGAGATCGTTCAGAACATCCCAGTCGAGCGGCACGAAACTTTCTGACCCGAAAAGATCTCGCAAGTTCACAAGGCCCACACGCAATTCGACCCATCCATCAGCCGTACCATTGAAGGCTAAGTAGCTCGGAAGCAATAGGCCCAGCGGGCGTTAGAAATTCTTCGTCCGAGTCAAATTGTGTCATGCCGCTCGCTTTTGGAGGCGAATAGCGCCTCTTTACGCTGTCATAGGTCGCGCCATACTGCTTGACCAACTGGGCGTGGTCGATGTCGGCGGGGCGCTTCTCGCCTTTAGGTCGGGGGGGCATTTTCCAAATCTTTCCGCAGCCGATCTCGATCGGCAACATGCAAACGTTGGCTGTCTTCAAGGATAGATAGAAACTCTTTGGAACCCGCAACATCGCGTCCGCCTCGTTCCGAGGCCGCAACCGTAGCTCTCTGGCGAGCGAGGATGACTTCGCCCTGTGCGACGTGCCTCTCCGCTTGCGCTAGAGCCCTCTCTAGAAAATCGCGGTCCATACGACTAAGCATACCACAGGACGCAGCCGCGATGCGATGGCCTGTCAATCCGTCTAAATTTCAGACCGACCCACTACCCGAAAAGGTCGCGTGTGTCGCTCCCTTCGAGCGCCCGATATACACTTCCTCTTCCAAAATCCCCAACGCCTTGGCGACTTCCGTGATGGTCTTTCCCTCTCTGTGAAGTCGCACCGCCTCCTCCGCCTTCAACCGCGCGGAAGGCGTCCGTCCCAGATATCGGTTCTCCGCTTTGGCCTTGGCGATCCCCTGCTTCTGACGCTCAAGCATCATGTCACGCTCGAACTGGGCGAATCCGGCGAAGACCGTCAAAATCAGCTTTCCAGTGGCGGACTTGGTATCGACCACTTCGCCGCCGAGGTTGAGAACGCGAAGGCCAGCACCCCCCGTCCTCAATGGCCTCTAATCGCTTGACGATTTCCCACAGTCAGTTTGTCGATCGAGCAAGCCGATCTACTTTGGTGACGACCAGAGTGTCGCGGCCCCGGAGGTACTCAATCGGTCGCTCAAGCTCCCCGCGCTGGGAGATCGACGACACCTGCTCCTTAAAAGATTTTAGTGCAGCCAGAATGTTGGAGGTCTTTGCCATCGCGCGCCCCCCCCGAGAGAGCGTTTGTTTCGATACCGACAACGCACCAGAAATCTTTCGAAGGATACAGATTCAGACGAAAGAGGGAGACAGAGGCACCGGCGGGCGACAAAGTTTGGTTGACTCCCAACATTAACTATTGGTAACGGTTTGGTTAGACGGCGGCAACCTGCGCGGCAGCACGGGGGACAAGCTCCGAAGGCGGGGAATTTGCAGGTGCCGCCGTCGTCTTATTCATTCCTCTAGCCATCGACGAATGGGAGGCACCCCTCGCCAGCGCAGTGGGGAATTGCGTGTCCATAAAGGCGGTAATCGCGGTCACTCTCTCCAAACCCTCATGGGTCAAAAGCAATGGTTCCTTCGCGTCTAGGAACGTGAAGTAATCCATGACGCCCTTGACAACATTCTTCGAAGTGACCCTGTGGATCGCTGTAACTGGGAGCCCAAATCACTGCTTCACTTCCAAACGCCCCGTTTTGGGGCACATGACGCGCAACCTCAATAAAGCTCTGCGAGCAAACCGTATCATCGGCTCGGCACGTGTCGATTTCAGAGCAGTGATGTGTCCAAGGGCGCGGGACCGGCGGAGCGGCTCGAGCAGGGTCTCCAAGGCGTCAGAGACAGGTAGCGACAATCGGGTGGCGAGGCTCAGTCTGGGTTGGGCAGCGCGGGTGGCGAGACTTAAAATCAAATGAACACCCTCAAGTTGCGATTTTATATTGCTGGCTCAGTCATGAGAATCGTACGCCTCGCCCTCTTGCTGATCGTGGGTCTGTATCCAACGACAGGGTCCGCCGAGCAAATCTCCCTCAAACGGGAACATGGAATATACATGGTTCCTGTTCGGATAAACCAAGCAGTAAGTATTCCCTTTGTGTTGAATAACGGAGCAGCCGAAGTCGCGATTCCAGCGGATGTTTTTATGACCCTGCTGAGAAGTCATTCGGTCACGGAAAACGACTTTCTTGGAAACGGTAGTTTTATTACAGCGGACGGGATCAAACACGAGAGTCAGCAATTCATTTTGCGGGAAGTGCAAGTCGGAACTCATGTTATCAAGGACGTTGTAGCTAACGTCGTACCAATCGAAGGAGACCCCCTGTTAGGTCAGAGCTTTCTTTCTCGGCTCCCTTTGTGGTCGATAGACAACTATTCGCACGTTCTCAACCTTGGGGGAAGCCAATGAAGCGAGTCCCGAGCCTCTGCGCCCATCAAATTCGCCGATCACGTCGCTACCCGCCGTCACGGTAAAGGGCCATCACCGATTGGCCGTCGTCCTAATCGGACTGTTCGGAGTGGGAGAGTTCGTGGAGAGCGTTCGAGAGTTCCAAAAAATTGGCCCTCAGCGTCTTTCTCAAGATGGCTATTCGGTGAACCTCGACAGTTCGCGGGCTGATTCCAAGCCTGAAAGCGATGGTTTTGGTGGCCTTTTCCTCAATCACCATTTTCAAGACCTCTCTTTCGCGAGATGTTAAACCTCGAAGGTTCGCTTGGATTGCGATCCGTAGCAGGACTTCCGCAGGCCGCGCGGGCGCGGTATCGACTTGCGATTCAGAGACGAGTGGATCCCACGATTCCTGCCGAGAACTCATCGGGCGGAGTCTCCTTGAGGCCCAGCCCGGACAAAGCGCTCGTGCCGCAGTCTGACGCCTAACACTGACAAATTACACCCGTCACGACAATATGTCACTCCTAAAACATATCTGGTCTCCGGAGCTATAAAAACACGTATGACATTGTCAACAACAAGTACTCTTGTTGCAACACATAGTTAACGTAGCTTTAACTTCTCTGGAACCGGCCGCGACGCATCACTCTGCAGCAGCAGTCTTAGCATCAACCGCTTTCCGGGGACGCCCTCTGCTGGCCTTCTTCGCCGCTGCCTTCACATCCGCCTTGCGCCCCAGCCCGAGCGATTTTGCTAGCTCGGACCTCTGTGAGGCATAGGCGGGCGCAACGATTGGATAGTCGCCTTTGAGTTTGAATCCGTCGCGATATTCACGTGGTGTGAGTTGATGGGCACTACTCAAGTGTCGCTTCAAGGACTTGAATTTACCACCACATACGAGACACGTAATAGCCTCTGGCGTTACCGACTTTTTTACAGGGACTGCTGGCTCCCAGCTTTTCGAATCGCTACCCGAAGCTGGCGTCGATATCGTCCCCGGGTTGCCTGCGAACCCTCCGTGCCAATGACGATGAGACAAACGCCCCCCTGGAGTTTACCCTTGAGGGCTGAGGTCACATCCTCCCATGGTCATGCCGCTCATCCCCTTCGAAAAGACTCTTGCCGATGGCTCCGC
>Ga0074046_10003157_pt1 | contig 13926 bp, 10 predicted proteins | sample BogForMeECP23OM3_FD_94441 | JGI IMG/M metagenome (GOLD analysis project Ga0074046, IMG submission 94441) | Bog forest soil microbial communities from Calvert Island, British Columbia, Canada - Bog Forest MetaG ECP23OM3 | ecosystem: Environmental > Terrestrial > Soil > Wetlands ...
AGACGATTCCGACAGGTGAGCAATTTTGAACAGTCCCCCTGCTTTCTTGAGACCTACTATTCCACTGAGAAAGTACCGTTGGGGCGGTCATGGGTTAGTGTCGGCCGGGAGTGACATTTGGACTCTCACGGCTACCGTCTTCTACCGATCACGGTTGGATATGGCGTGGAACTGAACCGGCGTCGGAACGTATACCCAGTGGGCCCAGGTTCAATTCGGAGCTCTTCACATGCATCGTTGGGATTGTGAAAAGTAGTGAAATCCTCCCTCCAACTTCCCGTGGAAAGGAAACGTTTATGAGCAAGACCAGCAAAGCACTTTTTCTCATTCTTCTGGCAACCGCATCCATCGCACTGACGTTCGGAATTGCAGCATGCAACACGAACCAAACCCCGGACACCGCCGCTCCAACTCAACCGGCGCAGCCCGACCAGTCGCAAGACCCAGCAGCGGCAGCCAACCTGGCCCCTGCGAGCCAGACTCAGACGACTGGAACTGATCAGCGGTACCAGAACGATGCTAATGCTAATAATGATTACGACGATGAGGACTCAAGCTACGGGCGGCCGGCGCTCGAAGCGTCCGACGCTCCACCAGAGCTGCCGGAATATTCCCAGCCTGAATGTCCTGGCGATGGCTATCTGTGGACGCCCGGATACTGGAGCTATTCTTCTCAAGGCTATTACTGGGTACCGGGCGCATGGGCGCGGCCGCCCGAGGTGGGTTATCTGTGGACGCCGGGCTACTGGGGATTTTCCAGCGGCAGATACCGCTACCACTATGGATTCTGGGGCCGGCACATCGGTTACTACGGCGGCATTAACTATGGATTCGGCTACGTCGGCGCCGGCTATCAGGGCGGGTACTGGAATAGAGATCGCTTCAGCTATAACCGTTCCGTCAACAACGTGAACATCAGCAACGTCCAAGTTTACAACCGCACGGTGACGAATACAGTCATCATCAACAACACCACCGTCAACGTCACCAATAACCGCTCCAGCTACAACGGACCCGGAGGCGTTACTCGCCAGCCTTTGCCGACTGAAATTGCCGCAACGCGCGAGCAGCGTATTCCTCCGATGAACACGCAGTTGCAGCAGCAGCAGGCAGCAGCACAGAACCACCAGCAATTTGCCTCTGTCAATCACGGCCGTCCAGCCATTGTTGCAGCGGCGCAGCCCATCGCCGCAGGCAAACCCATCGCCCCGGTGATTCCTGCGCGCGCTGCAGTACCCGCGCGACCGGCGCCGCCGAACGCGCAGCCCAATCGTCCCCAACCGGCTCCCGCTCCTGGACGTGCGGCGGCTCCTGCGCCTGCAAAGCCTGCTGAACCCATGAGGAAAGCAGCTGAGCCCGCACAACCCGCAGGCAAGCCTGCTACGCCGTCGGCTCCGAACAAGCCCGCTCCGGCCGCTCCCGAGCGGCGCACTCAACCGGCGGCTCATCCGCAACCAGCAAAACCGGCGACGCCGCCACCGACTCCGAACCAGCCGGCCCCCAAGCCAACCCCGAAACCCGAAACCAAGCCTTCTACCCCGCCTCCGGCTGCAAAGCAGGCGCAACATCCCGCGCCAGCTAAACCGAGCACGCCAACTCCGGCCAAGAAGGAAACGCCAAAAGAAAAGGAGAAGCCGAACTAAACAGGGAAGTATTGTTACCAGCACGAAAGAACATCCGGGCGGCAAAGTTCGCTAAGGTAGCTGTTGTAACCAGCGATTACACTCATTGACCACGAAGCACCGCGGTTACGTGATGGTCAAAGTCAGGGCCTGGCTGGTTCCGCCGCTGGTGCAGCCTAGATCGGCGGAGTTTCCGCTGGGAGTCTTGATGGTAACGCTGGCTGTTCCTGGGCCCGTGAGGAGTGCGGTCGTCAGCGTGACCTGCAACTGGGAACTGCTTACCACCTGGGTGCTAAGAGTCGTCCCGTTGATAACCACGACTGAGGACGCCACGATATGACTGCCATTCACCGTGAGCAGGAATCCCTGCACTTGCGCGAACGGGATGCTGGTAGCAGAGAGATTGGAAATGGACGGGGAGGGACGAGCGCTTCCACACAGGGGATTCAGTGCGTTGCAACCTTGCAGCACCAGCACGGCGAGCAGCAGCGTGCTGAGCGGCCGCAGGGAAGGGTGAATTCGGTTCATGCAGCATCGTATACCCTGGGGCGTGTTTGAGTGGCAACTTTCGATACTGTCCAACTTCAAAAAGATGTCGTCGGGAGTAACCCAGACGTAATCACTGCGATCCTTTTGACCTGTTATCCTTGAGCCACCCATAGTCCACTTAGAACGAGTCGGCCGAGCGCATGCGCCTGTTCGTTGCGTTCGTGTATTTGTTGTCGTCCGGCACGTTCCGAACGTTTCCTTTGCCGCCACGATGTCGAGTAAGGATGTCGAGTAACTAAGTTCCACGGAAATTCCGCGAGCCTCACTCTTCGCGGAAAAAGCTTGGGAGGCAAACACTTCGATGACAAACACACTGAAGCAGTCAGTCTGGTGCGGCGTAGTGCTCGCGGTTACGCTCGCCATGATCGCTCTACCAACGCCAGTATCCGCTCAAGACGACGATGATCCGCCCAGCCGCGTCGCCCGGCTCGGCTACATGCAGGGTTCGGTTTCATTCCAGCCCGCGGGCGAAACCGAGTGGGTCGGCGCCGTTCCCAACCGCCCCATGAGCACCGGCGACCAGCTCTGGACCGATGAGGACGGGCGCGCCGAAGTACAACTCGGCTCGGCCGTGATCCGGCTGGCGCCTAACACCGGCTTCTCGTTCCTGAATCTCGATGACGATACCGTGCAGATCCAACTGACCTCCGGCGCCATCAACATCACTGTGCGGCGATTTAGGGATGAGGACGACTTCGAAGTCGATACGCCCAACCAGGCGTTTACCGCGTTCCAGCCCGGACACTATCGCGTGGAGGCGAGTCCGGACGGAGACTACACCGTCATCAGCGTCCGCGCCGGCGAAGGGGAAGCCACCGGCAACGGTCAGAGCTTTCGGCTGCACGCCGGGCAGCGCGGCACGTTCAGCGGCAGCGGCACCGACGAGCTCTATGCCGACGTCGAGCCGCTTTACGATCGCGACGAATTCGATAACTGGTCCGACTTCCGCGATCAACGTTTCGAACACTCGCGTTCAGCGGGGTATCTTGCTCCGGATGTGGTCGGTTATGAGGATCTCGACCAATATGGCGACTGGCGCGACGATTCGAACTACGGCCACGTCTGGTTCCCCAACCAGGTTGCGGTCGGCTGGGCCCCTTATCACGAAGGCCATTGGGATTGGATTTCTCCCTGGGGCTGGACTTGGGTCGATGATTCGCCCTGGGGCTACGCGCCTTTCCACTACGGACGCTGGGTGAATGTCGGCGGACGCTGGGGCTGGGTCTCCGGTCCGGTTGCCGTGCGCGCGGTCTATGCGCCCGCGCTGGTCGTCTTCGTCGGCGGTGGCCCGGGTGGTTTCGGCGGCAACGTCGGATGGTTTCCTCTGGGTCCACGCGAAGTCTATGTGCCCTCCTACCACGTGAGCCAGGCCTACGTGAATCGCGTGAACATCAGCAACACCACGGTCAATGTCACGCAGGTGACCAAGGTCTATAACACGACCATCATTAACAACACGACGAATATCACGAACGTCACCTACGTAAACCGGAGCGTCCAGGGCGCAGTGATGGTCGTTCCGCAGCATGCCTTCACCAGCGCGCAACCCGTGGCGAAGGTTGCGGTGTCCATGAACGCGCAGCAAATCGCCGCCGCGCCCATGAGCGCGCGCGTGGCAGTCGCGCCAACCCACGAAAGCGTGCTGGGCGCCCGAGCGGCAAGCGTGGGCCACGTGGCCGCGCCTCCGGCAGCGATCGTAAACCGCCAAGTCGTCGCCAAGAAAACTCCGCCTCCACCGCCGGTGGCCTTCGCGAAACAGCAACAGGCTCTGGCCGCGCATCCCGGACAGCCCCTGGTCAGGAGTGAAGTGCAGACCCTGCGTCCAGCCGCCGCGGCCGCCGCGGCCGCGCGACCCATGGTGAAGCAGGCGCCTCCCGGGAAACCGGCCACGCCAAACGTAGGGCACCCGGCCAACTTGCCGAATGCGGCGCGACCCCCGCAACCCGCACCCGCGGCGAACCAGCCGATCAATCAGCCGATGAAGCCCATGAACGAGCGGCCCATGAATCAGCAACCCATGAACCAGCCACCGAGCAACCAGCCCATGAATCGTTCCGGCAATCCTCCGCCGGCAAACGAGCGTCCCGCTGTGGCAGCTCCGTCGCAACCGAATCGCGCACCAACTCCAACCCCGGCCCCAGAACCCGAATATCGTCCCGGAAACAATCGTGTCGATCAGACCCCGAACCGGCCTCAGCCCGCTCAGCCGATGAATCGTCCGCCGGCGGCTGAGCCGAATCCTGCCGCACCAGTTCGTCCTGAAGCTGCTCGTCCTGAAGCTACACGTCCTGAACCAGCGCGTCCGGAGGCCTCTCGTCCGGAACCGGCTCCGCGTCCACAAACGCCTCCACCCAGCGAGCGGCCGGAGCAGCGAACGCCCCCGCCCGCTGCGACGAAGCCCGCTCCGCCTCCGCCGGCGGCTAAGCCCGCGCCTCAGCAGAAGCCGAAGCCGCTAACGCCAGAAGAAAAGAAGCAGGAAGAAGAACGCCAGAAGCGCGAACAGCAGAAGCCGAACTAGAGGTTCCGTTCCCGCTCCTCGGAGCTAAGACGTCGGACGTTAAATAGTACCGGGCATCTTGAGTCTCCTCAGGATGCCCTTTGTTCTGCTTCCAAAGCGATCCGGATTCACTCTGTGTCCTCAGTGCCCTCTGTAGTAAAGATCTTCTCTCCTACTCCCCGCCAATCCGAAACCGCAGCCCCGCCCGGAAATTCACCGGCAGCGCCGGATACCCCACCACTTCGTTATACCGCCGGTCCAGCGCGTTCGACACGTCCGCATAGACGGTCACGCGCCGCTGCACTGCGTACCATCCTCCAAGATCCACGCGTACGTATCCCGCCGCGTGATCAATGCCGAAGCCGTCAAAATCGGAGTCCGCGCGCCGCCCGACAAAACTCCCGCTCAAGTTCCCGCCCCAGCGGTTGCCGAGGTAAGACAACAGCTCGGTCGCCGAATGCTTGGGCCTGCGCAGCAGCGGCTGGCCCGGGTTGTAGACCGGATCGTACGGCGTAGGATTATCCAAATACTGCGACGAAGTGTAGGTATAAGCCGTATTCAACAGCAGCCGGGGCCGAAGCTTCGCCCGCACTACGAATTCCGCTCCCTGCGCGAAAGCCTGGTTCACGTTGACATACTCGCCCGGATAATTTGGCGGGTTGTTCGTGGTTACGTAGTTGATCTGGTCATGAAACAAATTGTTGAAGTAAGTCCCGCTGAATTCATATTTGTTATTCAGGAAGTCCTGTTGAAAGCCCGCTTCAAAAGCCCGCACCCGCTCCGGCTTCAGCCCCGGATTCGGAATGTCGTACGGGTCTCCGGGCAATCCGTTGAACGTCTCTTCCAGCCGCGGTTCCTTGAATCCCGTGGAGTACGTAAAACGAAATCGCGTCCCGGAAAACACTTCATTCCCGCGCAGCGCCTGCAGAGTCAGCGCAACTCTCGGAACGCCGGTGTTGCCAAAAGCGCTGTCGTGTACAAACCGTCCGCCGGCGATCACTCCCAGCCGGCCCAGCGTCAACTCCTGTTGCACATACGCATCCTGATTTAGCCGCTGGCCGTGGTTCTGAGGCCCGTAATCAAGATCGCCGACAAACCCGTTCTCATTCTCCAAGCGGTAGCCGAACGTGGTGTGCGCCCAGGTACGCTCCGAATAATCCCCCTGATATTCAAATCCGCCGCGGTTGATGTGATCCACTGCGTTCGACGGGTAGTCAATCGAGCATGGAGTCGGAGAGGAAGTGAATGAACAGTTCTGCGAATTTACCCGCTGCGCGTCACCCGGGTCAAGCTCGTAGTAGCGATACAGATAATCAAATCCGGTGATCCGATGCTGCCACCCAGAAGGCGCGTTGATCGCCAGTTCCACGCTGCCCAATAAATTATTCAACTGCGACCAGCTGTCAGGATTCGCCGCCAGCGGCTCAAACGGCGCCGTAAATCCGTTCACCGGAACCAGCGGATCGTAGCCGTTAAAACTAAACTCCCCCGGCAGGCCGGTATGGCTGTTGGAGTGCCGAAAGCGCACCCGCAGGGAAGTCGCATCGCTCAGCGCCGCCCCGACGTTCCCGCCTTCCAAAGTATCGGAGTAAGCGTCGTTCACGCCCGATCCGTTCGAATTGAACTGATCCCCGAAAACGTTGTAGTCGAACTTACCGCGTGCTCCTGCCAGCGAAGCATGCCCGCTTTCGGTTCCCAGATTCCCGGCATCCGCGCCGAAGCGTAGTTCGGGAACGCGCGTGCTGCCCGCTCGCGTCCACACCTGCAGCACGCTGGTCATCGCGTCCGTTCCATACAGCGTGCTCTGCGCCCCGCGAACGAATTCCATTCGGTCGCCCTGGGCCAGCGACAGCGTACCGAAGTCAAACGTCCCGCCGGGCTCATTAATCGTGACCCCGTCGACGATCACTTTGTTGTAATTCGATTCGCCCCCGCGCACGAACAGCGACGACAATCCTCCCCGCTGTCCCGCTGTATTGACCACCGCTCCGGGAAGAAAGCGCACCGCATCGTCCGCTGCAATCGGCTGCATGCTTGTCAGCTGCGATGTGTTGAGCGTGTCAACGTCCGCTCCCGCCGCTTCTCCGGCGACAGGAGTCCGCGTCGCGCTGACCACCACGGTTTCCTTCGCCGTCGCCAGTCGCAGATTCACTGTAATCTCCGTCTGCACCGAAACGTCGACCGTTTCGGCCGCGAACCCCGGCGCCAGCACCTGAATCTGATAACGTCCTCCATCGGGCAAGTGAAAAATCGCCGAGCCCTCCGCCGAAGTGCTCTGCGTCGCCAGCACTTTACTTTCGTTCGGGCGCAGCAGCGACACCTGCGCCCCAGCCACTCCGGCTGATTGCGGATCCACCACTTTTACTTTGAGATCGGCTGCCGCCGCAGCCAGGGAAACACACAGAACTACAAGAAACACGCCCACGAATACGCGCATATTATCCTCCTTTGCACGCGAAAGAGGTTGAAGTAGACGGATCGCGCCGGTCTCCTGGCTTCGCGAGTAAGGATGCGTCACATCCGGTCACGCCCGCGGTCTTCCCGGGATTTCTCCCAGTGGCCGACGAGCAGTTTCCTCGCTTACAGTTGCGCGGCAGCGCGGGATTCTCACCCGCTTCCCTGTCTTCACCGAGCGGCAAAGACGCGCGTTCCGAACGAAGTTGCAATTAGCAAAGAACAAAGAGCAGAAACAACTGTCGCCAAGAATCTAACGACTGAAGACAATGAAGTCAAATCAAAGGTCTGTAGCGCCACTAAAAGCGGGCGGGTGCCCCATTCTAGCCGCGCTCTTTGCGGCTAGAGTGGGAGTTTTGACTTCCTCATCGATTACAAACTCCCATGCAACCAAATCCCTCACTTCCTCCACCTTCCCACCACATACAGCACAATCGAAATCACCACGCTGATCAGCACCGAGCTGGCCAGCGGAAAATAAATCGTCGTGTTCTTGCCCCGGTACACGACGTCCCCCGGCAGCCGTCCCAGTGGCAGGTGCGCCCGCCCCACAACCGTCAGCACGACGCCCGCAACCGCCAGAACGATTCCAAGGATAATCAGCACGCGACCAATATCCGTCATGTTCCCAACCCTCCCGAAGCTCCCGTACTCATCCTCAATATGGCCTGATCGTGAACGCATCCGGCACTCACGTGCCATTTACCGCATCTCAACGTAAATCTAGCCTATCGTGGAACGACGCCTCGCACCATCACAGGCTTGTCCTCGCACGAGGGAGTCAAAGGAGTTCACGATGGCAGCGCCGCAATCTCCTCAGTTCGAGACTCCGGGCAAGTACCGCTACGAGTTCGACCCAGTCAACAAAATCCTGATGACCCGCTTCGAGGGCTGCCTCACGCAGGGGTTGGTGGAGGAGTTCTACCGGGAGGGAAAAGAATATTGGCTCGCGACCGGCGCTCGCGCGGCGATTCTGGACGGCTCGTCGGTCACTCAGGTAGCCTTATCCTCCGACTTTATTCGCCAGCTGGCGAGGCAGGATCCAGTTCTCGAGTTGGCCGGGAGGCCTCGCGTTTTGGTCGTCCCGCGCACCGAAGTGTTCGGCCTGGCCCGCATGTTTCAGATCACCAGCGAGTCCAAGAATCCGCACGTCCACGTTGTACGTACAATGGATCAGGCCTTCGCCGTACTCGGCGTTCAATCTCCGAACTTTGAAGCTCTGCAGGACCGCCGGGCCGGCTGATATCGGCATCTCGGTCCTGAACAGCGGAGCACGCTCAACTTTCGAACCTTGCCTGCACCGACGGATCAAAACGTCGAGCCCTGTGCCGGCTTATTCTCTGCGGGCCGCACAGGAGCCGTGGCCGCAGTCACCTTCTGGGTCGCCACCCACTCATGCACTCTGGTCGATAGCACGTCCAGCGGCAGCGCCCCAGCGCCCAGCACTTCATCATGGAAATTGCTCAGGCTGAACTTGTCGCCGAGCTGATCCTTGGCATACTGCCGCAACTTGAGAATCTCAAGCTGGCCGATCTTGTAGCCCAGCGCCTGTGCCGGCCATGCCATATACCGGTCGGTCTCGCTCTGCACTTCGGCCTCATCAATCGCGGAGTGGTCGTGAAAGAAATCAACCACCTGCTGCCGCGTCCAGTGTTTGTAGTGGAAGCCGGTGTCCACCACCAGCCGGATGGCGCGCAGCATGTCGTCCTGCAGGTGACCGTAATAGCTGTACGGATCCTGGAAGAATCCGACTTCCTTGCCCAGCCGCTCCGAGTAGAGAGCCCATCCTTCCGTGTAGGCGGTGTAGTACTCGTTCTGGCGGAAGGGCGGAAGCTGCGGCAACTCCTGTGCAATTGCAATCTGCAGGTGATGGCCGGGGACGCCCTCGTGATAGGCAGTCGTCTCAAAATCAAGCGTAGTGCCCTTCTCGAAGTTGCTGGTATTCACCATGACGTGAGCCGGGCGCGATCCATCCTGCGCTGCTTCCACGTACGACGTGGAGGCCTCTTTCTCGCGGAACTGTTCAATCGGCATCACCAGCAGTTTCGCCTTCGGCAGACGGCCGAACATCGCAGGCAGCTTCCCATACATCTGGTCGATGTACTTCTGGTAGAGGTCGAGAATTTCCTGGCGGGAATGCACGTGGACCTCAGGGTTGGTCGCGAGCGATGCACTGAAGCTTTTGAGATCTTTGTAGCCCAGTTGATTGACCACCTGCAACATCTTGGCTTCGATCTCTTTCACCTGCGCCTGCCCGATCTGGTGAATTTCCTCCGGTGTGAGATCGGTGGTGGTGCTCTCCTTCACGCGGAAGGCGTAGAACTCGGCCCCATCCGGCAGCGCCCAGGCGCCCGGCTCCGTGCGCCCCTTCGGGGCGTATTCTTCTCGCACGAACGTGGTGAATTTGACATAGGCAGGCAGTACGGATTCGCGGATCGCGGCCAGACCGTGCTCGCGCAACCGTTTCTGGTCCGCCGCCGGAATCGAATCCGGAAATTTATCGAACGGCTGCGCGAACGGCGACGTTTCGGGCGTTTTTGTCGCCAGTCCGTTGGCCTGATCCACCACCTTCTCCAGCAAAATGCGCGGCGGCATCAACCCGTCGGCCATGCCCTTGCGCATCTGAATCACGTTTTCGTCCATGTAGCGGGGCATCGCCTTCAGCCGCGAAATATAGTCGTCGTAGTCTTTCACGCTCTTCAACGAGACCAGATTGACCAGTTGCGGCAGGAAGATATGTACTCCGCTGAACTGCGATACCGGCATTTCCCAGGTCTTAAAACGCGCTCCCTCCAGCGTGATTCGCAGGTCGCGCACCATCAAAGTTTTGTTCAGCACTTCCTGCTCCGGGAAGCCCGTAGTGTCGATGGCCTCGAAGCGCGCCAGAAATTTCCTGTTTTGCTCCAGATCGTCGTCAATCGCTTTCTGGGAGAAATCCTCCAGCTTGTCGTTCCACCGTTTGTCTCCCAGCATGGACGCGAAGGTGGGGCTGGTGCGCAGCGTGTACTCCCATTGTTCTGCGAGCAAATCGTTCAAGGCCTTCCTGCGGCTCTCGATGTCGCTCTGCGGTGGCGCTGCGAACCCAGTGGAACTTACCAGAAATGTCAGTAGCACAACCCAGCCCAAACCCTGCATGATTCAAGTCTCCTTCTGGAATTCAAAAAAAGCAGCCGCCATTATAAGCTGACGCGGCCTGGCTGAACCCGGCGAAATCGGTTTCATCAAAAAGAGCCGGGACATAACAGCTATGTTCTGTTGCAGGAAAGCATCAAACCGCGGGTGCCCCATTCTACCCGCGTTCTTTGCGGCTAGGGTGGGGAATTTGACCTTCCAGTTTGGTCGCGAATCCCGCAAAGATCATCCCTATCTTTGCATTGCAAAGTACTTGACAATCGCCGCCAGCGCCGCTACTCTATCCTCATGTTCGAGCCGCGACCGCATCGCATCCGGCGCTTCCCGCGCTCGCAAAGTTCCGCCGAGCAGACTCCGGGCACGCCGTTGCGCACCGCCCCGGAAGTTTTCGAGGACCTCCGCTTCATTCGCGACACCATGGAGCGCTCCGCCGCGTTCACAGCCGTCTCCGGCTGGGGACACGTTCTTCTCGGCTTTACTGCCCTCGCCGCGGCCTGGCTGGCCGCCCGGCAGATTTCGAACTTCGCCTGGCTGCGCGTCTGGCTCGCCGAAGGCCTGCTTGCGGCCGCCATCGGATTGCTCTCCTGCACCTGGAAAGCGAACCGCTGCGGCCTGCCCTTGTTTTCCGGACCCGCCCGCAAGGTCGCCCTAGGACTCGCTCCGCCCCTGGTCGCCGGAGCCTTCCTCACGTTCCTCCTGTTTCGCGCCGGCCTGCAGTCCGCCCTGCCCCCCACCTGGCTGCTGCTCTATGGAGCCGGCATCATGACTGGAGGCTCGTTCTCGGTTCCCGTCGTCCCCGTCATGGGCCTCTGCTTTATGCTTCTCGGCGGCCTGGCTGTCCTCGGTCCCGTGGCCTGGGGCGACTGGTTTTTGGCCGCCGGCTTCGGTGGCCTCCACATTGTTTTCGGACTCCTCATCGCCAGGAGGCACGGTGGCTAGACCGCTTCCATCCCACCGCAAGCACGCCAAGCCGGAGCCCGGGACTCGGGAGAAGCCTCGTGAAAAGACTCGGGTGAAGCTTCATGAGAAGGCCGGGGACCACGCTCGCGAGCATTCCCCCGCCCGCGCTCCCGAACTCCCCGAACTCGACCGCCTGATTCACGAGCGCATTCGCCTCGGCATCGTCAGCGCCCTCGCCACCAACGATTCCCTCAGCTTCAACGACCTCAAGCGCGTGCTCAAGACCACCGACGGCAACCTCAGCGTCCACGCCCGCAAGCTCGAAGAGGCGCAATACATTTCCTGCGTGAAGTTTTTCGAAGGCCGCGTCCCGCGCACCGAATACCGCCTGACCGCCACCGGCCGCCGCGCCCTCGCAGAATATCTTGATCAGATGGAAGAATGGATCCGCGTCACCCGCGAAGAGTAAGGCTTTTCCTGTCAGGCCCCAAACCACCCCAATGCTCCGCCGAAGAGGGCTTCGGCACGGCGGCATTACCTTTGTGCATTCGAAATTCCTGCGCGAAAATGGATAATGACACAAGGAGCCAGCTGCTCTATGCTTGCTGGTCAATATATGCGGAAGACATCACATGACGTGTTAGAAATGGCGAACTACTCGCCGATGGAGGCAGTCCGTTATTTCCATATCCCGTCGTCGACGCTCGCGTATTGGACTGAAGCGCCCAATCAACTGGTGATTCTTCCATCGGACGAGCCACCGCTGCTTTCGTTCAAGAATCTCGTCGAGCTCTACGTGCTGGAAGGGCTGCGCAAGATTTACGGCGTACACACTTCGCGGATCCGTAGTGCGATTGAATTTCTGCTGAGTACTGAAAAATCGCGTCATCCCTTGGCCGATTACGATATCCGAACCGAAGGAAAGAACGTCGTTTTCTACAAGGGCGGGAAACCGCTGAACGCGTCGCTGTGGGGGCAGTATGAGATGGAGGAAATTGTCGGAACGTATCTGCGTAGGATCGAGAGAGACCCGCACGGCGTGGCGCTAAGAATCTTTCCCTACACGAAGCGGGAGCAGCTAACAAACAAAGAGCAGCCGCCCAAAACGGTCGAGATTAATCCTGCGGTCTGCTTTGGCCTGCCTGTGCTGCGCGACTCCAGATTAACAACCGGATTCCTGGCAAGCCGCTTCCGCGGCGGCGATTCGGTTCCTTCGATCGCACAAAGCTATGGTCGACCCGTGGCAGAAATCGAAGAAGCGATCGAGTGGGAGCTCGGGCGCTCCGTCAAAGAGAAGGCTGCCTAACCTAACTTTCTACCTTGACGAAAACTGGGACTGCCCTGAAGTCGTTGATGAGCTTCAGAGAGGCGGCATCCGCCACCGCATCTATAAACAAGACGTCCCAGCAAACGCTGGCTCACCCGACGAAGCCCTCCTCCCAAAGATTGGACAACACGGCTGGATCCTCATTACCGCCGACTGGCATCAGCGATATCGCCCGCGGGAGAGTGCGGACCTTCGTCGTCACATGGTGAAGCACTTTGTGATGCCCGGAAACTTGGGCGCGGAAGCAATGGCGAAGCTCCTTGTGAAAGCGAAGAACGACATTCGCGCTTGCTGCCGTGACAATGACCCTCCAATCAGCGCTAGTGTCCTTCGCAATGGAGGCGTCAAACTTTTGATGGACTCGAAGGGAAGTCTCCACGACAGGGGTGAAGAAAAGCTCTATCACCGAGGACGAATCACGACGCGGGTGCCCTACCGCCGTTGAAATGCGCCCGATGGAACCCACCCCGAACCAAATTGGTAAACTTACGCATTTTTCAAATTAACGCTTGCAATGTTTTGGATTCATCTGGTATAAACAATTCACCGAGAGCAGTGTGTGGCTAGCCGGGTGTATTGTTTGCAACTCTCGTCGCGCGTCCGGCATCTAATGAAGTGAGAAGGCATAGAGCCTTCAAGTTGTCCCGGCCACGGGACTTAATTCAGAAACACCTGTAGGTTTCTGAAGGGTACCTTCAAAGCAAGGACCTCCAAAAGTAAGATCTTTTCTCAATTTTCTGTCTTCCGCTTCGGCATGCGCCGAGATAATCGGTGCGTTTTTCAATCCAGAGCGGAAGGCCATACCGTTGCGCGTTTTTGAGTGCGTTGGGGCTAAAGCCCGCGTCGAGGTGGTGATCTGACGCGGCCCTAAAGGGCCGCTCTTCCACCCTTCGACTCGAGGTATATGGGCGCTTCTGCCGATCGCTCACCTGTCCGCCCCGGAATTCCCGATGTGGAAATCACGTGGAAATTCTGTGATTCGCTTGCGTTGACAGGGTCTTGCGCAGCAACGTATGGTTAAAAGGTTTCGAGGACAGCCGGATTCGCTCTTGTTGGGTTCGCCCAAAAAAAGCGGGTCCGTCTAGACCTGAATTCGCGCCGCTCAGGCGGATCGCGATTCGGTCTTTGACAACTCGGTTGAACGTGCCAGTCGTGAGAGAACGGATTCGGGCATAAGTCCGAAACGATCTCACAAGATAGACCGCCATGAACTTCTATTGCTGTTCCGGGATTCGTCCTGGGAGGCAAGCGGAGGCTGAATGGCGGCGCCATCCCGCGTCGTTGGACCGGAAGCAGCTTTAGCGAGCTGCCCACGGAAAACGCGGCGATGGCAGTCTGCCAACTACCCGTCGGCAGACATCAGGTTTCAAACGAGAGTTTGATCCTGGCTCAGAATCAACGCTGGCGGCGTGCCTAACACATGCAAGTCGAACGAGAAAGTGGAG
>Ga0074046_10003158_pt1 | contig 13924 bp, 12 predicted proteins | sample BogForMeECP23OM3_FD_94441 | JGI IMG/M metagenome (GOLD analysis project Ga0074046, IMG submission 94441) | Bog forest soil microbial communities from Calvert Island, British Columbia, Canada - Bog Forest MetaG ECP23OM3 | ecosystem: Environmental > Terrestrial > Soil > Wetlands ...
CCGGGACTGCGCAAAAAGCTGTGGTGCGAAAAGAAATAGTCATCCCCTCGCCTTCGAGCCACCGCTCTGATTGGTCCACCGGAGGCCGAGGTGGCACGCCCATGGTGGTTTCGCACTCGCCTGTTTATTCTTGACCAATCCCGCTATAGGGTCAAGAGGATTCAAGAGGCTATGATCCGCAGATTTGTTGCCGGGGTCGTGTACTCTCCTCTATAATGAAGAGGTCTTGGCTAAGGTCGAGGAGCCTTTATGTATAGATTCTTTAAGAGAAATCGAGAAGCGGTGAAGAAGTACCTGCTGATTTTCTTTCTCAGCATCGTATCCATTGGCATGGTGATTACGCTGGCGCCGATCCCGACGGGCGATACAAGTCGCACGGAGTCCAACGTTTTGGCGTCCATTGATGGGTCCAACATCACTACAGCGGACTTGCAGCGGACTTTTCAAACGCGGTTTCGGAATTCCCCGGAGATGAACGAATCGAAGATGATTCCAACGCTCGCTGGCAGAATGCTGGATGGGATGGTCCTCCAGCGGGCCCTTACGAGTCAGGCCAAGAAAATGGGAATCGAAGTCACTGACGCCGAGCTTGGCCAGACCCTGCAATCCATTCCCTGGCTTACGCAGAACGGGTCTTTCGTTGGGATGGACCACTATCAGGACGTGGTTTACCAGCAGACGGCGCTGTCAGTGCCGGAATTTGAAGCCGAACTCCGCAACAAACTTCTACAGGACAAGATCCGGGGCGTGGTGACGGATGGAGTCGAGGTTCAGCCCCAGGACGTGCTGCAGGAGTTCCTGCATCGCAATGCCCAGGCTAAGATTCAGTATGTCCTGTTTGACCCCAGCCAGTTCACCAAAGCCGTTCGGGTCTCGTCAGAAGCTCTGGAAGCCTTCTTCAAAAGGGACCCCGGCCGCTATAAGCTTCCCGAGCAACGGAAAGTCCGCTACGTAGTGATTGACCCGGACCACGTCAGGGGGCAGGTTAAGGTGACCGACGAAGAGGCTCGCCAGTACTATACCCAGCACCTTTCCGATTACAGGATTTCCGACCGGGTGAAAGTCGCGCATATTCTCTTCAAGACCGCGGGCAAAACTCCCGCCGAGGCTGCAGCCATTGAAGAAAAGACCCGCGATGTCCTCAACCAAGTTAATAGTGGCGCGAATTTTGCGGACCTGGCTAAGAAGTACTCGGAAGATACCTCGGCCTCTAAGGGAGGAGAGCTTGGTTGGGTGGTGCGGGGGCAAACTGTGAAGGAATTTGAGGATACTGCCTTCTCGATGAAGCCGGGCCAGGTCAGCGGCCTCGTCAAGACGGTTTACGGAATCCACATCCTAAAGCTGGAGGACAAGCAAACGGCCCACCTCCAGTCCTTTGACGAGGTGAAGGGTTCCATCCTTGCAGAGCTCGAAAAGCAGAGAGTGGCTGACGTCCAGGAGAAGCTGGCTGACGATCTGTCGCGTGCACTTCGGCTCAAGCCGGACGCATTTGAGGATATGGTACGCAAGGCGGGCCTGGAGCCTCAGATATCTCCCCTGTTCCGGTATGGCCAGGCAGTCGCCGACCTGGGAAGTGGAGACGCGCTCCAAAACCTGGCCTTCCAGCTTCACAAAGGCGAGGTTGGCACGCCCATCAGCGTTCCGAAGGGCCTGGCCATTATTCAATTGGCAGACATCGCCCCGGAGCATGTTCCGGCTCTCGAGGAGGTCCGCACGCGCGCTGAAGACGATTACCGCGCCGAGCAGTCGAACGTGCTGGCAGAGGACAAGGCCAAGCAATTTGCGGCTCAGGTCAAAACAGGTGACTTCGCAAAGATCGCGAAGGCCGATGGCCTGACACCGAAAGAGAGCAAGGATTTCACGCAGCAAGATTCCGTCGAAGGTGTGGGTTCAGGTTTGCAGCTTTCGGCGGCCTTCACGTTGCGAGTAGGCCAGACCAGCGATGTTATCTCGCTGGGGGTGAACAGCGTGGTGTTCCGCGTTGTTTCGCACACGCCGGCGAATGACGCGGACTTCGCCTCGCAGCGGGATCGAATCACAGAAGAACTGCTGGACCGCAAGCGGAGCCTGGCCTTCGATCTGTACACCCGAAATCTGGAGGTCCAGCTCATGCAATCCGGGGAACTGAAGATGAACGCTGGAGCGCTTAAGCAGTTCATCGCGCTTTATCAAAACAAGTAGATGATCGAAAACCTGTGCTTGCGGTGCTGGCATTTCGTCGTGTCTTGGCGGCCTTGAAACTGCAAGCGAGAGGAACAGACCTGGAGATGGCGCACGACGTTTCGATGCCGGAATTGACTGAAGCGATCTCAGCGCGGCTCGTCGCCCAGTGGGAGGCCTGGAAGAACCAGGATGCGGCATCTAATAATGCGATCATAGCCGATGACTTCAATTCTTTCTGGCCCGATGGCTCCCGCCACATAGGAAAGCCCACGGCACAGCAGATGTCCGAGCAGCCCATTGCAGGGTACAAATTGTCACAGTTGCGCGTCGTGCCGGTTGGAGCGGATGCGGCCCTCGTTACCTACTTCGCCGACGTCAAAACCCCCGGCGACAACGTTGAGTTTCAGATGGCCGTGGGAGAGGTCTGGGTGAAGCGCAACGGCCAGTGGCTAATCCGCGGTTACTCGGGCACGGTAATAAAGTAGACCGTGCCGTTTCGCGCCTGCGTACCCCCTTCCTACCCGATCAATGTTTCTACCTTACCGTCGCAATTAACGGCCTGGGTAGCGCGTTTTTCCCTTGCGCTTCGACATAAGCACGTGTAGGATAATTCCTGTAGAAGCGATAGGGGTAATCTTATGGCGAACGAACGAATCGCTCTCGATTGGCGATTGCCGATTGGGGAAGCTATCAGCGGTCAGCAGTCAGCTTTCAGCTAGAGCTTTAGCTGATAGCTGATGGCTGATAGCTGAAGGCTAATTGGAGGTGACTGTGCTGCCAGATCTTCTGTTCCGTTTGCGAGCTTTGTTCCGGCGAAACTCTATGGAAACCGAGTTGGACGAGGAACTGCGCGCGCACCTCGAGCGCCAGGCGGAGAAGTACGTGCAATCGGGTCTGTCAGTCGAAGAAGCGAGAAGGCGGGCCAAGCTGGAATTCGGCGGCCTGGATCATGTGAAAGAGGAGTGTCGCGACGCGCGCGGCGTGAACTTCATCGAGACAACGCTTCAGGATATTCGTTATGGCTCGCGCAAGTTGGCCAGAAGCCCCGGCTTCACGGCAGTGGCGGTGGCGACGCTCGCCCTCGGCATCGGCGCCAATACGCTGATCTTCAGCGTGGTCAACGCGGCTATTCTGCACCCGCTGCCCTTTCGGGACGCAAGCAGACTCGTGACGCTGTGGGCCACCAGTCCGACCATTGGCTTTTCAGGGCCCGGCGGGCTTAGCGATCCGGATTACATGGGGTGGCGAAAGCAGAATAATGTCTTCAGTGAAATCGCCGCCTTTCGCGGCCAGCCTTCAAACCTTACCGGCGTGGGTGAACCCGCACGGCTCACAGGCGTGGCAGTGTCCCCAAGCCTTTTGCGCGTGCTCGAGGTGAATCCCGCCCTGGGACGGGCATTCGCCCCGGAGGAGGAAAGTGCCGGGCACAACCGTGTGGCGTTACTGAGCGACCGCTTGTGGCGCAGCCGCTTCGGGTCTGACCCGTCGGTGGTAGGCAAGGCGATTAAGCTGGACGGAGAGTTCTACACTGTAATCGGCGTGATGCCAGCGGGCTTTGGCTTCCCCAATGAGGCCGACGTCTGGACTCCTCTCACGCTGGCGAGTGACGCTCACAACGTCACCTTGCAGATTGTCGCCCGGCTCAAGGCAGGGGTGTCGATCGAGCGGGCCCGCAGTAACGTAGGTCTGATCGACCAACGCCGCCCTCTCAGGCCAGGTGGCTGGGAGTGGCACATCACTCTGGTTCCGCTCAGCCAGGCAGTAGCCTCCGATGTTCGCACTCCGCTGTTCGTGTTGTTCGCGGCCGTGGGCCTCGTGCTGCTCATCGCCTGTGCCAACGTCGCCAATCTATTCCTGGCCCGCGCCACCACCCGCCAACTCGAAATCGCCGTCCGCAAAGCGCTGGGCGCAAGCCGAACCCGGGTGATTCGCCAGATGCTGGCCGAAAGCGTGATGATGGCTGTTTTCGGTGGAGGTCTTGGGTTGCTCTTGGCAGCTTTAGGGCAGAGCTTTGTGGCCAAGGCTGCGTCCCTGCTACCCCGGAGCCTGGGGTCGCCCAGCGCCGCCGCCCACATCGCCTCGGCAGGTATCGACTTCTGGGTGCTGGGCTTCACACTCGCGATCTCGGTGCTTACCGCGGTGCTGTTTGGCCTCACCCCAGCCGTCTGGGCATCGCGAGGTGAACTGAACTCGAGCTTGAAAGAAGAGGGCCGAAGCTCGACAGCGGGCTTGGGGCGGGGTTACATGCGAGACGGCATCGTGCTGGCCGAAGTTGCGTTGGCGGTGATTCTGCTGGTGGGCGCCGGATTATTGATCCGAAGCTTTCTGCACTTGATGAACGTCGATCCGGGATTCAGCACTCAAAACGTGCTTACCCTGAACATCAGCCTTCCCGACACCCGCTATCAAAGCGCCCGTCCCATGATCGCTTTTGAACAACAAGCACTCGGCCGGCTAAGCGCCTTGCCCGGAGTGAAGTCAGCGGGAGGCGTGTTTGGCCTTCCGCTTGGCAACGGCGCCATCGAAGGAGACTTCACCGCCGAGGGGCAGCCAGAACCTGCCCCGGGAACTCAGGCGTTCATAGCGGCCAAGAAGGTCATCGGCGGTGACTATTTCAAAGCGATCGGTATTCCACTGCTCCGGGGCCGCTACTTCGACGAGCACGATTTGGAGACCGCCCCGCATGTCGTCATCGTCAGCCAGAGCCTGGCGCGGCACTTTTGGCCACTCGAGGAGGCCCTCGGCAAGCGCCTGAAGCCGGGATTCTCGAACGACGCCTGGTGCACGGTCGTAGGAGTCGTGGGCGACACAAAGCAATACAGTCTCGACGAGACGCCCTCGCCTTCTATGTACCTTCCATATGCGCAGGCGCCGGCCACCTTCCTGATGCAAGACATCACCTTGGTGCTTTGCACCGGCGCCGATCCCCTCAGCTTGGTTACGGCGGCGCGGCGCGCGGTTCAGGCCGTGGACACGGACCTGCCGGTGTTCGATGTCGCCACCATGGACCAGCTTGTCTACCGTTCGGCCTCGGCGCCACGCTTCAACACTGCACTGCTCGGCGTTTTTGCGGCTCTGGCGCTCGTTCTGGCCGCGGTGGGTATCTATGGGGTGATGTCTTATGCGGTGGCGCAGCGTACTCATGAAATCGGTGTTCGAGTGGCGCTGGGCGCCGGAGCGAGCGACATTGTCCGCCAAGTGGTGAGGCAAGGAATGCTGCCCGCAGTGGTCGGGATTGCAATCGGAACGGCGGGCGCCTGGGCCTTGACAAGATTCCTGTCCAGCTTGCTGTTTGGCGTAAGACCCACGGACCCCATGACCTTTACCCTGGTCCCGTTGCTTTTGGCGGCAGTAGCGGTCGTGGCCTGCCTCCTGCCCGCCCGCCGGGCAACGAAGGTCGATCCTGTGGTCGCGCTGCGGTACGAGTGACTGTCGATTTTCGATTGTCGATTGCCGATTGGCGAAGCTATCAGCGGTCGCAGTCAGCGAGCGAGGACCTCCGCTTTTTGAGGTCCTCGGCTCTTATCTGGTATCGCGATTAACGGAAGTCAACAGTCGCAGACCCCAAAAACGGAAATGCGCGCCGGCGCTACCGGCTGCATTGACTTTTTTGCTCCAACTGATAGTATCGAGTTAATGGCAACTATCACTGTTGGGCGAAAGTCGCATTCTAGACGCATCGTTGTTGAAATCGATGCCGATAAACTAGAGCGCTTGGCCGCGAGCCTGGGGCTCCTTAGTTCAAGCTTTGTGGACAGCATCTCACGTTCTGAAAAAGAGATTGCGCTGGGCCAAACCAAGCGCCTCCGCAGCCTGCGCGAACTGCGCCGCCGATGACCGAAATTTATTACACTGAGGAATTCCGTCGGCGCTACCGCGAGCTTCCAATCCCGATTCAAAGGAAAGCGGAGCGCCGGGAAAAACTCTTTCGCGAGAATCCTTTCCATCCGTCGCTTAAAACGGAAAAACTTCAACCTCTTGAGGAAGAATATTGGAGCTTCCGGGTAGACCGGAACTACCGGATTATTTTCCGATTCGGAGAAGCCAACAAAGTTTATTTTGTTACCTGCGGACACCATCAGTGGATTTACCGCTACCTTCTGAGATGCTAATTTTTCTCGCGATCAACTGAGAACTTCAGAGCCGCGGACCTCAAAAGCGGGGGTCCGCGCTACCCCTGTGCACCGGGCACGCAACTTTCGCCCATCAATTCGCGTAAGGACTTATGAGGGCTGAGACTGCTCTGAAAAAAAGCATCGTGCCCACGCATGGTAGAATCACCGGTCCAACATTCTCGCCGGAGTTGGGTCTTGAACCGCGGAGGCATTCCGATGCAGAAGCTTATCTCACGCCAGTTCCTCCTTAGCGACCTGGCAATTCTCCTTTATCTCGCGCTGCTCACCATTTTCATTCACTTCCTCGCCAACGGCGGCTACGGGTACTTCCGCGACGAATTCTATTACATGGCGTGTGGTGAACATATGGCGTGGGGATATGTTGACCAGCCACCCTTTGTAGCTCTCATGGCCTTCGTAACGCGCCACCTGCTGGGTGATTCACTCTTTGCGTTGCGCTTCCTTCCGGCGATTTGTGGCGGGCTTATCGTTCTGCTCGCCGGCCTCATGGTGCGCGAGGTGGGAGGCGGGCGGTACGCTCAAGGTCTTGCGGCCGTCGCGGTGATCGTGGCCCCCGTTTACCTTGCCATCGATAATTTCTTTTCCATGAACTGTTTCGACCAGGTCTTCTGGGCGCTCGCAGGCTACATCGTCATCCGGATTCTGAAGGAGGGCGACCCCAAGTTGTGGATTCTCTTTGGGCTGGTGGCGGGCCTTGGCCTCATGAATAAGTACTCGATCGGCTTTCTGGGGCTGGGGATTGTTGTGGGCCTGGTACTGACCCCTGCCCGCAGGCACCTGTTAAGCAAGTGGCTATGGCTTGGAGGCGCCATCGCCTTCCTCATTTTCCTACCCCATATTGTATGGGAGATTCACTATGGCTTCCCCAGCCTCGAGTTCATCCACAATGCCACCGTGATGAAAAACCTTCCCCAGACTCCTCTCCAGTTCATGGCCGGCAGCGTAATGGGAATGCATCCTTTCACTGTGCCGATCTGGCTTGCGGGGCTGGCCTTCTTCTCTCTGGCCAAAGCGGGTAAGCCCTTTCGCCTGTTCGGCTGGGTTTACGTTTCCATCCTCGCGCTTTTCCTGCTGACCAGGGCCAAACCCTATTACCTCTCTCCCGCCTACCTTTTTCTTTTGGCCGGCGGGGCCGTGGCGATTGAAGCCTTCATCCGGCAGCGGAACTGGAACTGGATCAAGCCCGCGAGTTTCGTTCTATTGTTGGCGGGCGGGGCCGCAACGGCTCCCTATGTTCTCCCCATCCTCCCCGTTGAAACCTACCTCAAGTACCAGGACTTCATGGGATCCAAGCCGGCCACGGAAGAGAAGGGTAAACAAGGAAAATTGCCGCAGCAGTACGCGGACATGTTCGGTTGGGAGAACATAGTAGCCACTGTTGCCAAGGTCTATGACAGCCTTTCACCGGAAGAGAAGCAGAAATGCGTGATTGGGGCCAGCAACTACGGCGAAGCCGGCGCCATCGACTTCTTCGGTAAGAAGTACGGCCTCCCCCACGCCATCAGCAGCCACAACAACTATTGGATTTGGGGGCCGGGAGAGAAGCCCGGGGAGGTGTTGATCGTTGTGGGGGGCGAGCGGGAGACCTATTTGAAGATGTACAATGAGGTGCAGCAGGCAGCTACCGTAGTCAGCGAATACGCGCGACCTTTCGAGACAGACCTGCCAGTGTTCCTGTGCCGCCGCCCCAAAGTGACCTTGCAGCAAGTCTGGCCGAACATAAAGCATTTCATCTAGCCCAAACCCTGTTTTCCGCTGCCGGGGGTAGGGCAAGCCCTACCCCTACAACTCGTAGGGGGACGGCTTGCCGTCCCCACATGGCCGCAGTGCGCAGGATCGAGGGCGGCCAGCTACCAGCCTACCGGCTTTCCCTTGTTCTGCTCGTTGAGCCAATGCTCGAGCGGAGCAAAGTAATCGCGAATGGCGGTAGCGTCCATTTGCCGCTGGCCGGTGATGGCCTCGAGGGCATCCGGCCACGGGCGGCTCAATCCCATCTCGAGCATGGCGTTCAGGCGCTTGCCGGCTTCCTTGTTTCCGTAAATGGAACAACGATGCAGCGCCCCTTTGCAGCCCGCCGCCTGGGCAAGCGCGCGATGAAATTGGAATTGCAGAATGTCGGCGAGAAAGTAGCGCATGTAAGGAACGTTAGCGGCCACGTGATACTTGGCGCCAGGGTCGAAATCCTCCTCGCTGCGGTCTACAGGAGGAGCCACGCCCTGGTATTTCAGCTTCAGTTCCCACCATGTCTGGTTGTACTTCTCCGGTGGTATTTGGCCGGAAAAGACCTTCCAACGCCACTGGTCAATGAGCAGGCCAAAGGGCAGGAAGGCGATTTTCTCCAGAGCCTTGTTGAGCAGGAAACCGATGTCTTTCGAGGAGTCCGGCGCCTTGCCGAGCAGACCGATTTGGACCAGGTATTCAGGGGTTACGGAAAGCGCAATGGTGTCGCCCACCGCCTCGTGGAAGCCGTCGTTGGCGCTGTCGCGGAACAGGAAGGGCTGTTGGTTATAAGCGCGCTGGTAAAAGTTGTGGCCCAGCTCGTGGTGGATGGTCGCGAAGTATTCGCCCGTGATGTCAATGCACATTTTGACGCGCAAATCGTTGACGAAATCGACATCCCAGGCGCTGGCGTGGCAGACCACATCGCGGTCCCGGGGCTTCACGAAAAGCGAACGCTGCCAGAAAGTTTCAGGCAAGGACGCAAAACCCAAGGAAGTGAAAAAGCGTTCGCCATAGTGGACCATCTGCTGGGCGTCCGTGTTCCGGCTTTTCAGGATCTCGGTGAGATCGTAGCCCGGGTCGGCATCTTGCGGAGCCACCAGCGGGTAGATGTTCCCCCACTCCTGGGCCCACAAGTTGCCTAGCAGGTGGGCTGGGATGGGGCCGTGGGCCGGAACCACCGCGTCACCATATTTCTCCCGCAGCTTATTCCTGACGTAGGCATGCAGGGCTACATAGAGGGGGCGGACCTGCTCCCAAAGCCGGTCAAGTTCCTGCGCGAACTCGTCCGGCGGCATGTCGTATTTCGAGCGCCACATGGCGCCATCATCTTTGAAGCCGAGTTCTCGCGCCCCCTTGTTGGCAAGTTCGACGTAGCGCACGAAGTCCTTCCGCATGGGACGGGAAATGGCATGCCAGCCAACCCAGGCATCGCGCAACTCATTCGGGTCGCGGCTGTTGGCCATCACGCGGGTAATATCCTCGATGTCCAGGCACTTATCTTTGCCCGGTGGGCACCACTTGCCCTTGCCATAGGTCCCCTCCAAGGAGGAGACAATCTGCGTCAGCTCCGCGCTTTCTTTGGGGTCCGACGGCGTCGCCAGCGTCAGCGAGAGCTTCAGCAGTTTCATCTTGCGCGCCAGATCCGCGGGCAGTTTCATGTGGTCGAAGCGCGTCGCCTGCTTGGCCAGTTCCACCGTGGCGTTGATGGCGCGCTCGTCGGCCTTAGCCGCAAGAATCTCCGTATCCTCGGTGATGTAGGTGGCTTTTACCCAGTCCGCGCGGCTGGCCTCCACGTTGACCTCGAGCAGCTTTGCCTCTGCGTCCTCGATGAATTTCTTTGCTTCTTCCATTTGCTTTTGCGCCACCACTCTCCTTTCCGCTCCTGACGAAGATAAGGCCAGAACTAGAATTGTGCTCAAGCTGAATAGAATAGCCTGGAATCCTCGTGACCAAGATCCCATGAAAGCCTCCCGTGACGGTGTCATTTCGGCAGGACCCCTTGCGAAACGCACGTCATTCCCGCGAAAGCGGGAATCCACTCCGTCGACCGCACATTTCGGAAAGTTCTTGGAGTAGATTCCCGCTTTCGCGGGAATGACTGCGACATCGAGCGCCCCTGTCTACCAAATGACATCACCCCCGAGCCTCGCAGTTTCTCCGGATTGGCCCGAAGATTAAGTTATGCTTCCACCGCATGAAGAGCCGGCGCCCGCGGTACAACCGTAGCAATGGTTGCGAGTGGTGACGCGTCGTTCGTAAAGGAGTGCCGCATCAAAGTCCCGCACGTGCTGGGGCGAGCCGAAACCTAAGGGTAGACCGAGCATCTGATTGAAGTCGCAGTCGTAAAGGATGCCGTCCCAGCCGACCGAGATGAAGTTCCGACACATCACTCCGGCTGCAGCGATGGGATTAAAGGCGTTCACCAACCTTTGCATGTAGCCATCATAGTTTCCGCTTGCCCAGAGAAACTCCAGAAAGCGGCCGATGGGCATATTGGTGATGGTGTGGAGGTTATTGAACACCACACCGTGACGCCGCTCGAGTTCGCGCCGGAACTGGGCCTCGAGGGGCTGCTGCTTGGGGGGTAGAAACGCTCCTACGGGGTTATGAACCAGGTTAAGAACCAAACCGGATTCTGGTTGACCGTAACCCAATTCGTTCAGCTTACGAAGCGCGGAAATGGATTTCGAGAACACACCGTCGCCCCGCTGGGCGTCCGTTTGGGCTTCTCGATAATAAGGGAGCGAAGCGATCACCTCCACTTTGTTTTGCGCCAGGAAATTGGCCAAATCAGCTTGCCCAGCCAGGAGGAGCACACTCAAGTTGCAGCGGTCCATCACATGGCGACCCAACGCCACAGCCTGCTCCACAAGCCAACGGAAGTTGGGGTTCAACTCCGGGGCCCCGCCGGTGATGTCCACACTGGGGATGTCCGTCTTCGCCAAGGCGCGAATGCAAAGCTCAGCGGTCTCTCGCCCCATGACCTCTTTGCGGTCAGGCCCCGCATCCACATGGCAGTGATGACAGGTCTGATTACACAGTTTCCCCACGTTGATCTGAAAGACGGCTATACCGATGGCGCGCAGCGGATCGAGGCCCGCTGTGCGCATCTTTTCCTCAAAAGGGGGAATGCCATTCGCCTGGCCGAGGATGCGCAACTGCTCAGAGATCTTAGCTAACGGGCTGGCGTGTCCTTTTAAACTAAGTCCCATGGTTGCCCTTACGGCAGACTTGTGGTGTCGCAATTCGCATGTAGGGCCGCCCCTTGGGGCGGCCTGGGCCGGGGCAAGCCCCGGCCCTACATCCATATTTGATATTTCACATCGAAAGCTTCTCCACCACCTTGCGCATCTGAACCCCATGCACCAGTGAGGCGCCGCCCCGAAGGGCGCAGGCGACATGTACTGCCTCAGTCATTTCCTCGATGTTGGAGCCCTTTTCCAAGCACGCTTGCGAGTAAGCGTCAATACAATAAGGACATTGCACGGCATGCGCCACTCCCAGAGCGATGAGGGCTTTTTCTCGTTCTGTCAGGGCGCCCTCCGCAAAGACAGCAGCGTAATAGGTCTGGAACTTTTCCCAGAGTTCTTTGTTCCCTGCCCCAACCTCGCTAAATTTAGGCAGATCTCCGGGATGATAGTAAGTCTCCATGGCCAGTCTCCTCCAGCTCTTGCTTCTCACTCGTCACTCGTCACTTGTCACTGCTCTTGGGCTCGAATCTCCGCCCTCTTTAGCCAATTAAGGATAAAGAGCGCGCCCACCAGAAATAAGGGGCCGGAGATGACGATGACCCAGGAGGGATGATGCCGGGCCTCAATCAGATAAAGCATTCCCGCAGCAATGTAAAGGATTCCCCCAACCCACTCCCAACGCCAGGAAAGGGCGAGCACGACCACAACGAAGGCGGTCGGAATAAGATGTATGGAGAGCGCAAGGATGGTTTTCCACAAGCCCAGGCCTTCGCTAAAGACATCCAGGGCAAACAGGCTCACGAAGAGTGCAAACGCGATGCACAAAAACCTCGGTAACCAGAACAACAGCCGCCTCACGGGTCCTTTCATATCCCTGTCACTTTCTCCCCCCTGCGGGATCACTTGCCACTGCCTTTCTGACACCTGAAACCCGACACCCGACACCTGAAACCCGACACCTGGCACCTGACACCTGCTCTTCTGCCCCCTGACACCTGGCACCTGACACCCGACACCTGTTCTTCTGTCACTGTCTTTGTCGCTCTTCCCTGAGCATCGCCGTGAGTATCATAGACACGATGCTGACCACCAAGGCGCCCAAAAATGCTGCCCAGAAACCGTGCACGTAAAAGCCCACGTGAAACCAGTTGACCGCCATATAGGATGCCAACCACAACGTGAATCCGTTGATCACCAGGACGAACAGGCCCAGCGTGAGGATTACCAGCGGGCACGACAACAGTTTCAGCACGGGGCGCACAATCGCGTTGACCAGGCCCAGAATGATCGCCATCACCGCGAATAAGGTCCAGCTATTCTTCTCCGCATGGATGCCTGGGACCAGCCATGCGGCCACGAATAACGAGAGGCTGCTCACCACCCAGCGAAATAGCAGATTCACGATAACCTCGCAGCGATCTTCTGGGCGATGGCCTTGGCCGCCTCCACGTTGTCCCCAACCATGTGCAACTGGAGGTTGACCAAGACGTCGCCCTTCCTGAACATCAACGTGGTGCCCATAGGTGCGATGTAGGCTTCATCGCCGATTCCCGCAACCGGCTGGAAGAATTCCTGGCCTCCGACTCCCTTCAAGGCCATCCTTGAAAACTTCAGGGCCATCGCGCCACCCTGCCACGTCACATGAACGTCGAGGGCCTGGTTATTACCCGCTGATGACGTATATTGGCAGCTCGATGTGCCGCCGCTGGCCTCGGACATGGTTGTTCCCAGCGCTTCGCCCACCTCTTCTTTTGTAACCAGTGAACACACGTCGCGCGCGCTAGCCGCCTGCCTCGAAGTTGCACTCTGCGTCATGTCGAAATGATACGTTTGGGACAGTTCCCTGGCTTTCTTCCTCACCCGATAAACCCCATAGACACAGCTCCCAATTCCCAGGAGCGTGACCAGAAGAAGGAACGCCAGCACCCCGACAATGATTTTCACTGCGGCACTTCCGGACTTGGCGGGTGCGGCGCCAGGCGCGGCTCCCGCTGTCACGACCCTGACAGGCGCCACGGGCGTAGGTCCCTGTGCCGCTGTGGGTGGCGGCGCAACGGGCGTACCGCACTGTATGCAAAACCGCACGTCGTCTCCTAACGGTGAACCACACTTAGTGCAGAATCCAGCCATGAAATCACCTCCTCATCTCGTCACAGTCTCCCTAACGCCTGAGACTTTTCCTCAATTCTACATCGCGCCCTTCACGATACATGCGAATCGCGGGAAACTTGGATTGTAACCTCTCCGCCCTCCCTTGTCACTCGTCACTCGTCACTTGTCACTGCCCTCCTGACACCTGAAACCCGACACCTGACGCCTGTTCTTCACACGCTCACTGTTTTCCCGTCCTCACTTAGGACCGCGCGCGCCTTCTTGCGCTGCGCGATGTTGGCGAGATGCAGTGTGCGCACCGCCTGATGCCCGATCTCGACCGGGGCGTTAGGTTGTGTGCGCGACCGCACGCATTCGAGGAAGTTCTGAATATGGGGTATGGTCCGGGTCACCCCGCCGGGCAGTTTTTCTTTCACCGGCTCGGGCCCCACCCAGCGCGTCCCTGCCCAGGGCTCCTGGTATAACCGGTAGCCGTCTTCGCAGAGTTCCAGGGTTCCCTTCTGCCCGTGGAAAACGATGCCCCAGCCATTCTGGAAAGAGTTGGTGTAGGTCAGGGTCCACGTGCAGGTGAATTTCGGGTACTCGATTATCGCGCAGAAC
>Ga0074046_10003159_pt1 | contig 13921 bp, 13 predicted proteins | sample BogForMeECP23OM3_FD_94441 | JGI IMG/M metagenome (GOLD analysis project Ga0074046, IMG submission 94441) | Bog forest soil microbial communities from Calvert Island, British Columbia, Canada - Bog Forest MetaG ECP23OM3 | ecosystem: Environmental > Terrestrial > Soil > Wetlands ...
GATATCCGTAAGGCGCACCTCGGTTTTCCTCAGATCTGTGACATCGCTGGAGATGACGGTTACTGCTACTATCGATCCGGAAGCCGGATCCCTGACCGGTGAGAATTTCCGCTGATAGTATCTTCCGTTGTGCTCGGATTCGTCCTCCACGGATTGCCCGATCTGGAATACGGTGCTGGCAAGTGCAGTGAACCGGCTGGTTTCGGCGGCTGTGTGGAATTCAGCGTACAATCGCCCGAGGAGGCTCCGGTCTTCCGATCCCCGGCGGGCATTATATTTCGGGTTTATCAGAAGATACCGGAGGTCCCGGTCTATCGTGTAGATCGACTCCTCTGCAGATTCTACGTAGGAACGGTAACGGGCTTCTACTGTGCGGAGGTTCTTCTCAGTATCTCTCAGCTGTCCGTACAGCGTACGGATCTCCCCCTGTTCAGTGAGCGAGGATCGAAGCGGGAGGTACACAAGAATTACAGCGACGATGCTGGTGAAAAATATCGTGATGATATGCGACTCCCACAGCGTTACTGAAGGGACGACGATCTGTTTTACAACTTCAAAGACCGTCATCAGGACGATCATCGAGAAGAAGACAATCACCAGCGAACGGGGGAGCAATGATGTTCCGGAATTCTTCTCCACGGTAGTCCCTCACTGTCAGACTCAGGGGGCTGCCCCGGTTTTGCCAAACCGGCAAAGGTCCCGCCATCGGTGTTATCACTTTTTGGTCATGAAATGAGATATACTTTGTCGAAATATACTCTATTATTGAAATTTCGCTCTATATTACTATAGATACTCGGCGAAATGGCCTGAATCGCTGGCCCGGACATGGCGGAGGGTCCGACTGTTGTGCGTGTAACCCGGAAAGGCGGTTTTTTCAGGAAGGACACTGGCACGACCTGTTTTGATCGGATCAGGTTCCGGTTATCTGTGCCCATCACTACATAATTTTAATTTTTTTGTTCTGGCAGCGGATGAACTGCTGCGGCAAAAACTTCACGGTAAGGTAATCAATCCCTTCCGGTAACCGTCCTTACCGAATAGATATAGGCGCCGAACGCCGAGAGGATGCTACCTGTGAAGACGAGAACAATCAGCAATCCTACCACAAGGAAGACGCTTTCATAGCCTGAGGTCAGTGCGGAGTTCGCGTATCCGGTTTGGACTACGAGGCTGACGATATCGGAGAACCACATAACCTCGAGGATGATACTGGTGGTTACACCGGCAATCATCCCGGTAAGGAAGGAATCTTTCGGGCCTTCGGTCTGTCGGCGACACAGCCGGCCCGCGAAGATTCCCCCCATCTCAAAAACGACGATAACGAGAAGCGGGTATGCAACGTTCCAGATAACAATGAGAGGAATCCCGGCGGATGCAGTCCCGGTTCCGGAATAATTTCTGATGAGGATGATGTTTATGAGTACTATCAATACCATGATCTCGCCGCTGATCGCACCGGCGATCAACCCGCATCGGGTAACCGGGGTCATCATTCCTTTCCACCATACCTGCATAAAGGACAGTCCTCTCTGGCCCCGGATCACCGGGAAACGGATCCGGTAGGCTCCTGAATATAGTTCAACTGGGTAATTTATATATTTTTTTAAAAACTATAGAGCATACCTGAAGATTCTACTCTGAAGCAAGGGAGATCGCGGCAAGGGCGACAAGAATACCTGCGACGAGGAACAGCAGGTACGAGATCTGGGAGAAACCGGGTGCGCTGATGATGATCACGCAACCGATGATCGCAAGGAGAAATCCCACAAACAACTGGATGAGGGGGCCGTCGAGGTTTATCATATTCGAAGAACCGTATCCCATGCATATCACCTGCTCATCTTTGTTGCCGTCAGTAGAGACCGGTTGCCATGGTTTCCCGAAAGACTTCTGACAATATCTTCTGCCTCGGAGAGATCCGATGAGCCACCCGGGACACCGGAAAACCATGGAAGCAGGCGGAGGGCGTCAACGACTTCCCCTGACCGCAATGTCGATGGGCGCGAAATTCCCGGATATCACTTTCACGGTGCCGATTCCTGAGGTCACGTTCGAGCTGTTCATCCCGTTCCCATCGGTTATCCCCTCATAGTTGTCGAGAGACAGGTTCCCGAACTGGTTGGTATCGATGATATAGTTCACGACCGCATCGGGCACGGGTCTGCCGCTGATGTCCTTTATCGTGACATTGATGAAGTAAGACGGAGGGTTCGGGTTGAACTGTACCCAGAAGTTCGCCGGTGGGACAAACTGGTTATTGGAGGGAATTACCACATAATCTGAGCTCTTTCTCATCCCGCTGTTGTCCTGCACGGTCAGGTATACACAGAACGGGCCTGGTAGGTTTGGCTGGAAGTGAGCAATCTTCCCCTCTAAATAGTTCGGGGTAGTGAGGTTTTGCGTATCCGTGCAGTTTCCCTGTTGGTCGGGTGCACCATCAGTTATCGTCCCGGATGCGTCCTGGATCGACCAGTTCCAGTCAACAATCGTATTGTTGTTCGCTGCAAAGGATTGCGTCCCGTCCAGCACGAGGGCCTCCCGCTGGATGGAACCGAGGTTCTGCGTCACGGTATTCGACTGGATCACCGCGTTCGGGGGTTGGAACGATTTCTCAAACGTATTGTACAGGGAGGTCATTACCTGGATCGTTACCTGATCGTTCGGCCCGATGCGGGAAGGCGGCGAGAAAAAATCCGTCGTGAAATTGATCCGGATCTTTTCACTGGCACTCGCTGGCACCGCAAGAGAAGATGAAGGGTCCTGGCTTGAAAAATTATAGGGGATATATACGGGCTGAGAGGAAGAGGAGACTACCGTGAAGTTATGTGCATACATGTCATTGACCGATATGCCGATTACGCTTGAATCGTCGGTATTCAGGTTGGTGAGGGAGAACGTCACCGCATTATAGCTCCGGTTGAGAGTACCGTTTGGTGGCCAGAAAGCCTGATCCCACGCAGCCGGGACGGATTCAAAAGTCACACCGGTGATCAGGATCTGTTCGTTCTGCACTGCAGAAATGTGGGCCTGCCGGTTCATCGCATCTTTCTGCATCTGTGAGATCATGATCGCGAGGCCGGCGGCGGCGGTCACCGTGATGAGGATGAGGAGGAGCGTCCCGACAATCACTGAAACGCCGTCATCACCTGTCCTTGCGGTCATGGAATTCCTGGGAGAAATTGGTTGTCCGAAGATATATCTTTTATCGATTAAGTCTATACTAAACTATAGTTTTATCAGAAAATACAATAGTAACGTTCGAAGATTCCTGCGGAAATTATTGTCACAGCACGTACCAGTATCATCGGCAGCATCAGCGAACTGACCGATTGGACACGGGATCCTGATAGACGACCGGTTTTTCCGGAGAATTCCCCTGACCCCCTGGATCAGTACATCCCGGGGGACCCATAACGGGTGTTCCTGATGGGCAATCGGGAAATATCTCCGTAATCCACGCCCCGATGTCGTTCCGCAGTTTCCGGTAATCCGCAATGATCTCATCTTTGTTCTTCCGGATTTCGGACGGGCTGACAAATCCCCGGTGGCAGACCCGGTCGCCTTTCGGAATTATACTGGAGGCAGCGCGGGCAACCTGGTCGCAGAGAGTAATCACATAGTCGAACTTTCTCTGCGAAAAGATGGCAACCGATTTCGATCGCTGCCGGGAGATATCGATGCCGGCTTCCTTCATGACCTGTACGGCATAGGGATTCAACCCTGCCGGTGCGAGGCCTCCGGAGCAGACGGAGTACCGACCCCCGCACCGGTGGCGCAGCAGCCCCTCTGCTATCTGGGATCTGACTGAGTTGAACGAACAGACAAATAGTACCGTCTTCTTTTCCATGAACCCTCCCGCGATCACAACTTTTAGTGAATCTCGATCCTCTCACCAGTCTGCATATAATGGACATTTTCTGCGATTTTGCAGGCATGGTCGGCACAGCGTTCGAGGTAACGGGCGACGAGGATGTAGTAGGTGCAGCGGGTGATGGTCTTGGGGTCTTCCATCATATAGGTGATCCCCTCGCGGAAGATCGAGTGGCGGAGCGCATCGATCGTATCGTCCCGGGCAGAGAAATCTGCTATCAGCGCAACCGAATCGGTATCATATGCTTTGATGGCATCGTCGATCATATCCATGGTAAGTTCCGCCATGTGGGGGATGCTCATCAGGCGGGCGATGTGGGGTCTGTCGGAAATATCCTTGACGATGTTGGCTATCACCTTGCCGTATCGTCCAATCCGCATGGATGCATTGATCACCTTGAGTGTGCAGGCGATGACCCGCATGTCCTTTGCCATCGGCTGGCCGGTGGCGATGAGCTGGTAACAGTGCTCCTCAAGCTTCACTTCCATCTCGTGCAGCGCATCTTTCCTGGCTATGACGGATGCTGCAAGTTCCTTGTCCTGCCGTATCAGTGCATCCACAGCGTCTCTGAGCATCCCGCGGCCGAAGAGCGCCATTGCCACGGTCTCTTTTTTCGTGGTTTTGAGTTCCGTATGGAATTTTTCTGCCATTCCTTTCTCCTAACCGAACCGGCCGGTGATGTAATTCTCCGTGAGTTCCTCTCTGGGGTGCTCGAAGATATCCACGGTCTTACCGCACTCGATGAGCTTTCCCAGATACATGAATCCCGTATAATCGCTGACCCGTGCTGCCTGCTGCATGTTGTGGGTGACGATGATGACCGTGTACTCCTGCTTGAGCATCTCGATCAGGTTCTCGATCTTCGCGGTCGCGATCGGGTCGAGCGCCGAACAGGGCTCGTCCATCAGGATCACCTCAGGCCCGACAGCGAGGGTGCGGGCGATGCAGAGCCGCTGCTGCTGGCCACCGGAGAGACCGAGGGCGGAATCGTTCAGCCGGTCTTTTACTTCGTCCCAGATGGCGGCATGACGGAGACTCTGCTCTACGTCCCGGTCAAGTTCGCTCTTGTCCTTCACGCCATGGACCTTCGGGCCGTACGCGATGTTCTCGTAGATGGATTTCGGGAACGGATTGGGCTTCTGGAAGACCATACCGACCTTCTTCCGCAGGGAGACGACATCCGTTCCCTGGGCATGGATATTCTCATTATCGAGCGTGATCTCACCGGTGATCTTCACGTGATCGATGAGATCGTTCAACCGGTTGAAGCAGCGCAGGAGGGTCGATTTCCCGCATCCCGAAGGGCCGATCAGGGCAGTCACCTTGTTCTTTGGGATCTTCATGGTGATCGACTGGAGGGCATGCTTCTCGTTATACCAGAGGTTCAGGTTGTTTGTGGAAACGATACTGTTGTCAGACATATTATCCCCGTGATTTGTTCTGGAAATGGGTTCTCACAAGAATTGCTGCCAAATAAAATCCAACCACAAGCGTCAGCAGGACCAGCGCCGTGCCGTACCTGTTGGTAGTGGAATTCGAGACATTGGTTGCAAGGTAGAATAGTTGGAACGGCAGCGCCATGACGGGATCAAAGATTGACGACGGCAGGAACCGCTGCGAAACGACAACTGCCGTAAACATGATGGGGGCAGTCTCACCGGCAGCCCTGCCTATGGAGAGGATCACACCGGTTACAATGCCGGGAACCGCAGGGGGAAGGACCACTTTACTGATGGTCTGCCACCTGGTGGCCCCGAGTGCAAGGCTCCCCTCCCGCAGGGAGTGGGGTATGTTCTTTAAGGATTCTTCAGTTGTCCTGATTATGGTGGGCAGAACCATCATCGCCAGCGCGATCTGCCCGGCAATCATCGAGATCCCGACATTGAGATACAGGACAACGAAGGCGAATCCGAAGAGGCCGAATACGATCGACGGAGTACCGTTGAGGAGATCAGCCCCGGTCCGGATCAACCGGGTGACCCTTCCCTCCCGGGTGTATTCCACCAGGTAAATCGCTGCCCCGACACCCAGTGGCAGTGCGATGGCGATCGCGCCGATCACCAAGTACATTGTACCTACGATCGCCGGGAAAATTCCTCCTGATCTGCCTGCATCTTTGGGTGACTGGGTCAGGAAATCCCACGAGATTGCCGGGAGACCGTGGACGATGATGTCCTGGAGGATGATGACAAGAATTGCCAGGACGATGAGGGTAGCTCCTGCGATCAGTGCAAAGGAGCATTTCTGGATCGTTGCCCGTGAGAGCCGGCCCCTGCCGAAATACCATGCGCCACCCGCGAGCAGGACAATGGCCGCCAGCCACGAGGGAGCGGCTGCAAACAGAAATATAATAAGGACTGCCGCAACGAGGATTTTTGCGATCCTCCCGATCGAGTCCATTGCAGCGGTACTGATGAAGGGTTTCCGGCCGGGACGGGTCGTGCGCCCTTCATGAAGATAGCGAAGGATAGCAACCGCAGAAAGGTTGATGACAAGCGTGATGAGCAGCAGCACGACTGCCACAGCAAACAATGCATGGTAATGATCGCTGCCGATGGAGACTTCCCCCATCTCAATACCGAGCGCCCCGGTCAGGGTTTCCACCGTGGAAAAGATGTTCCAGATCGGGTTGGGGATGATCGCTGTATTACCGGCCACCATCAGGACCGCCATGGTCTCCCCGACCGCCCTGCCGATACCGAGAATGATGGCAGCAGCGATGCCCGAGAGGGCTGCCGGCACAGTCACCCGGCTGATCGTCTGCCACCGGGTTGCACCGATGGCAAGCGAGCCTTCGCGGAATTCGTGGGGTACGGAGCTGATTGCATCTTCGGACACGCTGACGATCGTGGGAAGGGCCATGATCCCCAGAAGGAGGGACGCGGCAAGCCACGTGTTTCCCGTCGGGAGATTGAATACAATCCGTATGAAATTCGTGAGAACGACAAGACCGAAGAACCCGTAGACCACCGAGGGGATCCCCGCCAGCAGTTCGATTGCCGGTTTGAGGATCGTTTTCATCCGGGGGGATGCAAGTTCGGAGATGTAGATTGCACAGCCGAGGGAAAGCGGGATGGCAAATACCATGGCACCGATGGTGACGAGAAGTGTCCCGACAATAAGCGGAAGGATCCCGAACAGCGGCACTGCTGCAGTTGGTTCCCAGGACAATCCAAGGAGGAAATCAGGCAGGCTGACCTGCTCGAGGATCGGGTACGCATCCCGTACCAGGAAGAGGATGATGAACGCAATGACAATAACGGCAAAGAAGGCTGTGAAGAAGAAGAGGGTCTTGATCGATCGCTCCCTGAGCCGGGAGGTGCGGGCACTGCCCGGTGAGGCGGTCCTGAATCCGATTGTGGTTCCGGCAATTTTCACGATCCTCGCCCCGTGGAAAAGAAAAGAAATTGATGTTCATCCGGACCGATCATCTCAGCTCAGGGGGACATATCCCTGATCGGCGACGATCTTCTGCCCATCTGCGCTGAGGATGTAGTTGATGAAGTCGCCGGCAAGTCCGGTTGGCTTGCCGTTGGTGATGAGATAGAGATCGCGGGACATCGGGTAGGACAGGTCCTTCACGGTGGCAACAGAGGGAATAGACAATACACCGTTCGTTCCCATGATAGGGACTGCCTTGACACTGCTGCTCAGGAACCCGATCGAAACGTAGCCGATGGCCAATGGGGTCTGCGCAACGTTCTGGCTGACCGCGCCATTGGAGTTCAGCTCCTGCATCGAGGCGATCGGGTTCGTATTTGCCGGCAGAACGCTCTGTTCGAAATACACCCGGGTTCCTGATGCGCTGTCACGCCCAATAACGACGACCTCGTTGTTGGTGCCGGGAACACCTGCTCCGGTAATCTGGGACCATTTGGTGATTTTGCCAAGATAAATCTGCCTGATCTGATCGAAGGTGATAGTCTGGATCGTGTTGGCCGGGTTGACAATGACGGCAATGCCGTCCTGCGCAATTGGCGTAATGACGAAGTCGGGGTACTTGGCCATCTCGGCGCTGGTCACTTCACGGGAGGTCATGCCGATATCAACGGTCTTGGCACCAATCGCCTGGATGCCGACACCGGATCCGCCACCCGAGATCTGGATATCTGCGTCCGGGTGGGCTGCCATATACGCGTCAGCTGCTGCCTGGGCAATCGGGAGGATTGTAGTCGATCCGCTGATCTTGAGGGTCTGTTTCTGGCCTGTTGAAACCGGCGCACTCGTGGTTACCGGTACTGCGGTCGTTGCCTGGGCAGCGGGAGGGTTAGTGGGGGTGGTCGAGATTGCAGTTGCTGCACCCGGTGCCTGCGTGGAAGCCGTATTCGTCGATCCGTTGCCTGTACACCCTGCAGCAATCGCGAGCATGAACACTGCGACAAGGCTGAGGGTAATAATGAGATAAGAACTCCGTTTCGCATTCATGGTGTTCGATTATCCATTCAACCCGGCTTATTAAACGTTTTTTCGCCATAAACTATACGAGTATATATACAGGAAATAGACAAATAGAGTAGCATAGGGAAATCAGAATTCTATTGTAATCCGGTGACGAAGATGGAGATACGGCGGGTGCAGATGACCGGGGGTGCTTCCTTTGTGGTGACACTTCCCAAGGACTGGGCGGAACAGCAGAAGATCAAAAAGAATGATCCTGTCGGTATCATGATCCAGCCGGACGGGACACTCGTTGTGACCAAGAAGATCACGGAAGAGCCGGATCAACGGACCAAGGAGATCAATTGTAGTACTATTACCGATCCTGCGTTCCTGTTCCGGATGCTGATTGGTGCATACATTACAGGATTCAATGTGATCCGTCTCACCACCAAGCAGCGGTTCTCCCCCTTTGTGCGGACGGGGGTCCGGGACTTTACCCAGATGACGATTGGCCAGGAAATCGTGGAAGAAACTGATACGGTTATCACGATAAAAGACCTTTTGAACCCGGCAGAGATGCCCTTTGACAACACCATCAAGCGCATGTTTGTTATCGTCAAGAATATGCACGAGGATGCCATTGCCGCGCTTGAAACCCATAATAAGGAACTCGCACAGGACGTGATCGTCCGGGACATGGACGCCGATCGGCTCAACTGGCTGATTGCCCGCCAGACGAACATGATCATGCAGAACACTTCGCTCTCCCGGAAGATGGAAATCTCCCAGAGCCTGGCAATGCATTACTATATGCTCAGCCGGATCATCGAACGCGTTGGCGATCACGCAGTAAGAATCGCTGAGCATACTTTACCGATTGTCGGCGCCGATATCGACAAGAAGATCCTTACGGCGATCAAGAAATCCAGTACCCTGTCCCTTGAGATATTTGACCGGAGCATCGTCTCATTCTTTAATACGGACATGAAGGAAGCGAACCGGAATATCGAGTCCATCAGCGCACTTGAGAACATCTGCGGGGATATCAATAACATGGTAATCAGGCAGGACACGATGATCGCGATCAATATCGGGTACATAGCAGAAAGTATCCGGAGGTCCGGTGAATATGCAGGGGATATCTCTGAGACGGTCATCAACCTCCTTATTGAAAACGAACAGGGGCCCCACAAGAAAAAAACCGGTAAATAACAACTTTGTTGTACCGGTCATCCCGGATCCATAATTTTGCCGGACATCCGTTTTCCCGGAACTGTGTGGAGTGCCCTCCAGATCCTGTCAGGGGAATATAGTTTTAAAAAATTTTATATATAGAACTGACAGACTCTATTGTGTCGCATTTGGAAAAACCCGCTGGGACAAGCAAGCCGATAGCAGCCGGGCGCTTCACTTCGCCTTTACCATTTCACCTGCTCCGGACGGGAAGTTTCACGGTACTTCTTGTCAACCCGCTTGTTTTCCAGAGAAAGCCCTGCACAAATTTGAATCGCCATGTCCCGGCCGGAAATGGTGACGGGACCGGAACCTGCCCTGGCTCTCGGAGTGAATGGATATGAAAGTCGATTTCCATGTACATACCCGGCGGTCTGTTGATGCGGTTCACAGCCCGCGGCAGATGGTAAAGAAGGCACGGGATGCCGGCATCAATGCCATTGCAATAACTGATCACAGCCGCCTCTTCTCTAAGTCCGAAGCGCAAAGACTCAGCCGGGAGTTCGGTCTTGTGGTGATACCTGGCATTGAAGGAGGAAATATCGCGGTCCAGAGACACTGGATCGCCCTGGGCATAGACCGTCAGATAACGGATACACGGATAGACCTGGTCCTTGAATCCATCCGACAGGACAGCGGCGTATCCGTCGCTCCCCATCCACACTCACGGCTGGGCTACGGGAATTATGCGGGGCTCGGGTTTGATGCCGTAGAATCCCTCAACGGGAGCGAGCCCGGATCCAACAAGCAGGTCAGGAATATCCGCAGGATTCCCGAAGTTGCCGGCAGCGATTCGCACGCGCTTTCGATGCTGGGATTCTGCTGGACAGAGGTTGATGCCGATGAGACCATAGAGAGCATCCTCGAATCAGTCCGGCGGGGTTTATGCAGGCCTGAGGGATCCACCATCCCGTTCCTTGATCTCTTCTGCTTCTATCCCCTCTACATCCGGGACCGTATTCTCCGGCAACCGGTAGCTGCCCTGTCTGCTGCCCGTCAGGTCATCCGGGATGTCCGCGGGGTAAGGGCATACGAATCCTCCTGCCGGAATTGTCGAATATCCACGTGACCAAGGTGATCAGATTTCATAGAAATGCTTTCCTGCAAACCCGCTGGATAGGAGTTGACCTGAATACTACCGGCCATGCAGTGGTCGCGGCCGATCTAGTAAGTGGAAAAGTCATGAAACTTGGAAAGAAGCTGCATTATGGAAGGACTTCATCGATACAGAACTGCACGAAACTGTACCGGGAGAGAAAACTCTGGAAACTTAAAAAGGTCAAGAGCCGCGAGAAGAAGGAGTTCAAGGCCGCTCTCCATAAGATCGCCCGGCAGATCGTCGGTTTTGCCGAATCCTTCTGCGCCGGAATCAAGTTTGAAAAACTTTTTTCGTGCCGTTACCTCCATCAGCGGGAAGTGGAGGATTCATATGAGTTCTCTTTCGACAATGGATCATTTGTCGCTCTGCTGCACCTCGTGGAAAAACGGGCGCTCAACCGCGGCATACCGGTCCTTTATGTCAACCCGTCCAACACTTCCAAGCGATGCAGCAGGTGCGGGGGGTTTGGGAGACGTGTTCGCAAGCGTTTTGAGTGCCCGCAGTGCGGCAGGGTTATTCATGCCGATGTGAATGCCGCGTTCAACATCGCGGCCACATCCTGCACTTCCGACAAGGCTGAGATCCACCTGCTACGGGCCTCGCGCAAAATGATGCGGAAACGTGCGAGGGCAGATCAGGCCGTTCAGGAGAGAGGGGTCCTCGCAGGTCCCGACCTTTCCTGTCACCAGGAAATGCTCTCCCGATGGGAGGATATACAGGGATATCCTGAAGGACTTGATGATACCTGCGGAACGCAGATGTCCGATTACCCGAGGTGAATGATGATAACGTCCGTAATAACCGTAGAGGTCAGATGTCCGAAATGTGGGATCTCATATGCAGACCGGTATATTCCTGTGTTTGCCATCCCGGAAGTAACCGGTAGAGGGGATGATTATGCAGATGATTGCGTAGTGGCCACCTGCCCATCCTGCGATCACATGGTGAGCGTAGTTGTGCGGATGAGTAGTGCAGAAAAGAGAGAATGCATAGCAGGAGGGAATCCTGATCTCTGAAAGAGATCGGGAAACCATCACAGCCATTCTTATCCGGAGACCGATGAGCCTGATCGGGACAGCCCGTTTGAGATCGTAATTCCGAGCGGTGCACACTTCCATTCTGCTTGTACCGGGTAAGCGCTCTTAATCGTTCCGGAAAACGGGTGACGAAGATACCGGGTCTTCGCGGGGATTATATCATAACCCCCAATAAAACACTATAGTCATATTGGATTTATGGCGAGAGATATGATATGCTATTCCGGAGAAACAATATCCCAGAGTTTCCCGCATGAAGATACGAACCCGCACCCGACTGATTCTGGTAACCACATTGATCATTTTCCTGATTGTTTTGAGTTTCATCACCCAGGCAATCATCCTCCAGTCGTTCGGAGTTATTGAGAAGCAGGAGACCACATCCCATGTCCAGCGCTTTATTTCCCAGCTCAACAACGAGATAGAAACCGTGGCAGCCACCTGCCATGACTGGGCAGACCGCGATGAAACCGCGGCGATTTTTACAAACCCGGACGGGGAGCAGGATTCCTCGCGGCTCTTCCAGTCGGTCTCGATGAAGGACCTCGGAATCGATTACATCATCGTCTACAATGCCAGCGGGAACCGTGTTTTCTCCGAAACCATTTCCAGGGACGGAAATACTGTCGAGGATGCTCCCCTCGAACTTGACACCATCGTCCATGATAGTATACTACCCGAGGGATTTTCCGGTGGTGTCTCCGGGCGGAGGGGGATCTCCTCCATCAATAACGATCCCGTCATCCTCGTTGGTTATCCTATCCTGTACGGTAACCCGTCTAATTCCACAGCGGGGACTCTCGTCATGGCCCGCCTCCTCGATTCTGAAAGGATCAGCGACATTGATACGATGCTTCAGCTGGACGCCACGCTCCTCCCCTACAACCCAAAAACTGCTGATGGAGTACTGTCAGCAGACGAATGGACGAAAGCAAAAGGGGGGGCGATCATTATCCGTCAGGCAGATGAAAACCATCTGGACGGGTTTGCGATCATTACAGGAATAGAGAACGAGCCTTCGTTCTTCCTCCTGAAAATTGAGACCAACCGCCCGGTCTACCAGGAGGTCCAGAGATCAATCCTGATCGTTGCAACCGCCATCATCTTCCTCAGCATCGCGTTTTTAGTTGCGATCCAGCTCCTCCTCCAGGGGTTCATCCTTGCCCCCTTGAATGAATTAGACAACGGTATGAAATCCATAGGAAGGTCCGGTGACCTTACCCTGCGGATACCCGAGAAAGGTGATGAGGAGATCGTCTCCCTCACCCACTCCCTCAACCAGATGCTCGGCCAGATCCAGCAGCAGCAGGACGAACTGCATGACCTTCTGGAAGAGATCGAACAGCAGCGGGATGATCTCAGGGATGCAAGGGAGGCCCTCGCAGAACGAAACCGGGATCTTGAAGAGCTGAACAGGAAGGCAAACCTCTACCTCGATATCTACCTCGATGCGATTACGTATGAAATCCTGAACGCGATCATGGGTCTTCGTGGGTATGCCGAACTGTTCCGCCACACGGCGCAGGATTCAGAGAGAATATTTGCAGATAAAATTATCGCGCTTGCCAAAAAGAGCGACGATGTCATCCGTAATATCGAGACGATCAGCCGCATCTACAAGAACCCCTCCGAAACAAAAGCGGTGGATCTTGCATCGATTATCAAAAAGGAGATGCAGTCCCGCCCAGGCATCCGCCTCATTATGGAAAACTGCAACCGGACGGTGCTTGCAAACGACATGCTGGGGGTGGTATTTGACAACCTCTTCTCAAACAGTCTTAAATTCGGAGGAATGGATACCGAGATTACGGTCACAGCCCGTGAGGTTCCTGAAGGATTATTGGAAATATCTGTCAGTGACACCGGGCCGGGCATTCCCGAGGCTATGAAAACGCTGGTGTTCGACCGGTTTATGCAGGATTCCCGCAAGCGGAGCAGTTACGGGCTCGGGCTCCACATCGTCAAGATGTTAATAGAGGGCTATGGTGGAAAGGTATGGGCCGATGACAGGATTCCGGATGACCAGCAATCAGGTACTGCGATACGGTTTACGTTGCGGCTTGCCTGAACGGGGCAGTTACAATCCTGACGGGGTGTGCAGATTGCATTCCCCTTCGATGCAACGCTGGAACCGGTAGTGGAATGCCAGGGAGGTGACAGGAAGATAGCGACTGATGAGGGACTCAGCTGCTAGCGGTTCTGATAAATTTAGGTTGGCAGGAAATTTTAATGAAGTGAAAAACCGGTCACCAGCCACTACCTTATCTGAACCCGCAGATGCACCAGAACCTTTTTCCC
>Ga0074046_10003161_pt1 | contig 13920 bp, 11 predicted proteins | sample BogForMeECP23OM3_FD_94441 | JGI IMG/M metagenome (GOLD analysis project Ga0074046, IMG submission 94441) | Bog forest soil microbial communities from Calvert Island, British Columbia, Canada - Bog Forest MetaG ECP23OM3 | ecosystem: Environmental > Terrestrial > Soil > Wetlands ...
GCTCCAGCAGGTCGGCCAGGAATTGTTCCAAGCGCTTTCGACATTTCTCGATTTCGCTCTCGGTCATGGACCGAGCTTAGCATCTCTCCTGTGGGAGGTCAATAACTTAACGTAGTGGTACTAGCCCCTGTTACCTAACACCTGGCACCTGAAACCTGCTCTTCCGCCCCGGACACCTGGCCCCTGACACCTGACACCTGTTTTTCAGACACCTGGCACCTGAAACCTGCTCTTCTGACTCCTGTCCTTCCCTCAGCCTCAACCGGAATCAGCATGTCGCAGACCCGCCGCGGCCTACGGTCCGCCGATCCTAATGGTGGGCAGGTCTGCGCCACCCGCGACCACCGTTGGTCGGTTTTGAGGTGGCCACCGAGGTTTCAAGGATGCCGGCGTCTTTGGCTGCTTGGGATACTGGTATTCCTTCCTCGTTGATCCTCTTCGGGATCTCCTCCCGGGCTTCGGGAGCGACGCGGTAGTTTTTCTTCATATGCCCATACAATTACATTTCGACCTTTCTGTCTAATATATGGGGACAAGGCCAACGAGATATTCGGATTTCATGGGCTGAGACGGATGCCCTGCTTCTAGACCCGCAGTGTTTCCAATCTCAAATTGCCACTGTTTAGGCAGGGGTTTCTCAGGGGTTGATAAAAGCCCACTTCTCATAGGAACCTACCCTAAATGCAGTCCCACCCCGCCTTGATCGGCTTGTGGTCTAAAACCAAAAGGTCCAACATCACGTTTTCGTCGTCGGTGTTGTATATCCTCTTCTCTCGCATGTAGCACCGTGTCCTTTCAACGAATCCGGATATCAGGTCGCGTGTCGGCATTTCCTCGTTGCGTAGCTCATATTCCGCTCGAATCCCAAACAATCCACTCGGTAACCAGTATCGTGCGATCATGTCCTCCTTCCCGCTTCGGACCGACTCATAAACCTCGGATCCCCGCAGCAATTCAAACCTGTTCCGAAGGGGAAGAAAAGGTCTGATTCTCCTGGCCAGGATATGTTCTTCGGTAAACCGCACAGTCTTCTCAGCGTCGACTGCCGTCTCGCCTGGAAATCCATGGAACATGAACAGCTTCACCAGCAACCCGACTGAAGCGGCATCCCGCACGATCCGGTCAGCCACGTTGATAGAAATGTGTTTATTCATGAGCGTCAACATCCTCTCCGAGGCGCTTTCCAGGCCCATCTCCAAAACACGACCGCCTGCATCCCACAGTTCCTTCAACACATTCTCGTCGAGGTCATCTTCCAGTCTGAAATACGACAACCAGCGAATATTAACCCCGCCTTCACGAATCAGCTTCGCCAGCCGTCTCGCGTGTGGTACCGGCAAGCAGTCATCGGTGAAGTGAAAATACCTCGTTCCATGCTGGCGCAATAAGGTTTTAATGTCATGAACAACCATGCCTGGGTCTCTGACCCGGAAGTCGCAATACGTATCCCAATGGATGCAAAAGCGGCACTTCTGCCAATAACACCCTCGACTCGCCTGCACCGGCAACGCGGGGGTAAGGTACAAATGCAGTGGTAAGCCTCGAAAGTCCGGGCTTGGGAGATCTGACAGCTCGACTGGCTTGTGGCGAGCGTAGCGCAACCTTCTCTGCTCATCGCGGTAAGAGATCCCCGGAATCTCGCCGAGCACACGGCCAGGGGTCCCCAAAGATTCGACATACATCGGCAACGAGATCTCGGCTTCGCGATAGAACACCGCATCAAGCGCGCTGCACCACTCAATGTATTCCCTTGGGAATCGCGTGGGATCAGCCCCCCCCGGCCACGATCTTTCCCTGAAAGTCCGGCCTGAGCACTTCGATGGCTCGCAGTGCAAATCTGCGCTGAATATCCAGTACTGAAAAGCCCAGAACGAGCGGGTTCATTAACAGAACATCCTTCCGCAAGCGGTCGAGCGTCAGGCACAGTTTTCGCGTTAGATAATCGTCTGCTTGCTGATACGACATCGTGACGGCGATGTCGATAAGGTAGTGAAGAGCGCGGTTGATCTTGAAAAGAGAAAGAAAATTTCGAAAGCGTTCATCGGAATCAAATACCCATTGATAGTCCCGCACCTGCACCCGTTTCTTCACGTCTTCCAGTGCCTCAAAACCGACCTCGTCGCGCAAACGTCTGAGAAACCTGTAAAAACTAAGCAAGCGGCCAAGTTCAATCTCCGAGTCGCGACATGCCTCAGCGTAATGCGGCAAGGTGCTCTCCAGCAGACCGTCTAGGCCGGCTGCCGTCAGGATCTCGTCACGGAATGTAATATTCAGGTCTCTTTGCTCCACTGAAAGGCCGCGTTGTCGCAGGACCGCCGTTAACACAGGCAAGGAGAGGCCCGGATAGTCGATGTTTTTGTTGGGAGTTGAGAGGAGCAGGACATCCATGGTCATGGGGAGTGCCAATCCTTTTCAAGCGAGATCAAATCCATCATAAATGTACTGCCAATCTTCGAATAGAATCTCGTCGTCTTGAGACGTCAAATTCCTCGTGAAGTACTCCGAGAGCGGACCGAAACTATCGCTTGTTGGTGCGGCTGTTTTGCAGAAGCATGAAAGGTTCAGTTGTGAAAGGCGCCGGCCAAGCACGTGGTCAGCAGCATCGAAGGCACACTGCAGGTATGAACTGCCCGGAGATAGACGATGTCCATGGACGTCGGGCTGCCCCGGAGGGAATGAACCGCCGAAGCACGCAAGAAAATTTGCTCGTACGAAGTGTGCAATGCCGCCGCACAACGAAAGGGGGTGTAAATTGAAACCATAGCCCCGCTGCGCGAGTTGCTTAATCAGTGCAAGACAGTCCCTCCAGTTGCACCCTTCACTGCTGGCGAACCATTCATAGTTTAAGGATGGAGCGAAGTTTGCGTCCTCCAGCAGGGCTATGGAATTGCATCGGCCATCCGTTCCTGTGTCGTACAAAACGCACAGGAGCCGCGTGTCGATTCGGAGCTTCATCGCATCCCAGAGTGTCTGAAGAGCGGCGGTCCATGGAGTCTCAACATAGGCGACAAGCATGACTTTGATGCGAGGCACAGAGGTATCAATCTGACTTACTGTGCTCAGAAGACGCGATGCACCATCGCTTGGCTCGAGCCAGACCACCACGGTTGGATAACGACCGTCGCCGCCGATGCGGATACGCCGCACTCTGCTTATGCAGGCGGCGACCTCGGCGGGTGTCGCTCTGCGCTCACACGCTATATTCACGCGGACTGGGCCTACAGACTCTAGCCAGGCGCCCCGGTCATCCGCCACATCCCAGTCCCCCGCTAGCGCAGCGCTTGAAATCCACATATCACGGCGACTTCTGAACTGGAGCTTGATCCTCTCAGTTATGGTCGATGTCGACATTAGCCGACGCCCTCCCAGTGCGCTTTGGACCCACTTGCTGAGAGTCGCCTAATCGATTTACCAGCCTTCTGAGTGCCCCCTTCGCCTCGTCTACCACACTCTTGTCAGGCGCGTGTTCCAGTTGCCGCATGAGGTCAACTGCATTCTCGTCACCGCACATTCCTAAGGCGTCTATCGTTTCACAGAGATGAATGAGCATGACGCTGCGCCCGAATTGATTCCGCACGCTCGGTATCCACTCCAGCGCCTCCTTCTCGGCGCCAGTTGGCATGATGGTGGATAGCTCTTCAGCCAAGGTGTAACCAGCAATAGCGCCCATGAGCTTGCTTCGTACGTCGTGCTCGCCCAGTGCCGCAAGGGCATTTGTACAATTGATTTTTATCAGGGAGTCATTTGTTTTATCGAGGCGCTGTCTAAGATATGTGACCATCCGCTTGTCTCCCGTACCGCCCAAAATAAAGCTCGCGTAGTTGCAGGCCGGGTAGGCTGCTTCATCTGCGAGCCACCGACAAAGCGTTTCCTTCTCACTATCCGAGAGCATCTCCACGATGAAATCTCGTTCGTTACGCGTAAACCAAATGAAATCAAATGCGTGATCATCAAGCGCAATTAGGTCCACAATACGCTTGGCAACCAGGTATTCGCGAAACGACTTGTGCGAAAACACAATCCGCCCGTCTTCAAACCGAAGGAACCCAGACTGACGAAAAAAGAAAAGAAGTTCTGCGAACCTATCCTCGGCCCTCTTACACTTGAACACCTGTTCAACAACGTGGAAGAGCTCTACATCAGGCAACGACGGCAGTCCTTTCGCTAGAAACCTCTCGGCGAGCGTAGTGTGAAAGCTACGGCTCTGCTCTAGGTTTATCTTGGCCGGTCGTCGGAGGAGATCCCAGTTGAGCACGTAAGTGACGAAGCGTTCGTATAGCTCGTGGCGTTTTAGGTCCTGGCTAATATCGATGGCCCGCGCTCTGAGCAGTGGTACTAACATTCGCAAGTAAAGGGGTCGGTCGGCCAGCCGACAGAGCCAGTCGGGAACTGGCGAATTAACATATTGCGTTAATAAACGCGACACGACACTAGGAGCGAGTGGAGACAGTTCCACAACAATGGCACTGCTCGGGCACAGTTCAAATTCCCGTGTCCGAAGTTCGAATATAAGGACATCTTCAGGACGCCTGAAAAAGTTGCTACGACATGTGATCAGAACTTTTATGTTTGCCCCGCGCAGATGCTGGAACCCCTCGAACGTCCGATCGGACGAGGCCGGGATGTCTGCCTTTTCGTATTCGTCAAACGAGTCCAAGCAAATGAGGAATCTGCGCTCTTTGAGGAGAGTGAGGATCTGATCCGGCTTTATTGAGAGACCGTAGCCGCGAAGATGCTCGCCAATGATTTCCAGCGCATCATCAGCCGCCGCAAAGCGACCGAGATCCAGATAAATCGGAAGCCATTCGCCAGGGCTACGATCAGAAAGTGCCTTCTCACAAAGCTGAAGGCACGAGATCGTTTTGCCACTGCCTGCGGCACCGAGAATTACCATCTGGCCCACGTCGCTCGTGAGCCATGCTTTGAGTACCGATTCGAGGTCGGAGGTCTGCTGACTCCTGATGTCCTGACAATCGAGCTGAAGAAGCGATCCGACCTTCTCCTCCTCCCGGAGCAGCCTCTGGTGAGTGGCGTTCTTCGATGACTCCACAAAGTCTTCGAAGGAGGCAGAGAGTGAATGGACCGAGATACCCGATGATAGTGACGAAACGTCAGGAGACAACGCCGGGAGTTTAAACTTGTATATCCATTTACCCTTGGCGTCACTATCGGCCCGGAAATGACCACGCCCAGTGGTACGGAACCCTTGCTCGGTGTAGGATCTTAGGTAGAGGCAGACGTTCTGACCTTCTATTCGTATAAGCTGGTATTGGTTTGGACAAGCTGGCAGCGTAGCAGCATCAAGTCCTGCGCTACCTGCCGCTAAAACTACAGTGTGCCTGCCGTCGAGAGTGCCCAAATCGGTTCCATAGTGCTCATGCCGGTGCCCATGAAGAATGATGTCAACGCTCTTTTCAAAAAGCACTCTAACATCGTCCCAGTCTTTGAGGTTCTCCTCATCGGTGGCGGTTGCTGGTAGCACGTTGTGGTGCAAGACCGCAATATGCGCGAATTCGTGAGATGGGTCTGACCGGTCGAACCAACCCATGGCTTCCTTAGTCTGCGACAGCCCGACCCAGCCATAATGGTCGTCTGCACGGTGGCTTTCCCTTATGCAGGAGTTGAGACCCACAAAGAGCGCGCCGTATTGACGTAGATCGTATCCCTGCCAGATCGTGGGTGATACGCCGGGTTCGCGCTTTATCACATCGTTTAGAAACTCCTCCCAGAAAAGGAACTTCCTGTTATAGGGGGCCTCTGGCGATTTCCGGTGGGCTTTGCAGTCCAGGAAGTAGGACTCACACAGTAACCAATTAACATCGTGGTTACCAGGGACAAGGATTAGCCGATTTCGATCGAGGCTAACGGAAGGTGTATTAAGCAGAGACTCAATGAAGTTCTTAACCTTGTTGTACTCTTCTTGGAGGCTCCACTCGGCAAGGTCACCAGAAATCACCAAAATATTGGCTTTTAAGCCCTCTTCGTCCTTTAGCAGTTCAAGGTCCTCCTCTAATTTTGCAAATAGAGTCTTATACCCTTCATCGCTCCCATATCGAGCGAGCGGGTCGGGAGGTTCGTCGGTGGCTGGCAACGTCCTGCCGGTGAACCTGTGGTGGGCCCCAAACTGTATGTCGGAGAGGTGAAGGATAACTGCGGGTGTGGCCATAGCGTACCTCTTTCACAGCGAACCTAGTCTAGCGTATCACGCATAGGGAAACCACCAAGCCCTTCGCTTGTCGCTGCCCAACTCGGAGTTTGTGTGTCTTGTTGCCGCGTACTCGCGGAACGAATACTCAGAAAGCTCAATCCCATGACCGCTCCAGCGATGCCCGCACCAAGGAGCTTGAGGGAACGCCACATTCACGTCATTGATCCAAACCATTCCAGTCCTGAGCTTTCTGGCGAATTCTAGACCTCGTTTGGCGTCACGCGTCCAGACCGATGCCCCCAAATCGTAAGGGACGCTATTTGTAATCGCTATGGCTTCCTCGTCGGTTGAGAACTCTTTGATAAAAACGACCGGTCCGAAGGTATCTTCGGTCTCGACAAGCATTTCGGAAGTCGTATCGGTAAGTATGGTAGGTAAGTAGAAATAACCCCCTTCAACTTCAGTTCCATCGGGGCGACGGGCACCGCGTAAGGCCTTTGCCCCCAGCCGCAGCGCTTGTTGGACGTGCGCTTCAACTCTTGCACGTTGCGCTTCTGAGACGAGAGGCCCGATATCTTTGCCAATGCGCAGTGCTTGGGTCGCCTCTGTGAAGCGTAAGATAAACTCTTTTTTGATTGCGCTGGCAAGGAGGAGGCGTCGCACACCAACGCAAACCTGGCCACAGTTTGTAAACGCTCCCCAAACTGCGCCGTTGACTGCAAGGTCAAGGTCAGCGTCCGGTAAAACCACCATCGCGTCTTTGCCCCCAAGTTCGAGGCTGAATCGGCATAAGCGTTCGGCGCATTTGCGCGCAATCTCTCTGCCGACCGGGATACTCCCCGTGAAGGAGACCATGTCGACGTCCGGGTGTTCAACGAGCGCTGCCCCGGTGGTACCGTCGCCGGTCACCATGTTGAGCACGCCCTTGGGGAGTTCAGCGCGCTTGAACACGTCCACGATCTTGGCGCCGACAAACGGAGTCAGTTCAGATGGTTTAAAGACCACCGAGTTGCCAGCCACGAGAGCTGCACCGATAGCCCACAAAGGCAACTCAAGTGGGTAGTTCCACGGTTTGATTACCCCAACAATTCCGAGAGGTAGAAATCCGATCGTAGATCGCTTTGTGGGCCAAAGCTCGTGATTCAAGGCAATTGGCCGGTCTGCAAGACAATGTGGCCCTTGTTCTGCGAAAAACCGTAACATGTCTGACGATTCGATAACCTCGATGTCCGCTTCTGCCAACCTTTTGCCCATCTCCGTCCTGATGAGCTCTTTCAGCGGAGTTGGATCGCCCATGTTGCCGTACTCCGCTGCGAGGATTTCAGCGGCACGAAGCACGTATTTGGCGCGGTCGGCAACTGAGGTCTCGCTCCAGGCCGGGAACGCTGCTCTCGCGGCACTGACGGCCTTGCATACGTCGTCCTGGGAAGCTAGGGCAGCAACGCCCAACACGCTTCCGTCCTCGGGCGAAACTGAGGAGAAGATTCGTTCCGAGCTAACCCATTCTCCGGCAATGTAATTCGCGGTTTCCATAGTTGGTCTCCTGTTTTTCTCTGGTGCTGAGGTCGACCTTTTTCAGCTCCTTGAGAGCCGATTGGGATTCACCCCATCGAGAGCAGAGGGAATCATCCTTCAGATGGGGCGCCTTACATAAATACTACACCAGAAGTGGGGGTGATCAAAGCCCTTTCCCCCGCCCAAGGCGACGCGACAGCAACTGGGTCATACACTACCGCCCATTGACAACCGTTTTGTTCTTGCAGGCTGGGGACCTCCTGGCTTCGGTTCGCTCGTGTGTTTGGACAGGACCGGCTCGAGGAACGAGAGATTGCTCCCGGTCCCGAAGCCGGTGCGAGCTGAGTGCGCCGGACGCTCTAACCCACACAGTGTTTAGCGACTAAAGCCTGCAAGCGGAGGCCATCGAATGGAGCTTTCCCCTTCGCCATTGCGTGACTCAGATGGTATAGTTACAGTTGCGCGGTAGGTGGCGAGGGCCTTGTACCGATGTGTTCGAACCCCGACACGAGAGGCCGACAGAGCCGGCTCCTGGATTGAGAAGCGACCGAGCGCTGTAGTCCTATTCTTCCAGTGCTTCCAAAGGGGGGTAGACTAGACGGGAATTGCGCCTTTCATCACCGCAGAACTCTCGGACGGCGAAGGCCAACTCATTCACTGCGTGGGAGGATCTAATGGATCTGACGCAATTGCGAACAGCGCAATGGCTAATCGTCATCGGTGGGGTAGCTGGCCTCCTAAGCTTGCTGGCCCTTTGGCAATCACCCTATAGGACCTTGACCATGGCCGGAACTCTGATGTTAATCGTATCCTTCTTTCTGCTCGAGCTACAAAGAGACCGGCTCTCCGTTCTGTTTGCTGGAATCACTAGACTGTATCACTCGTTTCCGGTTGAATCAAACGCACAGGTGTTTCGGGGAGTCGAGACCGAGTACTGCTACTTGGGAGTGGGTTTCACGACAGTAATGAACGCATTTCGATCTTGGTACGAGTCAGAGCGAAAAGGGAACGTTCGGATTCGCCTCCTCTTAACGGACCCGGAAGCTGCCGATGTCCTGGAGTTTCAGGCCAGATATGAGCGGAACCTTTTCAAGAGAGACCTCAGCGCCGAGGAGCGAAAACTGATTGACGACACTGCGCGGAGAGCCAGAGACGCGATCACACTGACACTGGACTTGCTTGCGACCCTGCCTCCAAGCTCGCAGCCGATCGAATTGCGATTCCATCGCGAAAAGCTTCGTAAGTGGATGCACTTCGTGAACGGCAGTCGGCTTTATGTGGGCCTATTGCGTGCAGGAGAGAGCGGTCTCAATTCACCCGTCGTTGTGCTAAAACCTCGAGATCGGCGATGGAGCCTCTTTGACCACTACCGGGAGGAATGGGAGAGTCTGTGGGAGGGTGCTAGGCCAGCTGGACCTGCCACAAGGATATGCGCGAAGGCCACGTCCGTGCTCAAAGGAAATTAGTCTGGCCCGTCGATTATGAGAGTGGGGCCGGAGTCGCTCGGTTGCAGGTCCAACAGGTTTCCGTCGCCGACGCAGACTTTTACCACGGCTCTTGGCCCTGATTGCCTGCGCCATGCGGCCCTGTTTAAGCAAGAAAACTACGCTTATACCGGCCCTTTACCAGGTTCAGTATAGAATGGTGCAGCGCACCTGACGTAGTTTTCTATCGCGAGAAAGCATCGTGATCGCAACAAGCAATACCGTCGCGTTCGAGCGCTTGCAGTCAGCCGCGAGAAGAGCGCCCCGAATGTAAGGAGAAGAGCCAGGTTATTTGCTAGGCTCTGTAGAAAAGAACTATGTGATTTTCACAAGCATTTCCTTCGGCTTCTTCTTGTCACGCGGGCGGACTGCGGAACGTGCCAATGATTTTGAGGCACCCCCGAGCGGATTTAGTGTCGTTCCCGGGGGTCGCGAGGCTGGATCGAGAAAACCAGCTTCCAGGGTCCCGCACGATCGACGATCTCTCATTGACCCGCCTCCCTGCGCCCTCGGAATCAGAGTGCTTTCTGCGGGGGCGAGAGCTTCAGACCTACTCGAGTTGGTCTTCGGTTTGATGATCCAGGACGCTTCCGGCACCACCGGTGGCCGATTGACTCCTTCGATCGCCAACGGGGGCGCTCCGCGCGGACGCGCTTGACACCCCGCTCCGCGCGGAGGTTTAATCAAAAGCAGTCCTGCTGTTCGCGGGGCGCCCCGGGCTGGGCCGCCAAGGTGCCCAACACGGCTCCCTCCTGGTTCGAGGGGGATCGTACCGTGGTCAGGACCGCGAACAGTTAGGCCTGGAGACGAGAAATAGATGGGCGCTGAGATTCTAGATCAAACTAGGCTGGATGTATCAGAGAAAAGTCGGTCGAACCTTTTCAGCTGGCGCGGTCAGTTCACTCCGCAGTTCGTCGAGTACCTGCTCGATGCTTTCGCGGCTCCGGGTTCGCTCATTGTCGATCCGTTTTGCGGGAGCGGCACCGTCCTGCTGGAGGCTGCTGCAAAGCGAATGCCGGCTACAGGGTACGAAATAAACCCGGCAGCGTATGCGATGTCGAAGTTCATGGCGTTTGCCAACACTCCGCGCGACGAGCGCGCCCGCCTGTTCCGGCGCGTCCATGAGGAGGTGCTACGTCTGGCCGGGACCCATATCGGCCTGCCTCTTTTCGAACCGGCGGAAAAATACAGAGCGCAGTACAGCAAACTAGTAGATCTCGCACGTCATCTCTTTGCAGCAATGGAAGGAAAGAGCGAGGTGCTGCTTGCTCTTATCGTGTTGATGACAGCGGAAGCGAACGGGCGCGGGGACCTGGCGAGCGCTCTGCACAAGGCGTGCTCTTCCGTCAGGCAAGACCTCTACAACCTCCCTTTCTCTGATAGGAAGATAGATGCTGCGCTGTGCGACGCACGGCAGACACACACGAAGTGTCGCGGCGCCGACCTCATTATTACCAGTCCCCCTTACATCAACGTGTTCAACTATCACCAGAACTACCGTGCGCTGGTCGAGGTACTTGGTTTCGACCTCTTGAAGGTTGCCGAAAGCGAAATAGGCTCGAATCGAAAAAACAGGTCTAACCGCTTTCGGACGGTCGTTCAGTACGCTCTGGATATGGAACAGTGCTTGGTCAGTTTCAGCTTAACCCTAAAGGTCGGCGGCCAGCTGATCATTGTTGTTGGGCACGAGTCGAACGTCCGAGGCATCCCCTTCAGCAACTCGGCGATCCTCCGCGAGATTGCGGATTCCCTTGGATGCTTCCGACTTGAGGGTGAGCGCCACCGCGTCTTTGTAAACCGGTTTGGAAAGTCGATCAGGGAGGAGATTCTGGTGGTGTGCTCAACTGGTGCTGCTCCCGTCGAGGGTACCGCACGGCACGTCGCACAGGGCCACTTGGAAGGCGCGCTACAGCATGCCGCGGGCGAGCCGCGTGACGACATCGAAGCAGCGCTGTCAGAAATCGCAACGATATCGACATCACCGATCCTTACCAGGAAGGGCCTAATTTGATGCCTCAGACACCGCACAAGGACAAACTTGTCGCCGCAATGAACAACCCTAAGTGCGAGCCCTCTGACGTCGACATCCTCCAAGCATGTCTGGGCCGATACAACACGTGGGTTGCCGAAATGAGGAGGGTCGAAGTCACGGGCAAGGACCGCGTGGTCGAACTCACCAGGCTCATGAACTCTTACAAGGACAACCTTGAGGTCGAGCTGATAATGAAATCCCAATCCTCCTTTCTGATCCGGCAGAAAGGCCAACTCAAGTTGGACAGCTCTGTCATCGAGGAATTCTTGATCCACCTTGTCGACCGACGCGTCCTCGAAGGTTTGCCCGACTTCACCCTCGATATCGGGCCGCAAACTGCCTTCATGTCTTTGGCGTTCACCCCCACCAACCTTGATGCGCTTGGCGGCATGCCTCCGGTTGAGATCAAAGAAAAGGATGCCGACTTCGCGCTCGGCAAGAGAATTTACTTCAAGTTTTCCCCCGACCCTCAGTTCGCGACAGGGAAGACGACAGAGGGTAAGCTTGTGCTGGCCGTACTCGCCGCTGAGTGCAAAATGAACCTCGACAAAACGATGTTCCAGGAGGCGGCGGGGACTGCGGCGCGACTGAAACAGGGTTGCCCGATGTCGCGGTATTACCTGCTCGTTGAATATCTCGACATGGAGCCGGAGGATTGTCGGCTGACAGCGATCGACAATGTATTCCTTTTGCGTCATGCAAGACGCTTGCCGTTCGGCAAGCGCACCGACTACGCCGAAGTCAAGGCGCAGCATAGCGCGAGGCCCATTGATGCCGAGATCGTGTGGAGGTTCTGTCAGGAGATCCAGTCATTTGTGAAAGCCGTGTGGTACGATCCTGGAAAGGCGCTGGATCGGGGATCGTTCGTATAGGTGCCCGGAGGGTGGGGCATACCCGTCCACCATTGAGGTCGGCGGGCGTTCGGTCGGGGCCGCTTTTGTTACTCTGCGACTTTTGTTCAGATCCTCGCCCTTTCATCGGCTGGAATCCTCACGCGGTGAATCCGCAACGGCGGCTGCCGCCGCGCCTCGGGCACTGCCGGGAACGCGTATTCATGGGCGCTCGACCACTTCCAATCTTCCGGTCACTTCACCAGTCCCCGATGCAGCGGACCCACTCAGTAGGGAATAGGGAATGGGGAATAGGGAACACGGAATGAAAAGCCCAGGGCTTACCTGGCCATCCAGCCGCCATCGACCGTGAGGATGGTACCGTGGACGTAGTTCGAGGCCGAGGAGGCAAGGAATACCACGGCTCCCTTGAGGTCCTCGGGTTCGCCCCAGTGCCCAGCGGGAATTCGAGCCAAGATGGCCGGAGCGCGCTGCGGGTCGTTTCGCAGCGCCTGCGTATTATCGGTGCTGATATAACCGGGCGCGATGGCGTTGAGAATAACTGGTAGCGGGGGGGAGGATCGAACTCCCGACCTAGGGATTATGAGACCCTCGCTCTGCCACTGAGCTACCCCGCCACGGGATCGCCTGCGACAATGGCATGATTCATAATACTAGGGTAAGAGAACGCCCGTGGTCAAGGTCGGGTAATGCGCTTTCATGCGCTTTTGGTAAATGCCCTTCAGCGGCGATTTGTGAACTGCAAACGCAAGCGGGGCTGCCGACCCCCTCACCCGTCCCGCACCGGCTGGTAAAAGCGCCGGCGCGGGCCACCCTCTCCCCCAAGGGGGAGAGGGTAGGATTCTGCGCGTTCCGCGGTCCTATTCCCTACGCCCTAGCCTCTTCCCTATTCCCCATTCCCTGTTCCCTCATCCCCTTTCACGCGATAGAAGCCAAGTTGTGCGTCGCCATGGCGGATGAGGCGGTCGCGGCGCAGGTTTCCGTATTCTTCTTCGAGAAAACAGTGGCGCGAGTGTTCCGCAATCACCAGGGATCGCGAATCCAAAAGATGTGAGCGCCCGAGAAGGCGCAAGATATGGTGGTACTCTCTTATTTCCTTATAGGGAGGGTCCAGGAAGACGAAATTAAACCGCGACCCTTCCTGCTCCAGTCTTTCGAGCCCCGTTGCGACCGTGGACCTGATCAGATAATAGCCGGACTCGATTCCCAGGGTCTCGAGATTCTTGCGGATGAGCTGTTGGGCCGGGCGATGATGTTCTACGAACACGACTTCGCTTGCCCCGCGGCTCAGCGCCTCGATCCCCACCGCACCGCTTCCGGCGTAAGCATCGAGAAAGGTCGAGCCCTCCACTCCCGGACCGAGCACATCAAACAACGTCTCGCGCATTTGGTCGGAGGTGGGGCGAAGATTGCCACCCTTTAAGGTCCCTAAGTGAAGCCCGCGGTATGTGCCGGAAATTACTCTCATTGGTGATTGGTGATTAGTGATTGGTGATTGGTGATTGGTGATTGGAACCCAATTACCAGTCGGAAATCACGGATTGGAAATGGGCGAACCCAATCACCAATCAGAAATCACCAATCACAAATGATTCTCACGCCACGCTTGCCAGGCGGTAGCGTCTGGGCCATTCGGCGCGCAAGTAATTCACAAACACTTCCCATTCCTGACGCGAGGAAGGCTGCTCGACAAAGCTCGAGGCTTCCCGCTTGGCCCACTCGAGAATCTCCTGATCGCGGATCAGGTTGCCAATTCGGAACGCCGGAATGCCCGTTTGGCGCGTGCCGAAGAATTCGCCGGGGCCACGCAGTCTCAAATCGATTTCTGCAATCTTGAACCCATCATTGGTTTCGACCATGGTCTGAAGGCGCTGTACAGCCAGCTCGTTA
>Ga0074046_10003164_pt1 | contig 13918 bp, 15 predicted proteins | sample BogForMeECP23OM3_FD_94441 | JGI IMG/M metagenome (GOLD analysis project Ga0074046, IMG submission 94441) | Bog forest soil microbial communities from Calvert Island, British Columbia, Canada - Bog Forest MetaG ECP23OM3 | ecosystem: Environmental > Terrestrial > Soil > Wetlands ...
CAAAATATACTCAAGCTGTAACGGCCTCAAATGCATTGGGCCTTGTGTACAAGCTGCATTGCATGGACACACTGAGGTGTTGTCTTGGCTGTTGGATCACGGGTTTTCGTGGTCTCCAAACGTGTCGGGGTTGGCTGAATGTATAGTGTCCAAAGGATATGTTGATGTTTTAAAGTGTCTATACTCTAGAGGTCTGGTGTTGACCGAACTTTACCAAGACTTTGGGCGTCACTTACTAATAGCAATATCACACAACCAGTTTGGTGTGCTTCAATGGTTTGTTGAAAACTGGGGTGTATTTTTTGAACACTTTAAAGAACCTGAGGAGGCTAAAGCATTTATCGCGAGATTGTACTTGACCAAAACCATTCGTACTGACAATGCCCAACAAGAGTTTATAATCTGTATGGTTGAGACACTCTCTGGGATTAACAGGTCCAACCCAAAGTTTAAGGAGTTTGGTCTTTAGTAAAATGGGTAATACTGATTGGAAAAGATGTGATGCTAGCATCACATCTTTTCGTCCGGTACATAATTAAAAGATTCGAATAATCGTATTCGAATATGTCACTCCTCTCCAATATCTTGTTGAACGCAAGTCAAGCCTTGGTGAATCGAAGGAACTTCCCTCGGTAAGAAGGACGAAAGTAGAGCGAGCTCTACTTTCGTCCTAAACAAACAGTATTGAGTGGCGGTTCCGATACATTCATTGGAAATTATTAGACCTCTACAAGTAAATCTGCAGTGTGTCTTCCGTTTAATGCTTTGAGATTGGTTACTTTTTCCCCAAAAATTTTCTCAAACTTTCCATTAAAATGTTACTTTGGCCAGTCAGGGTTGTACCCAATCAATCCACCTGTTGACTGAGTATACTTGAGGAGTTTGGGAAAGTTTATTTTCCACCAAGCACATTCTGCGGCAAAGTCTTCTTTGGTCACGTAATAATACGAAAGGTCGGTTCTTTGAATCACATAGCTAAAGTTCTCTAACAACCATACATGATTGTCCAAGGAACACCCTGTACCACCGTGGCACTGGCGACTATGGATGTACCAAAATTCCCAACTCGGTAAGTAGTACACCTGACCGGCAAGGTAAATGTCTTGTTCCAACAGACTGCATGAACAAATCTTGGTCTTGGGCCTGATCAGTACCCTCAGGAAGTGGGGTATCCATGGGCACGTCTGATGAAGATGAATACACAACTTGGTCTCGAGTGGTACCATCTGCATTTGGTATATGACTAGGTGTATTTTGTGTCACAACCGTATCGTTCTCATTAAATGGACGACGTGCAGATCTCCACTCTGGTGGTGGCAACGATTGATCTCGTAATCTCTGTTCTTGGGATTGGGTTGGTGGTCTTTTTGTTATGTATCATCAGCCCCTCTACTTTTAAGCATAGGTTGAGTCAACTGAGTCTACATCGCACACCTCCTCGTCACCTGGAGAAGATACCTTCCTCTGATACCGACGTGTCGTTGAAAATTGGAGAATGTTCGTCACGACCTACAGTCCACCTTAGGCACAAATCGTCTGGTGAATCGCTGACTGAATCAACCGAGAGGAGAGGTAGCGATGGAGATCAGATGAGTGAGAGAGAACGCAAGACGGTGTACAACTCTCTATCAAACATTAAGATTGAACGGTTGCCCGCCACATCAGGAGATCAGGATGTTGGTTTGACGTTGTCAATAGGAACGGAGATGTGCGCGGTGGAGATGGAGCAAGCCCAAACTCTTACAGATGTCTCTCTTGATGATGACACTCACACTCACTAACTTTTTATGGATGACCAAAATGAACAAACAAAGTACGTTCTCTAGCTCCAAAAGGATTGACTTTACCGATGTAAGTATTATAGCTGCCGGGGTTGCATTGTTGATGTTTGCTGGGTGGATGTTTTACTTGATGTTCAAGGGTAAGAAGGAGAACTGCTGTGAGGTGACGTATGACCCTAACTCATTAGCAGATGGTACCAATGATGGTCTGCAACCCGGCCCGTTCTGGGGAGTGTTTGGAGCACCATGGCAAACTCCTTCTGAAAAAGTCAATCCCAAGGCAAACCTAGCATATAACACAGCTCAAAGTACCACCGGGTGGGGGTACAGTCCCTACCTTGAATCACCAAACATCAGGTCGTGGTGGGGTCCCGAGTACAACTGGTACTTTTCAAATGCAGCCTGGGACGCAGGCATCTCAATAAATCTCTTTCATCAAGGCGATAAGATGTGTATGGACAACTATAAGAAGTGTCTTGATAACCTTGGCCCTTACCCAGACATGAGGTGCAAACCAGGTTTTGAGCAATGTATCATGTCCATTCCCAAAATGGATGAGGTATCGATTGGTCACTAATTATTGTTTGAGATGAAAGCGTCTCGGGAGACGCTTTCTCTAATGTTTGGAAAAGTCTCTTTGAGACTTTTCGTCACCGACTTGCGTTCCAAGGAAACAAGTTCCGAGGGACGTTATTTAACGTCCCATTTAGACGATGGAGAGACTCCTTAATGTCGCGAGATGTTCTTGGAGCAAGCTCCGTTCCTCGGGAGTTAACACTACCCCCACACTCAGGTACGACTCTACTGGGTACTTGAGCTCTGCCTCAATAAAGAAATTGTGGACCTCGTCCGGAGTACCACTAAAGAACTCTCTCTTGGGGTTGACCCGTTTGTGACGAGAGTGGTGTAACCTCTCGTGGATAAAAGCCTCAACAGCCTCCACATCAGATACCTCAATAAAGTACGCTGCCCTAAAATCTGTTGCCACGGAAGTGTTGGAGAGTTCGTTCATACGCTGTTGCACACATCTGGTGGTGTACCCCACTTTGACCAATCCAGGTTGTGAATCACACACTCCACAGTAGACAAACCCCTGATTAGGTCCCTCCAACTTTCGTTTGTAGTCGGGAAAGATAAACGTGTTTGGGGAGGGAAAGCCGTACTCTTTGGTGAGTTGTTCGCCGTACTGACTCCCGGAGTAGATAAACCATTTCTTCTCCTCCGGATCCCACATACCACCAAGTCTCTTTACTTTTTCCTTGTGTTCATAAGGAACGTTTAGGTAAATGGCATTACTCTGATGAGGATCTATTTCTACCGCAAGGTCATTCATTTTACTCGACGCACTCTCATTAACATGTATAAAATGCCCCATGGTTGTGACTGGTTACTATGTTTGGGAGTGGCAGTCTGTGGCTTCTTCATTGGGGTTGTAGCGGTGATGGTGTATAGACATTGTAGACGTAAAGAAAAGCATGAGTCATTTAACAAGGACGGAGTATCAAGTGCTTGTCACTCCTTCGGAGCGCGGGATTTCATCGGTGCCTACTGGAACGGAATGTCACCCCTTCGGGGTGCGCCAACTTCCTTTCCGAACTTGTTCGAAGCGACTTTGTCTCCGATAAAGTCGCTTTCTGAAAGAAAGTGCCAGGGATGTAACTGCAAGTATACAGCGTGTATGGCCTCTCCTTCCACAACACAGGCTTACTGCGCACATCAGTTTATCAACTGCAAAAACATGTGTACCAACACCTGTGGGTGCACAGACTAAATCCGTATGCGAGACACTTTCTCTAGGACGGAAAGATGTGACGCAAGAGTCACATCTTTCCCAAACTTTACCCAGAGAGGTTCCAAAGAAATCTCTCTGGTAGGAGGGACGAGTTTTAATAAACGTCGAGTTGTTATAAATGGAGGGTGGTTCCGAAGATCAAGTCTTTGATCCGAGAAGGTGTTATACTAAATCTGTTTGGTGTGGTGCTGGACCGGTACCTGCCGAAGTGAGAAACAACACAATCTATCAGAGACATGGTACTCCCTATGAGTGTCTCAAGAAGGGAGTTGGGACGGGGGTATATGAGGAGAGGAGAAAGGGACTACCATCCAACTCTCTACTCAAGATCAAGTACGTAACAGAAGCACAGGAGCAACACTTCATCGAGAAGCACATCTCAAACCAACAGGACTTGATTAGATTTGCCTCATTGTCCAAAGTCAGTAAAATCCGCAAATTTTTGAGTAGGTGCTTGGTCAACAAGGAGGATGGTCTTGATCAGAGAGCGTACAACTCGGTGGTGTTGTTTCTGTACCTGGCGGGGGTGTTACTAGTACCAGAGTGTACTGGAGAATGAAAAGCCTTGTCTCATAAATTTTCTTTAAATATTGAAAATGTCCAAGAAGTGTGACTACGTAAAGGTTATCGGACAGAGTCTCTTCTGGTCAGGTTTGCAATTTAGTATCGCTTCTGTCTTACAAAGTTCCACGTTTTCTGTTTTAAACTTTAGCAAAGATCAAGAAACATTGCAAGGTGCTGCCGATGCATTGCGACACTACATTATAGTTGCAGTTGTCTGGACAGTTGCAACAATGTTGGTTATGTACTCCAAACATGGTTTGTGCGGTTTAATTGTAGGCTTTATTACTAATGCCATTATCGTTGGTTGGTTAATAGGCTTGTATCTTCATGCCTTCAAAAGAGCTGCTGAAAGAAATCATCTACAGTTTCCTTTAATTTTTGGAAACTGGTGGTAAACGCAAAGGTCATTTGATATGACACAACATAGGTAATAATATATTACCTATTCCATATAAAATGAATCCTCCTGGTGAGTCAAAAAAGCACCACTCAAAAAGGTGGTTTGGTGACAAGACCGTCATCTCTCTTATTGCTACATGCATCTATGTGGTGTGTGCCACTTTGATGATGTTGTTCTCTGATAGAGTGATCACCCAGAGATTACTGTTGTTACTTTTTGTAACAACGGTGATATTTTTTGGTGCCATGAGAAGTGTCTTGATGTAGTTAAACACACTTCATTGAAATGAAATGAGTCTACGCATCCCGTCGTTCTCCTTCACGATGTTTTTCGTGTTATTGTTGGTAATCCCTACGGTGTATTTTGTGCAGACGTTGCCATTTTCAACATGGCGTCTGTTGTGTCAGGAGTATCTGCTGGTGTGGTGTTTGTTGTACAGTTTTGGGGTGGTCAATAACCTATACCAAATCTTTACTCATACGTTTACTGCGTTACAGTACTTGGGTGTACCTATCCCAATGATTCCAGGAGGTGCTGATGAGAAACAGACTCCTGCTCAGTTTACCTTTCACAACCAACTCGATCTCTGGGGGTGGTGGGCATACTTTATTATTATGGGTAGAGTACCTGTTCTTGAGAACATTTTGGCAGCGGTGCACAGTAGTGTGGGAGTGGTCGCATGTCTGTACCCAGAGCTGTTTCAGAAGCGGTACATCTCTACAAAGTTTGACACTTTCAAGTTGATGTGGTTCAAGACTGGATTTGTGACTTTGGATGCTGTTGTGAGAACTTGGGCAGTTTGGAGTTTATTGTCCACAGGCACTCGAACATATATAATGGTTTAGGACGAAAGTGGAGCTTGCTCCACTTTCGTCCGTTCTACCGAGGGAAGTTCCTTTGGAACTTCCCTCAATAAAGTTTGGGGAAGTCTCAAAGAGACTTTCCATCCTAAAAATGGTGGTGCTAGCACCACCATTTCTAATGTTTGGGAAAGAGGTGACGCTATAGCGTCACCTCTTTCAATCCCAGGAAAACTGTCTAGTGTTAAAGTGATTACCCTGTACACAAATTATCTTTTAAAAAATGGATGTGACCAACAACCAAAAAATGGAGGACCTGACTGAAAAGGTGTTGGACAAACTTGCAGAGTACATTGGGCAGTACAAAATTGCTTTGTGTAGTACTGTCAATGTGTTTTACACAGAGCTTCAAAAGCTTGGAAAAAAGGTAAAGACCAACGCTCGATCAAAAACTACCTCCGTAGATAACATGGTCAATACAACAGCTCATAATCTGATGGACTGGGTGTCTGAGGGATCAATCCCCAATATTAGATTGTCGCTGCTAATCCATGCTGTTGTATGCTCGTTGGCCCGGACATGGAAAGACCATCTGCTCGATCAGACCAGTTGGTATGGAAGGTTGTACTCTGACCAACTAGAGAAGAACATCATCCTCATCAATAATCTGCCTATTTTGAGGATGTTGTCTCACGAGAAGAGGTGGTTGTCTCTTTATGATTTACACCGATCGAAGACCGAGCCCAATCTCCTATCGGTGCAGTGGGACGACGAGAAGATAAAAGCCTTTACCCGCAAATGTATTCAGGACTGGGAGCCTGAGTTATCCCTCAGGATCAAGAATGTACTCAGACTGTCAGAGTGGGCTTGGAGACCACACAAATCCGATGGGGACAGGGGAACGCCTGATGGGATCACATCTTTGGAGGTGGCTGGCATTGATCGGTTTGTCCAAATATATCTAGTGGGGTGTGACCCTAAGGAGTTTATGAGTAGGATCTTTAAGATTCACGAAAGTATCGTGATACATTTTGCTCAGTACCATACCGACAACCCTCCTACTCCTGAGTCGTTGTCCAAGATCTTGAACAAGATCAAAAGTAAATTCAGAATGCAATACTATCAGTACGTGGCAGAGTTAACTACTACCCTTGGCTTCAATGGTCACCCCGATGTCAACTCGATTAGAGACCATGTGGAGGAGTTGAGCTTTACTCTAGAGCAGGCATCAACTTACCCCAAAATTTGGGATGTTTCTTCCGACACACTCACCTCATCACAACTGAACGAGATTTATACAACTCTAACTGCAGAAAGAGATGATAATTGTGAATGGACTGAAACTGATGACTCAGAAGAAGAATGTAGTGACGAAGAAGAGTGTGATGAAGAAGAGTGTGATGAAGAGGAGTACTCCTCGGATTAAAATGAGTTGAGGTGAAAGGTGTTGAAAGAAATAAAGTAGCACAAAGTCATGTCCGAACATATAGAGGTGACGGTGGATAATCTCTTAAATGAGGCGTCAAACTCATTCAAAACATCGTTTATCGCTGTGGTGGAGGCTATCAAAAATCGATTCAACCTTGACGATGACGAGGTGTCAGAGTGTGTGGCGGAAACTCTTTGCGCTGATCGGTGTAGTACGATCAAATCCAAGCCAAAGTCACCGCCAGTATCTAATGGAACGTCAAAGAAGTGTAGCGGAGTCTTGAAGAAGGGAGGGGAGTGTGGAAAAAAAGCATCACACCAAATCCTGGATAAGTGGTATTGCGGAGTACACAGACCAGACAAACCATCCAAGGCCAGGTCACCGCTTCGGGGAGCTCCGGCTACCAAGAAAAAACCCCAAGCCAAAAAGTTACCTCCCAAAAAAGGAACAATAAAGGACAACACCAAACTTGCTCAGGAGAGGTTGGACAGGCTGATGCAAAAATGCGTCAAACCTGCGAACATTGAGATTATCAATGTCAATGGCAGAAACATAGACAGGTCCACGAGACTGTTGTTTGATGGCAACAAAGTCTACGGAAAACTCGATGAGGATGGTGAGACGATTCTGCCTCTCGAAGAGTTTGATGTGAGTAAACTGGACGCATGGGGAGTAGAGTTTAAGGCTGTACCTCTAAAGTTGGATGATGACGAGACCGATGGACTCAAAACTTTCGAACGAGAGTTATCAAGTGTGGTGGAACAAGATGAGAGAGAGATTACGTTTTAGGGAGTGATCGCATTCCCATAAGTGCCCGAGAAAATCTCTGGTGAGACGTTACTATTAGTAACGTCTCTTACGATAAAATCTATGTTAATTACACACCTCTGTAACTAAAGTCAAATGGTTGGACTGGATGACGCCAAAAGATCTATCGAGTTTCGACCAATTCTCCCCAAACAAATTTCGAGGTTTCAGGTTTGACCATGGGTGCTCCACCGAGTCGCGGAAAAATGTGTCACCTCTTCAAGACGCGTCAACAAGTTTCAAGGAAGTGTGTTCCGTCGGAACAAGTTCTGAAGGACTTTGTTCAACCCTTGGTGAACCGAGGCTTGACTTGCGTTCAAAACTGCCAGGTCGACTCCCTCTCAAGGAAGTGTGTTCCTTTGGAACAAGTTCCGAAGGACTTTGTTCAACCCTTGGTGAACCAAGGCTTGACTTGCGTTCAGAACTTGTTACTAGAGAGGGAATAAAGTTTGACTCTACGTTATTTATGGGAACTGGATGTGGTCCTCCCAAGACTCATGGTCCGAGGCACTCTATACCATCTCACGAGTTGCTCGGAGTGAATCCATTCTCTGTGTTGGGTACACCCGAGCAAGTTCGAGGTGAGGGAGGTACACCTAAGCAAGTTTGCGAAACTCCGGTCACCACAAAAGGTGGTTGTTCCAAGAGGGTCGGACAAAGTTGTTCTCTCGGACCCAAGAACCACTCGAACGAAGTTGGCTTGCCTCGAAGGGGTGACGAGACGAACCGATGCGGGGTTACCTCCTCTAAACTGGACGACCACGGTGTATTTACCATAAGTTATGGGGTGATTGCATTCGTAACGACTCCCCATTGTGATGAGACGAGGTTTTTAATCACGAAAAAGAGAAATACGTATGAGTACATCTCTATTTTGAGAGGACATTGGAGAGACTTGACTCACCTCAAAAAGTTGTACACGGGGTGTTCCAAGGGTGAACAGATACTTTTGCTGACGAAAGAGTTTGATGTTTTGTGGAGGGATCTTTGGATTCACCCTCCTCCCAGCGGATCCGTTGGGTGTTCTGAACTGACTCCGTCAGAGGTGAGACTTGTACTGGTCAAGCTTAGGAAGAGATTTTTTCAACTACAAGCCCTCAGACCAAAATTGAAAGAGGTAACGGTACACGGCAACTGTTTGTGGGAGTTTCCGAAAGGACGTAAGGACACACCCTCTGAATCCGAGTTGGAGTGTGCTCTCAGAGAGTTTCAAGAAGAGACCAACATACCATCTCGATATTTGACACCTCCCATTAAAGCAGAGGTAACAGAAGAACACAGAGGTAGTGACAAACTCTTTTACAAGACGATATACTTTGTTATTTCCATTGATAGGATGGTGATCCCAAGTAATGCAGTACAGACCTCTTTACGGGTAACATTAAGTGAAGAGGCAAAAATGCTCAAGTGGGCTACTCTAGAGGAGTGCAAAATCTTGTTGGTTAATGGCGAGTACCGGAGCGTGTTTAATGTTTTAAACAGTTTAGGAGGTACCTCCTAAACTGTTTAAAATTAAAAAAAACTGAAATTTATTTGTAACCTTGGTTATGCTCAAGCATCTTGGGTATAACATAACACTTACCCTTTGACAAGTTGTTTCGTTACAAATCATTTGAAATGCAACATAATCGCGCTCTGATAATTTTTAAAGACGCCAAGGGCAACATTGTACAACCATCTTATTTTGCTGGAAAAAACCGTCTGGAGAAGATCAACTCTCAGTCGGGAGTGGTGGTACCATATGGAGCACGCGCCCCCAAAGAGATTTCTCTTGAACTGATCTCAAAGGCACAGAATGAGACGCTAACGGGAGAAGATCTAAACTCTCTGGAGTTGGCCGAGTTAATGAGGTTGGGACAGAGGTGTTCGTTTGCTGCCAAAGTGATCTGGGAACACAAACATCTTAGATGTCCACCACCAGTACGCAGTGATCACATCCTTTTTCCTCATCAGTGGAGAACGCTACAATGGATGTTGGACTGCGAGAAGAAAAAGAGTTGGGGAACAACTGGTGGGATAGTGGCATTAGATCCAGGGCTAGGTAAAACGGCAGTAGCTACATTCTTTTCAATGATGCGTCCAAGAGGAGAGGAGGGACCCACACTCATCGTGTGTTCCAAAACTCTCTCGATCATTCACTGGCCGTATGAGATTGCTAAATGGTTTGGACCCAGTGTAAAGGTGTTGGTGTTGACTGCCGATGCCTTGGGACCCAAACTCAAAGAAGTTACCTATGAGTATATTATGGCACACGACATTGTCATCACGACTTATTCTCAGTGCAGAGTGGCGTGTGCAAAGGGAAAGTATTATGAGTATGTTCAGGTGATTGCACAGGAGGGTCTGCATAAAAATAAGGTGATTGGTCTGGTTCAGCGTGAGAGGGACACTCTCCCTAAACATCCAAAGAGTAAGGGACTTATTTTGGTGTATGAGATTCCTTGGACACGCGTAATACTAGATGAGTCTCAGGCAATCAAGAACCCAACCTCAAAGCTATTCTACTCAATGTTAGGGATTTATGGCAAGTGGAAGTGGTGCCTCACGGGAACCATGACGATGAATGAGGAGACTGATGTCTGGTCACAGCTGTTCTTTTGTGGGTACAATGGAGTCGAGCAGGTGAGGGAGTGGAGAAAAAAGTACGTGAGACTGATGGAGTTGCATGAGATAAGGAAACGGATCATGTACATCAGTTACTCTGACGCCGACATTAAGATGCCCGAGTTGGAGCAGCGTTTAGAGAGTTTACAATTTTCAGTTAATGAGGCAGAGATCTACTCTGGGATCTTGACAATGGCTCATGAGACCCTAACTGACTTTTTAAGTCAACGAGTGTCATTCTCAGCTCTTTTGGCTTTGATCACTTCTCTCAGGAAAAGCTGCATCTGCTCCTTTCTCGGGATCACTAAGAAGGGACAGCTCAGCGAAAAGCAGATGTGCGAGTTGGATCAACTCGAGGGGATCAATAAATGGGCAGTCCAACGAGAGGGAGAGTCTGGATTGATGTGTACCAAGTTTAACTACGCCGTGAACTTGGTTGAGCAGTCTGAGGAGAACGATAGGTTTTTAGTGTTCTGTACTTTTGCTGAGGCTCTCAAGATGTTTGCTGAGAGATTACATTCCGAGGAGATTAGTTTTGAGTTGTTGATAGGGGAGATGAAGCATACTGATCGAGCAGACTCCGTTCGGAAATTTAAGCAGGGCAACGCCAAGATGTTGCTCTTAACCTTTAAGGTTGGCTCTGAGGGGTTGTGTCTACCTGAGGCCAACAAAGTGATTTTCTTGGATGAGTGGTGGAACGATGCTACCAGTCTTCAGGCGATGCAAAGAGCTTGGCGATTGGGACAAGACCGCAAAGTGACGGTGTACAAACTACTGTTCGACTGCAGTCTAGAGCTGTTGATCAAAGACCTGTGTGCAGACAAGAGAGACTTGGGTGAGTTCTTTAAGACGGGAAAGCAGATTATTGGTAAGAGGTACCTTGGTCTCAACAAGGAGAACATAGAGCGACTCCTCAGGACCGGCATGGCCTCTAAGCCAAGAGGTGCGAGAGGAACTCACTACGACTCGTATGCATTTTTCAAAAGACATTGGGACAATCCGAGGATCTACCTGGACATCCTTGGGTTTAAAAACCACGAGAGCCCGAGCATGGCTGAGATTGAGAAAAAGTATAAAATACTTATGAGAAAGTATCACCCAGACAAGAACCCGACGGTCGAAGCAGAGGAGATGTCAAAGAGAATTAATGAAGCGAGAGATGTTTTAAAAAAGTTGTACAAACACAACCACTAAATAAAAACCAAGTATAAACTTTCCTAGTAAAACTTAAACGCGTTAAGTTTAATTGGACCAATGGATTCCTACGGTGGACCGAAAACAAAGAAAAAGAGTATTACAACCCCTGGATTTTATGACCTCAAGACCTCCACCAAAACGGTGATGGTGTATTCAAACCTGTGGTTTAATCTTGCTGCTCTTCTAACAGATTTACCCACCTGCCCAGTGAGGTTGCCAGCAAACCGCAAGGCGAAGAAGACCGACATCTGGGGTCCCTATGGTGGACTGATCACCGTACAGAATGGCAAGATGGCACGGGGCGTGGATATCCGTAAAGTAAAAAAGACGGTCGCAGTCACACCCCGAATGGGAGAAGTGGCTGTGACCACCTGTACCAAGTCGGTGGATTACTTTTTGAATCAAATTAGCGTGCTAATGTCCCTTACCGGGGGTGTGCCTACCAATGACAGACCGCCATTGGTCAAGACTCCCACTATCATTACCCGCCGAAAAATCAATTACAACATCCACATGATGTGGTTCAACTCATCGATAAAGATTGCGGGGTGTGGCTCTGATGATGACGCTGTATTGGCTATCAATATGTTGTTTGACTGGTATATTAAACCTCTCCAACTAGCTGGGAAGGCCATCGGTAAGAGCTACTACACTATCACACCACCTGATACAGAACCTAGGTTTGTGTTTGACACGGCCATGAAGAACGTCGACTTTTCGCTCGGTCTTGACCTGGATAGAGAAAATGTCAACAACCTACTCAACCACAAAACTGGTTCCACATCACTCACCCTGGATCAGGTGTTCCTCTCTCAGTTTGAGACCACTGAGCAGAAGAGTGTCAACATGAAGATGTATGCACACAAACCAGCCGGTTTCACCTGGAGTCAGTACTCACCGGAGAGTGCCAACAAACTCTCTCAGACCACTGATTTAATGCATCCGGAAAGCACAGAGCAACTCTACAGCAGCTTCTTGATTTTTTTCTCTGGTAAGGTGATAATGTCTGGAAAGTACGACGAGGATATGAAAAGAAGTTTTGAGAGCATTGTAGAGTTGATGAGAGAGAACCACACTCTTATAGAGGATAAGATACCAGAGATCACCGAAGAGGAGAAGGAGGAGTTTAAGACGCTCCTCGCAAGGGCAAATGAATATGAGTAAACCCCAAGTCGATTTCTTACTCCTCATACACCTCTCTATCATCCACTTGTTTGGATTGAGGTAGTTGCTTACTACCCTTTTGTGTGCGTTGAAACTCCCTCCAAAACCCATCGATGTCATCGATCCCCTGCTCCTGGAAAAAGACGTAGGCATCCATTCTTTTCTCCTTGACGGTCTTTCTTTTGGTGGGTAGTGTGACCGATCTTAGGGTGATTTCACCAAGCTTGGTCTGATTGGTCTTTACCAAATGATCATATACCACTACTTTTAGGGGCTTCTCCCTCTCTCTGAGAGATTTGAGGATCTTGTTGAGTCGCTTCACCTCCTTCCGGATAGACTGTAACTCATGAATTGCTCCTTTGATACCCACTGGTGTGTGTGCGTCTGACCAGAAACTCATCCCGTTTATTTTTATATGTACTCAAAAGAAAGCCCCAATGGCAAAGATTGACACCTGGCAATGTGTGTCTTTAGCTTTGGGCATCTTGGTGTTTATCCTGTTCTCTTTGGTGGTGTTTGTTCGATGCGAAGAAAAGATGATGTATGACGCACAGGACATTTATGAAGCACACAAAGCGTTACACCAACTTACCCCTGAGTCCATACATGACACAGGCAAAGAACCACAAGAGGTTGATGAGAAAGACCTGGACCGCCTGGCACCCAAGATACACCTCGCTATGATCAAGAATGAACCAGTGGTTGATGCTGCCAAGGAGGGGTACGATAGTTACCAATTTCCTCGATTTCCTCCCGCCAGTCTAAAAAGTTTATATGAAGCAGGCCTCCCCATTAATAGGTACTACACAAACTGGCCTCCGTACGTATTTGATAGATTGTTCGAGTGGTACCCAGGCTTTCAAACCTCAGGTTGGAGCTGGTGGTTGCGGCCGATGAATCGTTATGGTAAAGAAGCCTTTTGGGTAAAAAATAATGGTAACTATTTTTATATCCGCAACTGATTTGAATTTGGTTTCGTTTAAATAAACGAAACACGTCAATTAATCCTTTAACACCCCGACTGCGGTATTTTGTGACAACGTCTCAATAAACACTTTCCCTAATATAGTATTGACATACTGTTCAGATGTTATATTTCAAGCATGACCGGAGCCGTTTCTCGATAAGTGGGTATTCCAGTTTAATTATCTTCTAAAACTCAAGGGAAGAGTGATCATATCAACGTACCTGTGGATTAAAAAAGATAAGAAGGCTTGAGCTAATCACGACGGTCAGGTAAAGGGTGGAGGTACTATGTGGTTGGTGTTTGTCAAATGTAGTTAAACAAGAGTGGGTAATCTAAATCATGTCGTATCTCATTCTTGACTCCAACAAGCACAAGCGGGAAGTTCCAGGTTATAATATGTATACATTTAGTGA
>Ga0074046_10003168_pt1 | contig 13904 bp, 13 predicted proteins | sample BogForMeECP23OM3_FD_94441 | JGI IMG/M metagenome (GOLD analysis project Ga0074046, IMG submission 94441) | Bog forest soil microbial communities from Calvert Island, British Columbia, Canada - Bog Forest MetaG ECP23OM3 | ecosystem: Environmental > Terrestrial > Soil > Wetlands ...
ATTCGGCACGTTTTCCGTCTCGCAGCGCAAGGCCCGCAATGGCCGAAACCCGCAGACGGGTGCCACCATCAAGATCGCTGCTCGTAGAGTCGCCAAATTCACTCCCGGAAACGAACTCAAGAAGGTAGTCAACAAAGGTAAGTAAAGGGGCCCCAGACATTTTGGATACGAACGAGACGGCAGGGGGTCGGCCCTGCCGTTTTGCTTTACAGCCGTCAGCTATCAGCCGTCAGCTCTCGGTAAAACCCGTCTCGGCAGAAACCAGATCATCCGCAAAATTTGGGGATTCTCTCGGCCTGCGATTGAATTCCTCGGAAGTGAGCAACTGAACGGGGTTACTGATAGCTGAGAGCTGACAGCTGATAGCTGCCTTGCTGAATCCTTCCTAACTCCGGTAGAATCTAAAGGCTGAATCGAGGATTTTAGGAACCGTCATGAAAGCAGCTATCCATCCCCACTACAGTGAGATTCGCGTGCATTGCGCTTGCGGAAACGCGTTTATTACCCGTTCCACCCACAAGGGCGACATCAGCGTAGAAATTTGCGCCGCCTGCCATCCCTTCTTTACCGGCAAGCAGAAGCTCATGGACACCGCTGGCCGCGTGGAACGCTTCCGCCGCAAGTATGCCAAGAGCGACGCCGCCAAAGCCGAAGCGGCGAAGCAGTAAGCTCGCAGAAACGCACATTTTTGAAAGCCTCCCGAGCGGGAGGCTTTACTTTTGTGATGCCAGTGCGGGGACGGGCGACTCGCCCGTCCAAGCCGAGCGAAGCTCGGCAGTTGCCGGTGGTCACCACAACTCTGGACTTGCTAGAGCTTCGCCGCCCAAAGGACGTAAAATCATCTCGTGCAGAAGTTCTGGGACAACACGGATGCAACCGCGGGTCGGACGGGCGAGTCGCCCGTCCCCACACGAGCTTTCCCAACTCCAGCGCGGGTGTTTCCTGCGAGCCTGAAGATTGGCAGAGTTCAGATCTCCCCCGCCACCGTGCTTGCCCCCATGTCCGGCGTCACCGACACCGTCTTTCGCCGCTTCATTAAGAACCTTGGCGGATGCGGTCTGATCATGACCGAGTTCACCTCGGCGGACGGCGTTCTGCGCGATCGGCGCGTCCAGGGACGCTACCTTCACTTTTATGAAGACGAACATCCCATCTCGGCGCAGCTTTTCGGCAGCAGTCCGAGCGTGCTGGCCGATGCCGCGCGCCTGGTGGAAGACCTCGGCTTCGATCTGGTCGACCTGAATCTCGGCTGCCCGGCCAAGAAAGTAGTGAAGTGCAATGGCGGCTCGGGACTGCTGCGCGACCTGCCGCTGATCCGGCAAATTTTCGAAGCGGTGCGGGCGGCAGTGAAGATTCCCTTCACCGTCAAATTCCGCGCCGGATGGAACGACGACGAAATCGTGTGCGTCGAACTGGCTCGCATCGCCGAAAACTGCGGCCTGGGCGCGGTTGCGCTGCACGCCCGCACGCGCGAGCAGGGCTACAGCGGAACCGCGCGCTGGGAATGGATCGCCTCCGTCAAGCAGGCAGTCAAGATTCCGGTGATCGGCAATGGCGACATCCGCTCGCCCGAAGACGCCTATGCAGTGGTAGCCCAAACCGGCTGTGACGCCGTAATGATAGGCCGCATGGCCCCCGCGAATCCGTGGATCTTCCGCCAAATCGAACAGTACGTAAGTGGAGCGACAACCGTCCAAGCCCGTCCGCCTCACGTAGGGGCGGACGCATTCGTCCGCCCAGCGGAGCGAAGCTCCGCAAGAAAACTGTACGACGAACCCGCCGAAGCCGACCGCTACCAGATGATCCGCACCTACTTCCAAATGCTGCTCGAAGAAGGAATGCCCGGAGCCGAAGGCAAGATGAAGCAGTTCGCGTCGTGGTTCACCCACGGCGTGCCCGGAGGCGCGGCGCTCAGGAAGGCGATCTACGACGCGAAGAGCGGGGCGGAGATACTGGGGCGGGTGGAAGAATTCTTCGAAGCGAAGCTTCCGGCACAGACCACGTAGGGACGGCCGCCCTCGGACGTCCAAGCCGAGCTCAGCTCGGCAGTTGCCGGTGGAAACAGCAACTCTGGATTTGCTATAGATTCCCGGTCACCGCTACCCACGAGGTACCTCCTCCGCCGTGATTTCTGGAACGACCTCTACAGGAAATCTCACGGACCTCGCAATGAAGCAAAGGCGATGGGCCTCGCTGTGAAGAGCCAGAGCTTTGGCGCGATCATCGCCCGCGGAAACCTTCACTGCCGGTCTCAGCACTACGCGAACGAACTCGCCTGAACCATCATCGCCTTCCTCCATCAACCCACCCGCTGAGTCGCGGTAGTCGAGGACGGTTACATGGTTTATCGAGCACAGATGCAGATACCAGAGCATGTGGCAGGAGGACAGGCTGGCAACCAAAAGCTCTTCCGGATTGTAACGCGATCGATCGCCCCGAAAACTAGGATCACTCGACCCCTGAATCTCCGGCTTGCCCTCGGACGCGATGGTGTGATCGCGCCGATAACCTCTATAAGTCTTCGTGCCTTCACCATCGTTGCCGGTCCAAACCACTTGGACCACATAGTTGTGCTGTTTCACAATTGCTCCTTACGGGCGGCTTTTTCTTGATGCGTCTGGCGATTCGGGCGACGCCTGTTCACGCGTCCACGCTTCGGAAACCGCCCGCCCCTTGGCCGTGTCGTCCACCACAAGGATTAACTGGTGATCGTGATCGCTGTAGAGTACCTCGATGTTGACCCCAGCTGCGGCCATCCGCCGCGAGATCTTGCCCAGCTGACCCGCTTCAGTTTGATTCAGCCTTTGAACGAGCACTTCCCGCTCTTCCAGAACCCGGATCCCCGCCGCCTCCAGCGCGTTGCGGGCCGCAGCACCATCCTCGAAAAGGAAATGCGCGACGCCCTGGCCGTTGACAACCCACGCTCCGCCGCCTTCTATGCTCACCCCGACGCGACCGAGCGCGTCTCCCATCTCCGCCAAGGCACCGGGCCGGTTATCCAGTGCGATTGTTAGGTCCTTCATGGCGACTCCTCCAGTTGGATTCGTTCCGTCGGCCAACACGTCCTGGTGCGCCTGCACGGCGCCCTGCAGATGTCCTTACGTAAGGGTTTTTAGCCTTAACCGCCCCCGCTCCCCCCGCTCCACATACCCCCACGGCGTCTGGTCGTCGTGCGTAAACACGGTCAGCCATCTCTCCGGGATCGCCCACGCATAGTACTTCTTGCGGCTCTCGATGGTCTGTAGCGGAAACAGATCGAACGCCATCACCCACGTCACATCGAGATGCGCTGAAGTCGGGATCAGATCGGAAATATAGCACGCCTTCTTGCCGCCGCTCTCGATCATCACCGCCTGCATATTCGCCGTGTGTCCGGGAAAGACCTTGACCGAGATGCCGGGTGAAAGCTCCTGATCGCCGTTCAGCAGCACCATCTGGCCAGTCTCCAGCAACGGATCGTAATTCGAGCTCATGTAGCTGATCGCGTCGCGCTCCAGCTGCAGGCGGCCATGTTCCCACTCCTGCTGCTGCACGTAATACTTCGCGTTCGGAAACGTCGCCCCACCCGATCTCCGCGCCGCAGCGTATTCCAGCCGCAGTGGTCAAAATGCAGGTGGGTATTGATGACGATGTCGATGTCTTCCGGAGCAACTCCGGCATGGTGCAGGTTGTCGAGCAGTTTGGCCGGCTGTTTGTAGATCTGCACCAACTTGTCGGGCAGTTTGTTGCCGATGCCGGTCTCGATCAGGATGTTCTTCTCCCCGGTACGTACCAGCAGCGAATTTAATCCCGCTTCGAGACGGTTCTGCTCGTCAGGCATGACCTTCTTCGACCACATGGTCTTGGGGACGACGCCAAAAAAAACTCCGCCATCGAGGAAGTAAGTTCCATCGGAAACGACGGTAAGTTCAAAATCGCCAAGAGTTGTGCGATGCATAAGGGCAGCTTTCAGCCATCAGCTATCAGCCATCAGTAAAACGCTGCGTCCGCCGAGCGCCGAAAAAGTGATAGCTGACGGCTGAGAGCTGACAGCTTCTACTTCAGTTCCTGATTCCAGAAGTCTTCCATCATGTGGAACAGCTGCGTGCGCGTGCTCGATCCCGCAATGCCGTGCGTCTTGTCCGGATACACCATCAGCCGGAATTGCTTTCCCGCCTTGATCAGCGCGTCCGTCATCTGGATCGTATTCTGAAAGTGCACATTGTCATCGCTCGTCCCATGCACCAGCAGCAACGAACCGTGCAGACTTCTGGCCGCGCTGACGATCGAATCGTCGTAAGCGCTGGCGTTGTCCTTCGGCAGCCCCATGTAGCGCTCCGTGTAAATCGAATCGTAGTTGCGCCAGTTGGTCACCGGCGCCACCGCGATTCCCGCCTTGAAGCGATCGGCGTGGGTCAGCGCGTAGGCCGTCATAAAACCGCCGTTCGACCATCCCCAGATCCCGGTGCACGTGCGGTCGAGTTGCGGAAACTGCGCATACAACTGGTCGAGCGCCGTAAGTTCGTCCTTCAGTTCGACCGGGCCGGCCTGCAGGCGGGTCGCAACGGAAAATTTCTTTCCCCGATTCGGGGTTCCGCGATTGTCGACTGCGAAGATCGCGAACCCCTCATTCGCCAGAATTTGGTGGAACAACGCATTGGTTCCGCCCCATGCATCCTGCACGATTTGTCCTGCCGCACCCCCGTAGATGTGGACGATGAGCGGAATCTTCTGGTTCGCATCCGCATGGCGCGGCAGAATCAGATAGCCGTACATGACTGTGCCATCGTCCGCTTTGAATTCCATCATTTTCGGGGCGATCGGATTGTAGTCGGCTATGCTGCGCCCTTCCCAGAGCTTCTGGCAGGCGCCGCCCGGCGCACAGACCGAAATCCGCGGCGGCGTCAGGGTTGCGGAATGCGTTTCCACGAAATGCTTGCCGTCATCGGCGAAAACGGCGGTGTAATTACCTTCTTCTGATGAAAGGCTCTGCATCCCTGAGCCATCCAGCTTTACGGAAAACAGTTTCTCCTGTCGCGGATCTCCTTTGTTCGCAGTGAAAAAGACCGTGCCCGATGCATCATCCACGCCGCTGATCGCGAGCACCTCATAGTCTCCACTTTCGAGCTGGCGTTCGAGCTTGGCATCGGAGGCCGTTGGATCTGGCGCGTTGAAACTGTAGAGATAAATGTGTGTGTGGCCGTCGCGCCAACTGGTCCACAGAAAGCGGTCGCCAGATTTTAGGATGCGAAAGTCGTCGTTGACGTTGACCCAGGCATCCGGAGCCGATTCGGTCAACACTTTGCGCGACCTGCCCGACCTCGCGTCGATGAAATACAGGTCCATCACATCCTGCTTGCGATTCAGGACCTCCGCCCAAGCCCAGTTTTCGCGAATCCAGCCGAAACGCGGCACGTAGGTGTCATCGTCATCGCCGAGTTTGATCCAGCGCACCTTGCCGCCGTTGCTGCTTACCACTCCCACCCGCACGGTGGGATTCGGATCTCCCGCCTTCGGATATTTTTCCTGCTCGACATGGGGATGCGTCGGCAACCAGTCGGTGATGGGATAGGCCGGCACGCGAGTCTCATCCATTTGCAGAAAAATGATTTCGCGCCCTTCCGGTGACCAGAAGAAGTTGCTGCGCACGTCTAGTTCTTCGGCGTAAACCCAATCCACCTCGCCGTTCAGGATGTTGTCTTCTTTATCCTTGCCCCTGTCTTTGTCCCTTTGTTTTTCGTCGCGCGTGAGTGCATATTCACCTTCCTCACCTGACACCGGATGCACATAAAGGTTGTGCTTGCGCACGTAGGCGAGCCGCTTGCCGTCCGGCGAAAACTTCGGGTCCTCGCTCGGATCGGGAGACGACGTGAGTTGCACCGCCGTTCCCGTATCCAGGCTGTAATACCAGAGCTGTCCCTGGGAATCGAAGAGCAGGCGTTTGGAATCGGGCGACCAGGTGTAGGCGGCGACGTGAGAGCGCATCACGCGTTCTTTTTCACGTTCGTCCTTGATTTTGCTCGTAGGCGGGGCAAGCTGTGACAGCTTGGTTTCGCTGGCCAGTATTTTCTTCTCGCCCGTTGTCGCGTCCACATACCAGAGTTCGCCATGCTCGCCGGCGTCATCGCGCTGGACGAAAGAGACCTTGCTGCCGTCCGGACTCCACTGGATCGTTTCCGGAGCGCGGCCGGTGACGCCGCCCTCCGCGAAGATCTGTTCAATCGTGAGTTGCTTCGAAGCGGCGGTCTGGGCAAGCCCGGCGGACAATAAAACCAGAAGGTTGACGGTGACAACCAAAAGAAATCTTTTCACGAACGCACTCCGATTCAGTACGAGGTGTTGCCCAGCACCGCGCTTGCGGTGAAAGTCAAAAGTGTACAACCTGGAGGGAGTTTGCGTCAGAAGGATTGGTGGCATGGCTGCGTGGGGCCGGGCGAGGCGCCCGTCACTCCACCGTCAGAATCGCCTTCATTTCGGCGCGCACTGGATGCTTCGCCTCGTAGGCCTTGATCTCCGCTTCATGCTGCAGCGTCAGCCCGATATCGTCCAACCCGTTCAGCAGGCAATGACGCGAGAACTCATCTATCGCAAAGGTTGCCGAGAATCCTCGCCCGTCTTCCAATCGCAAGGTTTCGAGATCGACCGTCAGTTCGTAGTTCTCGATTTCCTTCGAACGGCGCGTGATCTCCGCCACCTGTTCTTCGTTCAGCCGCACGGTCAGCAGGCCATTCTTCAAACTGTTGTTGGCGAAGATGTCGGCAAATGACGACGCAATCACCACCTGGAAGCCGAAATCCGCCAGCGCCCAGACGGCATGTTCGCGCGAGGATCCGCAACCGAAATTCTTTCCCGCGACCAGGATCGAAGCCTTCGCGTAGCGTGGCTGATGCAACACGAAATTGGCGATCTTCTTGCCGTCTCCGGAAAAACGCCAGTCGTAGAACAGGAACTCGCCGAATCCCGTGCGCTCAATGCGCTTCAGAAACTGCTTGGGGATGATCTGGTCTGTGTCCACGTTCACTTTATCGAGCGGGACAACGACGCCGGTGTGCTTGCGAAACGGTTGCATAAGTTTCTATCCACCTCGTGTGGAAGCGGGGCTATGCCCCGTTTGGACGGGGCGAAGCCCCGTCACCAGACGGTACTACTGAAATCGCCAATTCCTAATGTCGGTGAAATGCCCAGCGATGGCCGCTGCCGCCGCCATCATCGGACTGACCAGGTGCGTGCGTCCTCCGCGGCCTTGCCGCCCTTCGAAGTTTCGGTTGCTGGTCGAGGCGCAGCGCTCTCCCGGTTGCAGGATGTCGGGATTCATGCCGAGACACATGGAGCATCCCGACTCGCGCCATTCGAATCCGGCGTCCAGAAAAATGCAGTGCAATCCTTCTTGTTCCGCCGCGCGCTTGATTGCCTGTGAGCCCGGAACCACCATGGCGCGTACTTTGGGATTCACATGCTGCCCTTTGGCCACGCGCGCCGCCGCCCGCAGGTCTTCGATGCGCGAGTTGGTGCACGATCCAATAAACACGCGGTCTACAGCAATCGCTTCGATCGGCGTTCCGGGATCGAGGCCCATGTAAGCGAGTGCCTGTTCCGCAGCGCGCCGGTCGGCCTCTTGCGCGAAACTCTTCAATTCCGGAACGCGCGCAGTCACTGCCACCACCATTCCGGGATTCGTCCCCCAGGTCACGAAGGGCGCAAGCGAAGCAGCGTCGATCTCAATCACGCGATCGAACCTGGCTTCCTGATCGCTCGCCAGCGTGCGCCAGCAGGCAACCGCGTCTTCCCAAGCCTTTCCTTTCGGAGCAAAGCGGCGGCCGCTGACGTAGGCGAATGTCGTCTCATCGGGAGCGATCAGTCCGGCTCGCGCTCCAGCCTCGATGCTCATATTGCAAAGCGTCATGCGGGCTTCCATCGACAAGGCACGCACCGCATCCCCGGCATATTCGATCACGTATCCGGTGGCGCCATCGGTGCCGATGCGTCCAATAATTCCGAGCGCCAGATCCTTCGCCGTCACACCCTCGGCCAGCTTTCCGCTCACCCGGATCTGCATGGTCTTTGGCTTTTTCTGCGGCAAACATTGTGTCGCCAGCACGTGCTCCACTTCCGAAGTTCCAATGCCAAACGCCAGCGACCCGAACGCACCGTGGGTTGAGGTGTGGCTGTCGCCGCAAACAATCGTCATCCCCGGCAACGTGATGCCCAGTTCCGGGCCGATGATGTGGACAATGCCCTGCTCGGCCGAGTCCATATCAAAGAAGGGAACGCCGAACTCGCGGCAATTTCGCTGCAGCGCTTCAATCTGCTTGGCCGCAATCGGGTCGGTGATGGGAAGGCCGCGCGGAGTGGTCGGGATATTGTGGTCAACGGTTGCCACCGTGCGCAGAGGCTGCCGCAGGCGTCGTCCATTGGCGCGCAACCCGTCGAAGGCCTGCGGCGAAGTCACTTCATGCACCAGGTGCAAATCGATGTAGAGCAGTGCCAACTGCCCTTCCGGAGCAGCGACCACGTGCGAATCCCAGACTTTCTCGAATAGAGTGCGAGCCTGCATGCTTCCAGTTTCGCCCATAGTTCGCTGACAGTTCAAGGCCGCAAGTTCTGTGTGGTGGCGGGGCTTTGCCCCGCTAGGACGGGATCCAGGCCCTGTCTCCACACAGAAGCTTACAGGAGCTTGCCTTTCCATTTATGATTCAGTCAGTCCAATCAAGGAGAAGACTGCATGATTAACGGCAAACGCATTGCCGTTGTGTTGCCAGCTTACAACGCTGAGAAGACGCTGGAAGCTACAGTACGGGAATTGCCCGACTTGGTCGATATCCGCATTCTCGTCGACGACCACAGCTCCGATCGCACCGTGGAGGTTGCGCACCGCCTCGGCTTGCAGTTTTTCGTTCACGACCGCAACTACGGTTATGGCCGCAATCAACAGACCTGCTATCGCGAAGCGCTGGCCGCCGGAGCCGACGTTGTCATCATGGTCCATCCAGATTACCAGTACACGCCATTGCTCGTAACCGCCATGGCAAGCGTGATCGCTTACGGTGTCTACGACGTTGTTCTCGGTTCCCGCATCATCGGCGGCACCGCGTTGCGCGGAGGCATGCCGCTTTACAAGTACGTCGCTAACCGCTTGCTCACCGCTTTTGAGAACCTGTTCCTGCGCGTCAAGCTCTCTGAATATCACACCGGCTACCGCGCCTTCAGCCGCGAAGTGCTCACCCGCCTGCCGCTTGGGGAGAATAGCGACGATTTCGTTTTCGACAACCAGATGCTCGCCCAATGCGTTTACTTCGGCTTCCACATCGGCGAAGTTTCCTGCCCGACGAAATATTTCAAGGAAGCCTCCTCCATCAATTTCCGCCGCAGCGTGCAATACGGATTTGGCGTGCTCGCTACCACCCTTCAGTTCGCGCTCCAGCGCGCCGGCATTCTCCACAATCCCATCTTCAGCGACAAGGGCAAAACTCTCGAGGCCGGTTCTGAGGCTTACTACGAAGGAGGATTGCCGGCCACTTCGCCGAGGCGCTGAAGAACACGCGGCTTCCTGATCATCGCTTGCGCGACAGAAAGCCCAGAATCCTGCTCGCAAACTCATCCGAGAAACCGAAGCGCGCCTTGGCCCGCGAATAGAGATCTACGGCCTGCTTATCCAACCAGATCATGCTGGACTTCAGCGGGCCGTCCTCCGGCCGCGAACGATAGTTTGTGGAATGCACTTTTACCCCGACGCCCGATTCGACAGTGTAGTAATACAAGGCCAGGCTCTTGCGCGATTCATCTTCGGGACAGCGCAAGGGGTCGGGGAAGCCGTGGTAGGAAATTTCATCGGTGCGGAAGATCAGCGCCTGGTTGAACAGCGGCGGTATTTTCGCCACGCACCGGCGCACCTCCCGGTCCCACAGTTCGATGGCGCCGCCCCACTCCTCCTGCCAGGTGGGGTTGAGATAGAGAATCAGATTGACCTGCCGCCGCCAATGCTTGTGGTAGTGATGATTGCTGAAGTCGGTGTGCACGTTCAGGAAGCCGCCTGCGCCCGACTGGTGCAGGCCGCCACCTTCCAGCATGTCGTCCGACACCAGCCCCGGAATCCCCGTCAGCTGCGACAACCAATGCACGAACGCTGCCGAATTCAGTTCGTCCACAACCTCGCCCAGCAGGGGAGGAAAGAGGGATCGTTTGGCAAGTCCCACCTTGTTTTCGTTCGGGTGCTTGTAGCGCGTCCAGGCGTCGGTTGCCAAGCCCGGGAACTCGCTGGCCATTTCGGCGGCCACGCAGGGGTCCAGAAATTCCTTGAGGTGTACATGCGGATAGGGCTGGTTCTCCCGGAACTGCCGCCGCAAGCCGGGTAGCTGGGAGGACCATTTCGCGTAGGGAAACAGTGGCCGAGTTGCCGGGGTTACAATCGGATCCGCCATGCGCTTAAGTCAATAAGGCTAACACACTGTTGGATGCCCGCAGGCATCTCAGTTTACCCGGCACACTCGCACCGCCGAATTCTCATAAGGACATTCCATCCCCACCGGACCAGGCTGCTCCACCACCACCCAGCTGATTCCGTACTTCTGTCGAAGCCGTTCGAAGTCCTGTTCCCCGAACTTGTCAAAATTCTTCTGGTCCGCGATCTGTTCCGCCCACTTCACCGACATTGGCGGAAACATCGAACACGCTCCCTTGTCCTTGACCAGATCCGCCAGCCTGCTGCGTTCGGCGCGAGCGCGAAATCCATTTTCATCCTCACCCGGAAGCTCCATGTGCCGGGGATCGAGCGCGAACAGCGCGTCCACCGGGGTATTGCCGCGAATCCACTCAAATGCCTGCGCCCACTGGTTGCGCGGCTGCGCCCACGGCCACTCGACGTGTGCGCTTGCGGGAAATACCTGCCGCTGCGCAAAGCACATTCCCAAACTGAGGGGGACGAACAACGTCAGCCAGCGCCACACCTGACGTTGCAGCAGGTATTGCCCCACCAATCCGCCGCCGACCACCACCAGCACCATGTAGCACACTGCCAGGCAGCGCAAGGGCTGGAGCCGCGTCAGCGCCTCGAAACGAGCTGGAATTCCGAGTCCAATCGCCGCTGCCAACGCCACGAGTACGAAGGGCGCCATTGCCCTCGATACCAATTCCAGATTCTTCAGGCCGCGCCGGCGCGCCCAACCTGCGAACCACCAGAACAGGAGCACTGGGCCGATCGCTCCCAGCCATTCGTACCATTCCCAGCGCAGGATAAAGTGCGAAGGCTGCCGCAGTGCGACCTGGTGATAAGCAGCCGGTGGAGGATCAAATGTAATGCCGAAGGGAAGCGCGAGCGCGAAGCCCAACATCCGCGGACGAAACCCATCCAGCAAGACGACCCACACACAAAACAAAATCGCGAAGGCCGCCATGAACGGATGCATGATTGCGGCAAACACCAGCCACAACGCGGCCCGCCCATATTTCCGGTGCAGGACTTCCGCCACTGCAAACAACGCCGCAAACTCCGCCAGGTTCCGCGGATTGAGATACTGATCCAGGATGTAAAGCGCCGTTCCGGCAATGGGCAAGGTCAGCAAAGTGGCCATCAACGCCACTGCTGCCCAGCGCGCCCGATCGTCCTCAAACAAAGCCGAAGCCAGCCGCCAGGTCGCCGCCAGCAGCAAGAAGATAGAGACCAGATGCCACAGAAACGCGACCCACGGCAATGGCAGATGCGTGGCCCGAACCGAAAAGGCAATCAGGTTCGGATATAGCGTATGTCCAGCGTGCTCGCCAAAGAACTCTGCGTTTGCCGGATACAAGCTGGGATTCAGAATCTTCAAAACACCGGGAAGGTAGATCTCCGAGTCTTCCGCATAGGGATGATAGCCATGAATCAGAAGGGCGGCGGCAGTCAGCAACAGAAGATAAAGGGCCGTCTTTCGTTTTGTTGAGTGGGGTCCGTTCACGAGATTCAATGACTACTCAGGCCTTTGCATGCAGTGGACTCCGTTTACTATTTCCTTCGCTACTCTGCAGTCTAGTATCTCTGGCCCGTCCATCCGCGGCCAGCGTACAGTCTACTGAGCACTAACCACTGACCCCGATCTCCCCCTTCATCACCGCTACCACCGCTAAGATCACGAAGAAGGGATCGATAGGACGACGATAGTAATGCTCGGGAGTGGTGATGTAGTAAATGAGCGGGAACCAAAACAGCACGAGAGCATAGGGCAGAGCTCCGGACCAATCGGCCCGCCACGCGCGCCTCAATCCCAGAAGCGCGAGAACAGTTAGGCTGGTGCAGAACAAGATGTTCGGCGGATCGAGTGGTTCTTGCTTGAGGTAATCCCGATCCAGGCTCCAGTAGCCGGTCCACAAAAAGACGGCACGGCGGACCGTTCTCCAGATGTACCACCCAGGTTCGGCGCGAATGAACTCAAACGCCTGCCGTTTCTCCTTGTCCATATAGCCGAGTTCTCCCAAACGCTTAAATTCGTTCCATTCCGCATCGCTATGCCATGGCCCCAGTTCGGATTGCGCCCAGTAGTCGGAAGACGGCCCTCGAGTGCCCAGCCGCAGGACCATTCCCATGTTGTCGCGGAAGGGAACGAAGCGATGAAAGACTTCATAGTTGCGGACGAACCAGGGGGAGACGACGGCGAGGAATGCTATGGATGCGACAACATTGACAGCAAACCAGCGCCGACCACGGCGATAGCGGCGGTAGATAACCCATCCGGCGAGGAAGGGCAGCACGACAAGCATCGAGGCACTGGTGAGGGCAGTGAATCCCCAGAGCAGGCCGAACACCATCCACTTCCAATACCGATCCTCGTTTTCCAGGTTCAACATGATCCAGAAAAGGAGACTGAGCAATAACGTCGCCAGCCAGGTTTCCCAGATGCGTTCGACAGGAAAATAAATGGCGTAAGGGCAGAACACCCATGCCCAGCCCGACCATTTGGCGATGCGGTCTCCAAAACTCAGGCGGGCGATCAGGAAGACGAAAACGCATACCAACGCCGATGTCAAAGCGTTCAACGAAAGAAGTACCACGGCGGACGTTTTGGTGTACGTGCCGAACACTTTGAAGACACCAGCGACAAGATAGGGATAAATCGGGGTCATCCACGCCGTGGGACCGGTGTCCTCGAACAAGGGGTTGCTGAAACCCTTGCCGTCGACGATGGAGCGTGCAATTCTGCCCGTTTCATAGCCGAAACGCCAGTGGTCGCGCTGCGGATCGAGTTGCTCCGGCAGCAGGAAAACCATGACGACCAAACGGATCGCCAGCGCCACCAGCACCATGGAAATCAGGACTGATGGAAAACGTTCTTGCTTCGAGGTTTCGAGTGCTGCTCTCGGATTGGAGGTGGGTGGCAAGGACGGAATGGTTTGGCTTGCGTTGATGATAACGCAGCGACCAAAAGAAGGAAATGTGGGTCCGGTGCCAGGGGGAAGTTTGAGTTAGCGTGCGAGTTGACTTGCAGCCCGCTCCAACTGCTCGTAGCATCTAAACCAGAAGCATGGATACAGCCGGTCGCACAAGCGGACAAACTCACCTGGCGCTCGGCGAGATTTTCACGTTTGCCTTCGACACGTTCCTCAGAAACAAAGTCCGCTTCGCCCTTACTGCGCTCGGCATGGTCATAGGAACCGCTTCGCTCATCCTGGTCACCACCATCGGCCTCACCGGCAAACAGTACCTCCTGAATCAGATTCAAGCTATCGGGTCGAACTGGATCTATGCCGAGTATGAAAGCGGCGGGGCACATATCACCAATACCGGCAACGACGCCCTGACCATTGAAGACATGGAAGCCGTCCAGCACCAGGTTGACGGCATCGTCGCCGCCTCGCCCGTCCTTCCTCTCAACGAACGCGTGGCCATTGGCGGCGGCAAAGAGCGCGATCTGCAGATCATGGGGGTTTACCCGGCCTACCAACAGATTCGTAACCTG
>Ga0074046_10003169_pt1 | contig 13904 bp, 10 predicted proteins | sample BogForMeECP23OM3_FD_94441 | JGI IMG/M metagenome (GOLD analysis project Ga0074046, IMG submission 94441) | Bog forest soil microbial communities from Calvert Island, British Columbia, Canada - Bog Forest MetaG ECP23OM3 | ecosystem: Environmental > Terrestrial > Soil > Wetlands ...
ACGGTGTTGGTCATCAGGCGGACATCGACGCGCCGGTTATCAGCTCGCCCTTGTTTCGTCTTGTTCGATTCCACCGGCTTGTCCTTACCGAGCCCGATCACATAGATCTTGTGGGCGGGCACGTTGTATTTCGAAGCCAGATATTGGATCACTGAGTTCGCGCGCCGTTGGCTGAGATCATAGTTGTACTCCGCCGATCCCACGGAGTCTGTCCCGCCTTCCAGCGTAATGATGTAACCTTTGGTGCTCGCGATGTTTCCGGCCATCTGATCGAGAGCTTGTTTCGCCTCGGACGTCAGGTTGTCCCGGTTGAAACCGAACTTTACCGAGGTCTCGGCTACCGGACGATAGTTGTCCAGGTTCGCTACAGTGTTGGTGAGAACGCCGACGCGCCCATTGGCTGCGTCCGCCATTTGCTGCGCCGAGGTCGCGTTCTGACCTGCGGCCTGCGCCTTCTGATCGACTTCAGCCGTCTTCGCGTTCACCGCCTGGATTCCGGCTTGTGCCCGCGCATCCACGTCCTTGATGTCCCGGCTGTTCTTTGCCGTCATGTCGTCAAGTTCGTTGGTCTTATTGATCAACGGTGTGGTTTGTTGCTTTACATAGTTCTTGGTGGTACAGCCGATCGTGGCTGCCATGCTAGCTGCGAGTAAAATCGTCAACGAAGTGCGATTCATAGTGGAGGAGCTCCTTGTCAATCGTTTCAACTTGTTTCTCTCAGCGCGCCTGGGTCCATCGCGCGCTTCTAAGTTGCAATCCCTGGGCTACGTGTTGGCACCTGCCAATTCCACTGGTTACTTTTGCACGGGACGTGCCAGTTTCCCGTATTGAACCTGTCAAGTACAAGTATATATTGTTTCAATAGCTTGCGTTGATTTATCGCTTGCCGCCGAATGCCTTTCAGGCGCTCGCGCAACGCAATCCGCACATACGATAGGGAAATTTTATACGGTAGGATGCTTCGCAAAACGAGACATCGGTCCGTTCGCGCTGCGTGCACTTTGTTTAGTGTTTTATGATCTCTGCCGTGAAAGGCTCTTTGTTCCCAGCCGTCACACCACAGAACGCGCGTCAGTTGTAACCCATGGTGCCGCCTCTGAGCACAACGGCTGCGCCGGTCATCTAATAAAATACATACAAAAGACCCTAGCATGGATCTTCTCCAGAAAATCCGTACCATCCCCACCGAGCCGGGCGTTTACCTCTACAAGAACGCCGAGGGCGAAGTCATCTACGTGGGCAAGGCGAAGAACCTGCGCAGCCGCGTAGCCAGCTACTTTCACGAAGGCCGATGGGAAGATTCAAAAACCGGAACGCTGGTGCGCGAAGCCGTCGATGTGGACTACATCGTCGTCCGCAACAACAAAGAGGCGCTGGCGCTGGAGAACAATCTCATCAAGCAGCGCAAGCCGCGCTTCAACATCCTGCTGCGCGATGACAAGACTTACCCTTACGTCAAGCTGACTCTGGGCGAGCGATGGCCGCGCGTCTACGTCACGCGTCGACTGCGCAAGGACGGCAGCGCCTATTATGGCCCATACTTCCCCGCCAATCTGGCTTATCGTATCGTCGATCTCATTCACCGGAATTTTCTGATTCCATCCTGCAAGGTCGATCTCACCCGCTTTCATCCCCGTCCTTGCCTGCAGTACTACATCAAACGTTGTCTCGGTCCGTGCGTGAAAGAACTAACGACACCCGAGAGCTATCAGGAGGCCGTTCGGGATGTAAAGCTCTTCCTCGAAGGCCGACCCACGGATTTAGCTCGATCGCTGCATGAACGCATGGAGCAAGCCGCCGCCACGGAAGAGTATGAGCGCGCTGCCCGCTACCGCGATTTGATTTCGACCGTGGAGCAGTTGCAGGAGCGCCAGCGCATCGCCGCCGCTGAAGGCGATGATGCCGACGTCTTCGGCTATCACTATGAAAATGGCATGCTGGCCGTGAATTTATTCCACATGCGCGGCGGACGCGTTGTCGACCGTAGAGAATTCTTCTGGGAGGAACTGCCCGAGTTCGCGTCGCCGTCAGATACGGAACCAGCCTCTGACCATGCAGGGACAGCCGCTTCCGGAGGTCCGGACGAGCAAAGCTTGTCAGCTTCTGACACCATCGACCCATTTCTTCCGGGTGAGTTTTTCTCGGCCCTGCTCAAGCAGCTCTATATCGCTCAGCCCTACGTGCCGCGAAATCTATACGTCCCGGTCGATTTCGAGGACCGTGAGGTTCTAGAAGACCTGCTCTCGGAGCAAGTGGCTGGAGCTGACTCTCGCGCTGCGCGCGTTCATATACTGGTTCCGCAGCGGGGCGACAAACGTGCTCTGATCGACCTCGCCGGAACCAACGCCAAACAGTCTTACGACCAGCGGTTCCGAGTGCTGAAGCCCAACGCCAAGGCTATTCAGGAAGAACTGCAGGATGTTCTCAGCCTTCCCGATTTGCCCAAGCGCATCGAATGCTTCGACATCTCGCACATTCAAGGCGCGGAGACCGTAGCTTCGATGGTTGTTTGGGAAGACGGAAAGATGAAAAAGTCAGATTACCGCAAGTTCATTATCCGCACGGTCGAAGGCGTCGACGACTTCGCTTCCATGCGCGAAGTGGTCACGCGTCGCTACAAGCGCCTGCAGCAGGAAGAAAAGACCATGCCGAGCCTGGTGCTGATCGATGGTGGGCTCGGCCAGTTGCACGCGGCCGCCGAAGCCCTAGAATCGTTGGAGATCATCAATCAGCCGCTCGCTGCCATCGCCAAGCGTGAAGAGATACTCTACGTCTACGGGCAAGAGAAAGATCCGGTCGTTCTCGATCACCACTCGCCCGTGTTGCACCTCATTCAGCTAATCCGTGACGAAGCTCACCGCTTCGCCGTCACGTTCCATCGCAAACGGCGCCAGATGCGTGACCGCTCCACGGAATTAAGAGAAATTCCTGGCGTAGGCGAGAGCACCACCCGCCGACTGCTCGAACACTTCGGTAGTTTGCAGGCAGTGAAACAGGCAGACGCGGCCGCACTGTCGGCCGTCGTGACCCGAGTGCAAGCGGAAGCGATTAGCAATCATTTTCGGGAAAGCGAAAAGAACTAAATCGCAGAGGTCGCAGAGATTCTCCGCGGAGCACGCTGAGGAATCAGAGTTTCCTCCTCAATCTCAACGGCCTTTTCTTCGCGAACTCCGCGTTCAAGGAGTGGACTTGCGCTAGGAGTTCCCCATGTCGAGAACAACTTTCCAGCTTCCATCCCTCTGCTTCTTCCAGATGCTGGTGTACTTCCCGTGTTCGACGGTCGGCTTACCATCTTTCCCGATTGAGCGAAATTCGAAAGTGCCGTAGGTGTACCCGAGATCGCCCGAGGCAGAAATATCGGCGCCTACTGCAGTCCAGCTGAGATGGTTGTTCTTATCATCGAGAAATCCCATTGTTTTGGCGATGTTTATTTTTCCCGCGATGATGGACGCTCCGTTGGGCACTTCGACTGCGTCGTCGTCATAGTAAGACATGTACCCCGCAGAGCCGCGTTCGGCTGCGGCCTTCATGAATTCCTCTTCCAGCTGGCGAAGTGTGTCCGCGCTCGCTTTTGGCGACGGGGACGCGAAAGAATGAATGGTGGGTACGGCGAAGACTCCAACCAGGAACGTGGCGGCAAGAACCAGCAGCAATGACTTCATGGCAGCCTCGATGAATTGCACCGCACATTCTACAACGCAAAGGCGGTAACCCAGGAAAGGCATCGGTGGGTTCGGAATTCCGGTCCACGAATCAGGCGAGGGATTTCCACTGCGGAATGTCTGACTTTCGCTGCTGGCGTCTGAGCCCGATAACTGCGAACCACATAACCACCCCAATCATTCCGCACCAGCCGATAAGCCGAACCACCGCGGCGATCCTGGTGTCATAGGCCAGGACGCCAAGACTCGAGAAGATAGCGTTAAAATCGTGCTCGACAAAGTCGGGGTCTCCGGTGGTGACCAGGGGAAGATCCATGGCGCGCGCGTCGGCCATGTAGGTTGCAGTGTAGAGCCAGTTCTCAAAGAAGAAAAACACGCAGAAAACGAAGCCGGTGGCCTCGCGTTGAGTGAAGAAGTAAACTGCCAGGAGAAACGGGACGGCCCACTGCAGCAGCGTACCTCCCCAAAGGCAGAGCGTCGGGCCAAACCATCGAAACAGGTTGTGGCCGCCTTCGTGGACAACGAGGTTGGCGTTGTCGATGAAAAGAAATCCTCCGTGCGCGGAAAAAGCATAGGCGAGAAACGCGAGATAGAAGACGATCCAGGCTCCCACCACTGGCTGCGAGACCGGCTTCCAAGACTCGTCGAACCGTAGGTCATTCAAAATGTGCTGCAGGTATTGGCGCATGTCTCATGAAATTCTAGGACAGGCGCTGGTTGGAAGCAGGTTACGAACGTCAGCCATGGACTGGCCGGTCGAGAGAGCTGTTTTTGCTACATTGATCTCAGAAAGGACTTGATGGCATGAGAGTGCAGCCGAGCAACGGCACACTTATTGTCTCCGGCGCAAGTCGGGGCATCGGCGCGGCGATCGCGGAACTGGCTGGTGCACGCGGATATTCCGTGGCCGTCAATTTCGCCACTGGGGAAGCGGAAGCACGGGCAATCGCGGAAAAGATCGAGTCCACAGGCGGCCGCGCTCGCGCGATCCACGCCGATATTTCCCGTGAAGAAGACATCGTCCGACTCTTCGAAACTGCCGAGCGCGAACTGGGCCCGATCAAAGCTCTAGTTAACAATGCCGCGATTACAGGCGGATTCTCGCGAGTCGAGTCAGTCACGGCGGAAGCGCTGGCGCAAGTGATGGCCGTAAACGTAACCGGAGCATTTTTGTGCGCACGCGAGGCCGTGAGGCGCATGTCCACCAAACACGGTGGATCAGGCGGCGCAATTGTGAATATATCTTCGCGTGCGGCGCGCATCGGCTCCGCCGGCGAGTGGGTGCACTACGCTGCATCGAAGGGCGCGATCGATAGTTTTACGATTGGACTCGCGCGCGAAGTCGTCGCCGAGGGAATCCGCGTGAACGCGGTCGCTCCCGGCTTGATCGCGACAGGGCTGCATGCCGCTAATGGCATGCCCGACCGGCTGGAGAGGCTTGCAGGGACGATTCCTATGCAAAGACCGGGCCAACCGCACGAGGTGGCCGCGGCAGTGCTCTGGTTGCTCTCCCCGGCCGCCTCTTACACGACAGGCGCTATTTTGGAAGTGGGAGGCGGGCGATAATCCCATCCCACCAAAAAAATGCTACTTCCTCTCTTTTAAATTGCTCAGCAGGTATGCCTTGGTCCTCTCCGGCAGATGCGACGTGTGCAGAACGTCGCGCAGAAGTGGTGGAGGAAGAGCACGGGCAAACTCCAAAGCACGCGCCAGGGGAGTGAGTGGGTTACGAAGCAACGCCATGCGTATCTCTTGCCGCAGCGACCATTTGGGGTGATGGCACACCGCCTCGACAAGAGTGGATCCATTCGTTCGCGAGAGAGTTTTGACAACCGCAGCCTCCGTCAGCCGGGAATTTTCCAACGCGGTGTTCGAGACGCGGGATTCCTTGTCGAGCAACAGGGCGGCGGCAACGGCCTGCGATCCACGACGAGCAAGGGTAAGGCGTTCCCCCAGCGTGACGGAAGCCAGTCGCGCGATAAGTTGTCCATCGGCAACCCGCTTCAAATCAGCGGCGACCGCCGGATGCAATGTGAAGCGCATCAGGTCGAAGGTATGAAACTGCCGAATGAGCCGGAGAACGAGGTGTCTCGGGGTGTGCGGATGAGACGCGAGGGCGACCGATATCTTTCGCGATTTCACCGCCAAGGCATGCCGGCTGATTTCTTCCAGGGTTTCCGGAGGTAAGTCGCGATGCTGGAGTAGGGCTAAAAGCGCGTCTTCGTTCAGCACCTCGGCGGCGGACTTACTAGCCGCGGCTGGCAACTCAGGTTGGATTCCATCCGAATCCATGATCGGTTTCAGCGCTTAGGAAGCGGCTCGCCGCGCTAGCTGTAATGCGCCGTGAACCGGTTCGACCACTTCAGACTTAAGAACGACGTTTGGATGCGCCGTGCGCACTTCATTGTAGAAAAGCTCTCGAATCGTCGGCGAATGACGAAAGACGCCGCCTGCCATGGCCAATGGGACAGCCTCGTGTTGCTCGGGGAAAACGCGCTGCAGCACGATGCGAGCAAGTCGCGCGAGCTCCCCTGCCGCCTGCGCAAGCACCTGTTGCGCCAGTTCGTCCTCGGCATCGGCGGCAGCTAAAACCGCCGGAAACAGCACCGCAAAGTCGAGATTGGAGTTGGCAGCGCGGGCCAACTCCTCGAAGGATTCCACCTTCCTGATCGATTTCATCTCGCGGAATAGCGACGACGCCTGATGGGTTCCGGGATCGCCCCCGAACTCATCGACCGCCCGCAGCACCCGGCTGACTGCGGCACGGCCGATCCAGTGCGCCGAGCCTTCATCAGAAATGGCGAATCCCCATCCTCCGGCGCGCGCACTTTCTCCTTGCGCATTGCGGCCGTAGGCAATCGAACCCGTCCCGGCAATTACAATCACTCCCGGTCCCACGCCCAGAGCGGCTTGCAGCGCGACCTGCATATCGCCCACTACTTCCACGCTGCAAGAAATTACTTCCGCGACTATCCCCCGAACGACGCCGGCAATTTCCACTCGTCCGGTGCCGGCAGCACCGACGCAGGCTCGACTCAATTGCCGCGGATCGATCTTCGCCATGGTGCAAGCCTTGGCGATCGCTTCGTGCAGCGCTTGGCGCGCCCGAACTTCTCCCACACGGGTTATGTTGCTCGGGCCAGCTACTGCCACCGCCAGCAGCGAGGTCTCATCGCCCACGGCGCAGGTTGTCTTGGTGCCCCCGCCATCAATGCCCAGGTAGTAAGCCACGGAGTCATTTTTATCACAGCAGTTCCCCACTCGTGGTTTCGCATTCTTCGAACGATCGTGCTTGCACGTCTATAGACTCTCACTCGCGAGAAAGCCCAAGTGCGGCCATAATGGCTCAATCAAACGCACCCGAACGCATGGGCCTCGACAAACTCGATCTGGCGATCATCGCGCTTTATTTAATCGGCATCACGTTGTTTGGACTCCGCTTTCGCAAGCGGCATCGCTCGCTGCGCGATTATTTTCTGGCGGGGCGCGATATCCCGTGGTGGGCGATCGCACTTTCCATTGTCGCCGCCGAAACCAGCACGCTCACCATCATCAGTATTCCCGGGCTCGCCTACGATACCAATCTCACCTTCCTGCAAGTGGTCATGGGCTATGGTGTCGGGCGCGTCGTAATCAGCTTTATCTTGCTCCCACACTACTTTCGCGGCGATCTCTACACGGCGTATGAACTCATTGAACGACGCTTCGGACGCAAATTGCGCTCGGTGACTGCCGGCCTTTTTCTGCTGACGCGCACGGCCGCGGAGGGCGTCCGCGTGTATGCCGTCTCGATTGTGGTTGCCATCGCGCTGGGCACCGGGGAGGTCGCCTCCATTGCGATTATTACTGTATTGACGCTCATCTATACGTTCGAGGGCGGACTGGCGGCGGTAATCTGGACCGATGTAGTACAAACCGTGATCTACGTCGGCGGAACGCTCGTGGGATTGTGGACGATCCTGCACCTTGTGCCAGGAGGATGGAGCGCGATCCATGCCGCCGCCGCAAGCGCCGGCAAGCTGCGAGTGTTCGACTTCAGGCCCAGCTTGTGGATTCCCTATACATTTTGGGCAGGCTTGATCGGGGGAACTTTCTTTATTACGGCAAGCCACGGCACCGATCAGCTGATCGTCCAGCGCCTGCTCGCAGCTCGCAGCCGAAAGCAATCGGTAACAGCGCTCATGTCGAGTGGCGTCGCGATTCTGTTTCAGTTTGCGCTGTTCCTGATGGTCGGCGTAATGCTCTGGGCTTACTACCGCGTGCCGTCGGCAGCGTTTGGAAAGCCCGACCGAATCTATCCCACATTCATCGTCCGGCAGATGCCTCACGGAATCTCCGGCCTGCTGATCGCCGCGATTCTGGCCGCCGCCATGTCGAACCTGAGCGCAGCGCTGAATTCCCTGTCGTCAAGCGCGATCATGGACTTTTACCTGCGCATCCGGCCGAATACAGGCGAGCAGCAACGGATGCGCCTTTCGCAGCTGGCCACATTCCTTTTTGCTCTGGTGCTGTTTGGCCTGGCGGTGTTCTCCCTTCACAAAGCGGGGCGCGTGGTCGAAGTCGGACTCCAGATTGCATCGGTGGCTTATGGGGCACTGCTGGGAGTCTTTCTGCTGGGCGTGTTGACGCGTAAGGCCGACCAGCGCGGAGCGATGCTGGGCATGCTTTTCGGATTCAGCGTCGACCTGTATCTGTGGCGCTGGACGCACGTCCCATGGACGTGGTGGGTTATGGTTGGTGCGGTAGTCACGTTTGCAGTGGGGTATGCAGCAAGCTCAGCTGAACGGACATAGAAGTTCTCGACGACTTCTGGTGCCTCCGCGGTTAAGAGTTTTCTTTCTCGCCAAGAGAGCCACCATCTCCTGACGTATACTTGCAGCCTTCTCTGATGCCAGATCCGACCCAGCGTCCTGAACTCGCCCGCGATCTCGGCGTGAGTCACGCCTCCGCGGTGGTGGTGGGAACCATCATCGGCAGCGGAATCTTTCTGGTTCCCGCCGAGATGATGCAAGCTGTTGGCTCCGCCAAGCTGGTCTATCTGGCGTGGCTCGTGGGCGGCCTGCTGTCTTTCTTTGGTGCGCTTACCTACGCTGAACTGGGCGCCATGAAGCCGCAGGCCGGTGGCGAATACGTTTATGTCCGCGACGCTTACGGTCCGCTGGGTGGTTTTCTCTACGGCTGGACATGGTTCGTGATCGCGAAACCTGCGTCGGTGGCCACAATCGCCACGGGACTGGTGCGCATCCTGGGCACATTCTCGGTCTTTTCGTTTTTCTCTGACGACATTTTTTTCGCGAGCCCCTCCTCCCACTTTTTCGCGGTCACCTGGGGGCAGTTGGTCGCGATCGGCGCGGCCATTCTCATTTCTCTCCTGAACTACCTGGGAGTGAAGAAGGCGGGCGAGTTCCAACTCGTATTCACAGTGCTGAAAGTGGCAATCATTCTCGGCATCGTATTGGTGTGCTTCGGCGGCGGACACGCGAAGGGCGAGGGCTGGAGCAATTTTGCCAGCACTTTTGCCGGAGCCAAGGGCGGTATGGCCGGCTTCATGGCCGCACTAGTTGCCGCACTGTGGGCGTATGACGGCTGGAACGATCTCAACATGGTGGCCGGCGAGGTGAAGAGTCCTGAGCGCAATATCCCCATCGCGCTGATTGCCGGCGTAGCCACGGTCGGCGTGCTGTACGTGCTGGTGAATGCGGGTGTGCAATATGTGTTGCCGGCGAGTGTGATTGCGGCCTCGCCGCGTCCCGCCTCCGACGCGGTTGCTCTGGTTATGGGGCACATGGGCGCAGCCATTGTGTCCGCTGGGATGGCTATCTCGATGCTAGTGACACTCAACGGCACGGTCATGAGCGGCGCACGGGTCCCCTTCGCTATGGCGCGTGACGGATACTTCTTCCGCGCTCTTGCCGAAGTGCATCCCCGGTTTCATACGCCGTCGGCTGCGATCGTAGTGCAGGCGGTCTTGTCCATCATCCTTCTTTTGTTGGGCGGAAACTTTCGCCAGCTCTTTTCACTGGCCATCTTTGCGGAATGGCTTTTCTACATGATCGCGGGCAGCACCATTTTCGTTTTCCGCTGGCGCGACCCGGGGGCAGTGCGGCCCTACCGCGTGCTCGGTTATCCATTCGTTCCCGCACTCTTCGTTACCGTTGCCGCTGCCCTTCTCTATTACACCTTTCGGGAAGAATGGCCGAATTCTTTCTACGGATTGCTGGTCATTCTGGCCGGCATACCGGTCTTCGCCTGGTTTCGGAGGCGGCGTTTACTACTTGGCTATGGGGTACCCCCCCTCCCCCCTGTTCCACCTAATCTTTAGAATCATTGAGTTAAGCATCTTTTCATTCGCAAAATCCTTCAAACAAAGGACTTAGAGGCATAATCCAGACAGCAAAGGGGTTAGGGCCTAGTTTACAGATCAGCACCTCCGATTCGTCGGCGCTGGATGTACTGCCTCTGCCGGGACAATTCTGAAACTGAGTTGGGGCTGTGCGCAAGGTCAGATGTCACGAAGGGGCTGTGGGAATCTGTTGGGAGCGGCCAAGTTAGTTTCTGTGCGAACGAACAGCTGGCCCTGCATAACGTAGACAGAACTTTTGGGTTAGGACGTACTCGGCGGCTGAAACCGCGATTCTGTAGACTGTCGTTTGTGGCATCCAGTCAGCCCGGTCGAAAAGGGCGAGGGCATCACAAACCCCACCCGGAACTCCCGGAATAGTATGAATCTTCTTGCAGCCTACGGCCCCAGGTGATGATGTTCGGGCGCGTAGGCGAATTGGACTGGTCCTTCCGCTGCCAGCGAGTTGCATAGGTCCTTCGTCGGGAGTCGCCCGCTTCGCGCGCGACTCCGCCTCCTCAGGATGACCGCGAAAGTCAAGATCAACGTCAAAGGCGACAGGCAGGAGTGCCCGTCCCACACAATCGAAGCCAAAAGGAACGGCATCCCGCGCCCGTTTTGGCCCCGATTCCCGGAAGCGTCCGTTGCTGGTTACCTTAGGTCAAGAGCCGTGGACACGTTTCCCCACTGTCCTTTTTCCCTTACTGTGAAGACTCCAATCCCGGTCCGCTCCCTCGGCCAGGATCCCCTTGGAGTAAACGGATGGCTACGCCTCAACCTACTTTTCAGCTCGGGATATTGCCGGAGCGCAAGATCGACAGACGCGCGCTCGCGACCAGCTACGGCTTCGTGGTTCTGGTGACTTTTCTGCTGGTGAATCTTGGGCTTTTGTTTCCGGACCGGCTTCAGCTGAAGGCGTACAGGGTTACGGAACTCATCCCCATGCCCGCACTGCGGCCCGAGCCCGCACCGGTCAAGCCGAAGCCGTTGAAGTTGAAGACGAAGCTGCTTCCTCCACCGCCGGTTTTCGAGCAACCGAAGCTGGTCGTGCCGCGCGAGGTGCATCGCGCGCCCACGCCTGAGAAGGTGGAAGCACCCAAGGTGGTCATCAACCAGTTCGCTGCTCCGCAGATCAAGCTGACCTCCGGCGCAGCGCAGCCACGACTTTTGCATACGGGAGATTTCTCAGGAAGCTCGGCAGCGCCCACGGTGAATGCCGCAGTCGAGAAGGTCCAGACCGGAGGCTTTGGCGATCCCAATGGCCTGAAGGGTACGGGCAAGCAAGGCGCGAAGCTATACGCCGCGCAGGCAGGATCGTTTGACATGCCCGCAGGTCCGGGACAAGGCAACGGATCGGGGGGCGCGAAAGGGATTAAAGGCACAGTCGCCAGCGCCGACTTCGGCAGCGGCATCGCCACCGGCAGCAAGGGCGACGGCCGCAGCGGTGGCATATCGACTGGCGGATTCGGCACTGAGCAGGTGGTTCATGGCGGACCGAAGATCGCCCAGGCTTCCGGGCCGGCCACGATCCCGGTAGAGATCACCTACAAGCCGCAGCCGGTTTACACCGATGAGGCTCGCAGTCTGAAGCTGGAAGGTGAAGTTTTGCTGGAAGTAATGTTCAGCGCCGACGGGACGCTGCACGTGAATCGGGTGGTTCGCGGCCTGGGACACGGCCTGGATGAAGCCGCCGTCGCCGCCGCCAACAAGATGCGGTTCAAGCCCGCGCTGCGCATGGGACAGCCCATAGATTCGACGGCGGTGGTACACGTGCTGTTTCAGTTAGCGTACTAAGAGTTTGGATACACGGAAGGGTTCGTCCAGAAGGTCGGTTTCATGGTCCTGAATCTGCCGAGAGGTAATCGGCGATGCCGGTCCAGAGAAACCTTAGCTCTGAAACCGGTGGTAAGAAATTTGGAGAGAAAGTCATGAGCACTTCGAAATGGATTTTTACAGCGGCGCTGCTAGTCTCGGTGAGCGCAGCAGGACAGCAGCCGACTGACGCGCAGAACTCCGCCCCGAACGCAGCTGCCACAACGGCGGCGCAACCGTCCGCGGCCGCGCAAGGGGCAAGGGCGCAAAGCACCGCTCCTCCGCCCACTCCCTCGGCTCTGCCTCAGCCCACGACCATGGATCAGGTGGTGGATCGCTTCATCGAGCGCGAGCATGGACTGATGAAGGCTCTCTCCAGCCGCACGCCGGTGGTCGAGACTTACCTGCAGAACCTGAGCGCCGATCCCCAACTGGGCCCCGTCCCCAGCGAAGATCACTATTTTCTTGGCCGCATGGATATGGGCGAGACCGTGGACCGTAAGGACTATCTGAAGGAGCAGGAGAAGGGCATGGAGACGCGCCTGATGGGCGGCTTCAACAAACTCTTCAAGGTGCAGTACCAGCCTCTCGGCTTCTCCTGGATGGTGTATGCCGACCGCACCGATTTTGACCGCGAGCACTATGAATTTCACTACATCCGCCGCGAATTTCTCGGCGATGTGCGCTGCCTGGTCTTTGACGTCATGCCCAAGAAGAATTCCGGCAAGGGCCGCTTCCTGGGCCGCGTCTGGGTCGAGGATCAGGATTTCAACATCGTCCGGCTGAACGGCACCTATGTTCCCGCGCCCCGCAATTCCTATTTCTTCCACATGGATAGCTGGCGGCTGAACCTGATTCCCGGCTACTGGGTGCCCTCTTACATCTACAGCGAAGAAGGCGACTTCAGCGCTGGCGTGAAGAACAAGATGGCCTTCAAGGCGCAAACCCGCATCTGGGGCTACGACTTGAAGAAGGAAGGCAAGGACGACGAACTCACGCAGATTCGCGTGGACAGCGTGAAGGACGAAAGCGCAACCGCGCAGGATGCTTCTCCGCTGCAAGCCGAGCGGGAGTGGCAGCAGCAGGCGGAAGATAACGTCATCGAGCGCCTCACCCGCGCTGGATTGCTGGCGCCCGAGGGCGACGTCGACCACATTTTGCAGACCGTGGTTAACAATCTCGAAGTCACCAACAACATCGATCTGCCGCGTCCGGTACGCACGCGCGTGCTGCTCACGGCGCCGCTGGAGACTTTCAGCGTGGGCAATACCATCGTCATCAGCCGTGGATTAATCGATGTGCTTCCCGACGAGGCCAGCCTGGCGGCCGTTCTCTCGCATGAACTGGCGCACATCGTGCTCGGCCACAACCTGGGCAGCAAGTATGCCTTCAACGACCGCATGCTGTTCTCCGACGACTCCACCTACAGCAACCTGGGCTTCAAACATATTCCCGAGGAAGAAACCGCAGCCGACAAGAAAGCCATTGAACTGCTGAAGAACTCACCCTACGCGCAGAAGCTCGACAACGTTGGCTTGTTCCTGAAGGCGCTGCAAGCCCGCGCTCCTCAGCTCAATGCGCTGTTGACCACACACCTGGGCAATCCGCTGGGCGAAGGCGGCGCCATCAACCGACTCTCCGCGCTGGCCACGCAAGGCCCGGCGCTGGACAACGCGAAACTGGATCAGGTCGCAGCTCTGCCCTTGGGAGGACGCGTCAAGATCAATCCCTGGGATGACAAAGCGGAAATGGTGAAGACGGCTCCGGTCGCCATCACCTCGGCGCGCGACAAGATGCCGTTCGAAGTTACGCCGTTCTACCCGCGGCTGGTTCGCTGGGGCAATACGACAGCGAGCACCGCGCCCGCGACCGCTACTAATTCACAAGCTTCGTCCAACTAACCAACCTTCACAAGTTGCAATAAGACGCGGGCCGGGATCCGGAATCAACTTCCGGGATACCCGGCCTTCGTTTGTAATATGACAGTTGACAGTACCTAGTACCTAGTACCCAGAAATACAGATTGACTAGGTACTAGGTACTAGGTACTAGGTACTACTTGCCTTTGTTCTTCCCCCGCAGCCCGGCCG
>Ga0074046_10003170_pt1 | contig 13902 bp, 10 predicted proteins | sample BogForMeECP23OM3_FD_94441 | JGI IMG/M metagenome (GOLD analysis project Ga0074046, IMG submission 94441) | Bog forest soil microbial communities from Calvert Island, British Columbia, Canada - Bog Forest MetaG ECP23OM3 | ecosystem: Environmental > Terrestrial > Soil > Wetlands ...
ACGGAGTCCACCACGACCATGGCCGCAAGCTCTCCACCTGTCAAAACGTAGTCGCCGATGGATAGCTGATCGTCCGTGAAATACTCGGCCACTCGCTCGTCAACCCCCTCGTACCTGCCGCAAATGAGAATGAGCCGCGAAAGCCGGCTCAGTTCTCGAGCAATCTCCTGGTTGAACAGCCGCCCCTGAGGGGTCAGCAAAACGCTCCTGGCAGGAGGGCCGCAATCCTTGATAGCTCGAAGGGCGCTTACTATAGGCTCGGGTTTCATGACCATGCCCTCTCCGCCTCCAAAGGGCCGGTCATCCGTCATCTGATGCCTGTCGGCGGCAAAATCACGTATGTTATGCACCCGGACCTCAATCAGTCCGCGGTCGCGGGCCTTTCCCACTATGCTTTCTCCCAGGGGTGAAGAAAACATGCCGGGGAAAATGGTCAGGATTTCAAAGATCATTTATTGAAGGCCTTCAGGCAAATCTACTATGAGCCTTCCATTCAGGAGATCCACTTCACAGATGACCTCCTCGATTGCAGGGATGAGCAACTCCTTCCCACCCTTTTCCACCACGTAGACGTCATTGCCTCCAGTTTCCAAAACGGCGCTCAAGGTCCCCAGCGGCTTCCCCTCTTTTGTCTCCACCGAAAGCCCAATTAGTTGGAAATGATAGTATTCGCCCGAAGGCAACCTGGGCAGTCGGTCCTTATCAATGAAAAGATCCTTTCCCGTTAACGCCTGGGCCTGATCCATGCCGCCAATTTCTTCGAACTCAACGATCATGACCCGTTTTTGCGAATTAAGGCTCACAAGGGTCAATTGCCGTTGCCCTCCGCCTTCGATTGAAAACAGCTTCTCTCCGGCTTCCATTTCCCCGAGAGTCTCGCCGTAAGCAAGGACTTTAAGCGCCCCCCGGGTCCCATGAGTTCTTACTACCTTCCCAATGGCGACCAGAGACGATTTGTCCATCGGCGTTATTCGATTATCTCCAAAACGGCCCGCTTGCGAATTTTTGTCGACGCAGCGCTCAGGATCGTCCTCATGGCGCGGGCAGTGCGCCCCTGCTTGCCAATTACTTTCCCGAGGTCTTCTTTTGATACCCGAAGCTCGATAACAGAGGTCTGCTCACCCATTATCTCAGAAACCCTCACCTTCTCAGGGTTGTCAACCAATGCACGCGCCATAAACTCGATCAGTTCCTTCAACATGGTTTCCTCCGGATGAATCCGCTGCGTCAATAATTAGGAATCTAGCTCAGCTTTTCATGCTTCTGAATGAGGTTGCGAACGGTATCGGTCGGTTTTGCGCCCTGCCCCAGCCAATACTGGAGTCTCTCCCCGTCGATCTGGACCTGTGTTGCCATGGGGAGCGGATCATAGGTCCCGATTCTCTCTATGAACCTGCCGTCGCGCGGCGCCTCGGAAGAGGCGACAACAATCTTGTAAAACGGTCTTTTTTTCCTTCCTCCACGTGCCAAACGAATTTTAACCGCCATTAACTCTAGACCTCCTGTTTCATCAACCGCCCCATTGCGGGGGGCTACCAGTGCTTTTCCAGGCCGCTTTTGCCCAGTGGAATTATTCTCTTTACCCGGCGCAGACCGAAGACGCAAGCCTGCTTCTGATTTTGGATGGTAAAATTTTACATATAACGCATGATACTTACATTAGAAAGGGAAAAATGACCCTTTTCGCCTCAATTTTCCCTTCTTTTTCTTGCCCCCGCCAACGCCTCCCATCATTTGGCGCATCATCCGGCGCGAATCCTCATAGCTTTTGAGAAGCCGGTTTACGTCTTGAACGCTCGTCCCGCTACCGTCCGCAATCCTTAGCCTGCGGCTCGCGTTCAGAATATCTGCGTTCCTGCGCTCCTCCCTGGTCATTGACCTGATAATGGCCTCCATGCGCACAAACTCCTTCTGGTCAACCTGGACCTTCTTCAGCTCCTTTAGCATCCCCATACCTGGAAGCATGCCGAGTATCTGTTCGAAGGAACCCAGTTTCTTAACCTGCTGGAGTTGGGAGAGGAAATCCTCGAGGGTAAATGTGTCCTGCCTGAATTTGCGCGCGATCTCCTGGGCCTGTTCAGCGTCAAAAGCCTCCTGAGCCTTTTCGATCATCGACAGAACATCGCCCATCCCGAGGATTCTTGAGCTCATCCTGTCAGGGTGAAAAACCTCCAGAGCATCGAGCTTTTCACCAACACCGATCAACTTTATCGGACAGTTGGTAACAGATCGGATGGAAAGCGCGGCCCCACCACGCGCATCGCCGTCCAGCTTTGTGAGAATGACTCCGGTAAGGCCGAGCTTTTCGTTGAACGAACCGGCAATCTGTACTGCGTCCTGGCCCGTCATTGCGTCGGCGACCAGCAGAATCTCCGATGGCTCGAGGATGCCTTTGAGCCGCGAAAGTTCCTCCATCAGTTCGGCGTCTATATGCAGACGCCCCGCCGTATCCACCAGAAGAGTGTCACAATTCTCCTGGCGGGCGTAGTTTAAAGCTTCTTTTGCAATTTGCTCCGGGGTCTGCCGGGACGTCGAAGAATAGACCGGAAGCTTCAACTGGCCGGCAAGCGTAATCAACTGGTCTATCGCCGCTGGCCTGTACACGTCCGCCGGAACGAGGCAGGGCCTTCTGCCGTCATTGGAGAGCTTCCGGGCGAGCTTTCCCGCAGTTGTCGTCTTGCCCGAACCCTGCAGCCCTACGAGCATCACCGGAACCGGCGCCCGTCCGGAGAGCTTGAGGGGCTCAGCGCTGCCGCCCATTAGCGCGGAAAGCTCTTCATGCACTATCTTTATGACCTGCTGGCCGGGCGTAAGGCTCTGCATCACCTCCTGCCCTACAGCCCTTTGAGCAATCCCGGCTACGAAATCCTTGGCCACCTTATAATGGACGTCTGCCTCTAGCAGCGCCATCCTAACCTCGCGAAGCGCCTCCCTTAGATTGGCCTCGGTTAACTTTCCCTGGCCCCGCAGGTTTTTGAATATCTTCTGCAGTTTATCCGAAAGATTATCGAACATTTTCTCCCGCCCGTTTCATCCGGTGTTTCCGAATGGAAACCAACCAGATGTTGAAGACCAAGTTTCCTTCTAACGCATGTGGGCACAATCTTCAAGAGATGTTCAGATTGGGGGGCTCTCTCAGGCAGTAGTCGAAATTTCTCTCCAATACCTCTACAAAGCCGGTGCAGGCGACGAGCGGCGAAACGATATTTTCTTTGAGATCGTTCTGCTGACCGGACACGACGCTGCCAGTTCCATTAGCTTTCGCCTCTGTTGCGCGGTTAAATCCCCCCGCAGCTCAACTGCATACTCGAAAACAGTCTGCTCAGGATCATCCCTGTTAAGCAATACGCTTACCTTTGCCTCACGCAGAAGGATTTTGTGCTTATCGGCCAACATTCGCAGACTTATATTGAGACAACAAGCGAAAGCCGCCTCAAGCAGATCGTGAGGACGAAACCCTGAGCCACTCCCTCCTTTATCAAGGGTCGTGTCGCATGCGGCCTCCCTCTTTCCATCAGTAAAGATCGTGGCGTACGGCTTCGCCCCACTAATGCTGACAATCATTTTTCTCTCTCTCCCTCGTATGAGAGACTATATATAACACTAAGCAGAAGAATATCATTTCTATTGCGCACCCCTTGGCGATAATCTGGTCATTCAATTTACCGCCTTTAGGCGGAAGCTATCCCGCGTGGGTGGGTGGGCGGGCTGCGGAAGGCGCCCCGCTCATTCTCGATGCTCTCCCTTCCTGGCCTGTCCATGATCACTGTCTATGACCAGAGACGGGGCTGTGAGCGGGGCGCCTTGCCGGTCGTGAGGTCAGGATTTACTCCAGCACGATTTCCGTGAAAACCTGCGGGTCCGGTATCTGCTTTATTTCGGGGTTTCCTGCCCAGACCATCGCAAACTCACGAAAATAGCTCACAAGCGCGATGTTCGCCCTGAGGCGCATCCCCGGCTTCAGCTCATCGAGTCCGAACCACTTTGCGGGGAAGAATGCCTCGACAGCCATGTGAGGCAAAGATTTTTCTATCCTCTGCACGTGCCCACCCGAGGGCAGTTTTTGCTCGGGGACGCCCTTTTCCAGACGAAAAAGCTCAGCTTTTATCTCAAACCCGTCAGGATAGGAAGAATTGTTTTCAGGAATGAGATACATGGCCAGATGGTTCCGTTTGCCATCCGCCTCGACTGTAAAATGAAGCTGGAATGCCTCGGACTGGGGAAAACTATCCTTGTAATCCAGGAAATTCGCGTCGACGTAAGTGTCCGAAAGGCTGAAAAGGTAAAAGCCCTCCGGTCTCCATGTAAGGTGCACGTCTCCAAAGGGGACATACGGGGCCGGTGCGATAAAGCCGGAAAGCAGTGTTTTTCCCTTTTCCCACTCGATTAGTGACTGGTCGGAAACGTCAATTCGGTAATCCGCCCGGACTATCCTGACCGTCTGAACTCCAGCGCTCTTTTGCAGACTCTTCCCCTCCTCTGCGTCATTGGCGGCCCCTTTTTCCGACTTGCCCGCGCTCTTTGCGTGCACTGACTCCAGTACGGAATTGAGATCCTTGAAATTCAGCGTCAACGCCTGGTATGGCCTGTTCGATGTGTCGACAAGGCCCATATTGTAGTCTTCACCGTCCTCGCGTCCCCCGAGCGGCTCGTCGCAATACTGAAACCAGTGCGCGCCGACCACGTTCGGGAACCGGGCGAAGCTGAGCAGGGCGTTGCCTGCTCCCCACGTTCTCTCGGCTTGCGTAGGGACCGTCATGAGATGGCCCGGTTTTGCATGGACATTTCTGGCCGTCTCGTTGCGGTTGCCGCTCCCGTTTTCGGCCGCTGCGAAAAAGAACTCGCTTACCAGCACAGGCTTGTGGCTGAGTTTGCGTAATCCCTCAAAGAAGTAGGGAGCAACCCAGCCGTCGGCGACATCAACGTTGTAGTTGGTCGAAATCACGTCCACATTGTCGCCCATCGCAAGGATCGCGTCCTGGTGATAGTAGAGCGGAAGCCTGTCGCCAAGCACCAGTGCACCTGGGTGTGCTGTATGAATGGCTTTGTACATCAGTTCGTAATAGCGCTTCGCGCAGGCGCTCATGAATCGGTCCACCAGCCGGATACCGTTTCCGCCCGGCCTCAGCTTTAGACTCGCTCCCGCCTTCTTCAAATCCTCAAAATCCCCGGCGCCTCCCTGAGGCGACCAATCGGCGAGAAAATCCTCCCAGCGACCCTTATAGTTATCGTAGATCATCTCCCACAGGAAACGTTTGGTATGGTTTTCCCAGGGCGCCTTCAGAAACCAGATGAAAAGAGAGGAATTCCACCAGCCGACCTCATTATCGCTGAAGTATCCGATTAGTTGAGGCAGGTTCCTGTAGGGGGCCGTAAGCTCTCTGGCCTTTTCCAGGGTTTTTTGTTCCATTTGCGGATCGAAGGGATCGAACCAGTGGAAGCGTGAATTTCGCCCGAGTTCCAAATCCACCATGAGCGGGAACCCGAGATCGGGCGAGCCGTCGGACCATCCGCCTAAAGTATTGAATCCCCAATCTCTGAGCTGGCTTGCGACCTGTTCGCGCCATTGCATGAAGGAAGTGTAGAAATTCGACCAGCAGTACGCCTGCCCAGCCCTGCTCTTTTCGCTCTCCTTGCCGGGAGTAACTTTATTGACACCTTTTGAATAGAAAGGCTTCCCATCCGGATCGATCAGCCACTGGACACCGTCTATATCAGCCGTGCTCCATTTTTTGCCTTTGAAGTCCCCCTTTGCTGAAGGGGGGGGCACGGGGATCTCTGTTTCGGAGTCCTGGGCGAAAACAAACTGGCAGAGCGAAATCACAACCAGCAGCACAATCATATGTCGAATCATGGACGCAAAATATACCTCGTATGACAGACTTGTTAACAACAGTAAGCGATCATTTGGTGAAATGTTCTCCCGGGCATCCCTTGGCGATGTACTTCGCGTAGCGCGGAGGGCGACCGCGCGATGTGTCTATCAACCACGATGGGCGTTCGCGGGAGGCCTCTAAAAGATTAACCGGCAATGCTCGATTTCCCGATGGCATACGGCATATCCCCAATTTGGCGGCCTCGGCCGATGCATGAGCGGTGGCCGGTATTCTATGAGTTTACTGACTGTCCTCGACCTTCACGGCAGGTTCATCGACCTTGGCGAGGTGCTTGTAATAGGCGGCGTACTCCAGCGGGACTGTAATCACCTGCATCAAATTAAGGCTTCCGTACAGCTCGGAAGGCAGCAAAAAGTTCCGAAAAAACCATTGCAGCATCTGGAGCTGACTGGCATGCGAAATTAAAGCCCGCCGCTTGCCTTCAACCTCCTCCGGACTCAAAGACAATGTCATCCACTTCGTAGCGGCAAGAGTTTCCCCCGAAACCTTGCTGTATCCGCCAACCCCTGTGCCGGAAATATCCCTGGACCACTCACTGGCGAGTGGGTAAACGTTGTAATGCACCAGATAGGTCAGCACTCTGGCCGGAAGAGTATTCTCATCGGAGTAGATGGTTCGGAGCGCGTCCAGGACGAAGACCCCGGCCGCTGCATGGTCCGGATGATGGTCGCGCGGATCTGGAAGCACGACCCAGTCGGGCGAAAATTCCTTCATCACACGCTCTATCTCATCCCTGAGACTCACGCCCGAATACTTCACCCATCGGTTCATCCCTTTTCTGTGCGGCCGGTCGAAGAGGGTGTGGGGAGATATAAACGGTTTCAGGTCAGACCAGTAGGATTCCCACAGGTCGTCTATGCCGTTATCGGGGAAACCCAGAAAAGTGGCGTCCTCAGGCTGAAGACCGAGTTCGCATAAGGCGTGGACCGCTTCCTCCTGCCTTTTTTTCCCGTATTCAATGAAATCTTTGGCGGAAATGTGCGCATTCTTCACCCTGAGGCGAACGGCGTAAGTGTAACCGTCCCCGTTAGTGACAAAGACTACCCGGACCTTGCCCTCCCCTTCGAGCACTCGTTGAATCAGTCCCGAGGCCGCGATCGATTCATCGTCCGGATGGGGTGAGAAAATCATCACTCGAGTGCCGGGAGGGACTGATAGTTGGCCATGAGGTATATAAGGGAAAGGATCAAATTTGGAGACAGCCGCCGGGACAGGATGTTGTTTCTGTTGCATCAGGTCCTTGATCGAGTTTTCGGTCACCGGAGAAAAAACCGACATATCCTGCAAGTACTGCTCGGCGGTGATTTCCTCCGATGCACAGAGAATCGGCCCGCAGGAGATAATGGCAAAAATGAGAAATAATGCGCTCGTACGCTTCACCAAAATACCTCTGGATGGACTGCGCCATTGCGAACAGGGGCCGGGGCGCGCCCAAACCGGCTTTGGAAGGTGTGGGCCGCTCGGTTTGGCGTCAATATTGATCTTGATTCATTTGCTTTTTGAAGGCGGTAAATTAATAACAAGAATGAGTCCACATATCCATTGCAAAAACATGCTGCCAACGGAGATTGTCTATTCGAGCGCCATTCTCGGCTCGTCCAGGCCGAATTGAGATCGGTAAAGCGCGGCGAATGGGCCTTGCGACCTTATGAGCCCGTTGAAAGAACCCTGCTCGATAATCTCGCCTTTGCCAAGCACGATGATCCTGTCTGCTTTGCGCACGGTCGAAAGCCTGTGGGCAATGATAAAGGTAGTCCGCCCGGAAGTTAGCTGTTCCAATCCCTCCATGATAAGGGCTTCCGTTTCGGCGTCAACCGAAGAAGTGGGCTCATCGAGAATCAGAATCGGTGAGTTTCGCAAAATAGCGCGAGCAATCGTGATGCGTTGCCGCTCTCCCTCTGAAAGTGTTGCGCCCTGCTCGCCCACTATGGTCTCATATTTATCCGGGAGCCTCTCTATCGATTCGTGTATCCGGGCAAGTTTCGCAGCGGAGACGACCTCTTCAATCCCGGCTTCAGGCCTGCCGTAGGCTATGTTCTCCCGCACCGAAACCGGAAAGACCAGGGGAGGCTGAAGCACCATGGAAATCTGGCTCCGAAGCGACTTTAACTGGTAGTCGCGCAGGTCGATGCCGTCTATCAGGACCCTTCCTGCGCGTGGATCGTAGAAACGTGGAATCAGGCTGACCAGTGTCGATTTTCCGACCCCCGTCGGACCCACAAAGGCGATCTTCTCCCCGGGCTTCACGCTCAGATTGATATTTTTCAGCACCGCCTGCTCAGCCACGTAATGGAAGGAGACATTTTCCCAGACCACTTCTCCCTTGGTTCCCCGTTTTGGAAACCCCTGGGTCCCGTCCTTGAGATCTTTTTCGACTTCGAGTATCTCGAAAACGCGCTCCACACCGACTTTGGCGCCCTGAATCAGCCCCCAGGTCTGACAGATTGTGTTCATCGGGCCATATAGTGAGGCCAGGTAGGCTGTGAAGATTATTATCTCTCCCACAGTGATCTGCCCGCTCATCACATGTCTTGCGCCGACCCAGACGACCAGCGCGGTCCCTACGGCCATCACCACATTGACAACGCCCGAATAAAATGTCTGAAGTGTGTACAATCTGAGGCCTGCTTCCAAGCTCTGGTTGCTTGCGCTCATGAACTTGCGCTGTTCTTCCTCTTCCTTGGTAAAGGCCTGGATGATGCGTATGGCCGACATCGCCCGCTGCACAACTGAATAGACCTCGCTTTCCTGCTGGCGTGCAAACATGGCGGCCGTTGTAATCCGGCGGCTCATCACCGAGATGGATACCAACAGCACGGGGCAGACCGAGAGAGAAAGAACAGTAAGCTGCCAGTCGATCTTCATCATAACGAAGAACATACCGGCCAGCAAAACCAGGGCGCTGGCGATCGGGAAGACCCCGTTCATTGTGAGGCTCTGGATGGCATAAGTGTCGGCGGTAACCCGGTACAGCAGATCGCCCACTGTGCGGCGGTTGTGGAAGGCAAGCGAAAGCCGCTGAAGGTGGGCATAGAGGTCCCCGCGCATGTCATTTACCATCTTCTGGCCTATCTTGATGGTTGTGTAGTTGTTCAAGAGCGTGATGCCGCCCAGAACTATATAGATGATGACCAGGCCGATCACCGCCAAAAGCAGAAGAGTTGCAGGGCTAAAGACGTTTTCCAATCCCCACGGAGCGGGTTTGCCGCTCAGGACGTTGTCAATTATAACCTTTAGCGGCCAAGGCTTCAGCAGTTCGCAGCCGCTTATGATAAAAACCTGAGCGAGCGCAATCAGAAACGGAAACTTGTAAGGCCATAAATATTTGAGCGTTTTTTTGAACATGGGGAAAATTTCTCTTGGCAAAACTTCGTGCGTTAATTGAGCGATTGAGCCCGCAAAAAAAACATCCCGGCGCAGGCCTGCGGATTTCAACGGGTATTTAATCCGGCTTTTATAAAAGGGAAAGCAAAAAACTCTCATCCGTGCCTCTATCTGCGCGATATTGACACTAATGCTCATTGGAGATAGAGTTTTTCGGAATTCCTGTAGCTGGTCCGTCTGGCTTTTCCGATTGTTTCCGGTATGAAAACTGCCAAACTCTGCCTCATGCTCAATTTGACCCTACTGAGATAGACTTAACAAAGTCTAGCTCGTGTCCATCCGGAAACACCGGGACAATTTCCACGCCCCGCGAGGTTTCTGTTCGGATAGGAGGCATTTTTCGTCCTGGCAAAGAAAGAGCTTGCCCTGAACCTGCCGAAGGGAGGGGGCGCGCGGAGGCGTACATCACAGTACCGCCTCAGGGCGGGAAAGGACCCTTTCCGGACGGAAACTGGCTCAGTAGCAAAGAACGGCATGTCGGAGACATGCCAATTCAATGTCGCAGTTTACCATAATTAGATGAAGAACGAGCGGGTGAAACGCGGGGCCGACCCAAAGCGCACCCGCTCAATTCCGCAGCCCTCGCCAGCGCCGATCAGGGCGTTCAATTCCCAAATCACGTCCAACACGTCCAATAAATTGAGCCGAGCTATCTAAACAAAAAGCACAAGTGAGAAAGGCGCTGTAATGTGTTATTTTAGGTGGGGCCCAAATCCGGGGTAGGGTCTATCAGTTCCGGTGGGCTGCTGCGGAGCGCCTTTTCGGAGATTGGAAAAATGCAGACTGAAAAAGCTGACGCCTTTGAACTCGTTGAACTGCTCCTCACCGCCGAGATCTACAACCGTGTCCATAAACTCATGGAAGCCGATCTGCCGCCTGATATCAGGCATAACTATTTCGACTCGCAGATCGAAGCCGTACGCAGGCCGATTCTGGTGAGCAGGGCGGATGCCGAAAAGATATGCGGCACAAACAATGTTAAACGGATTATAGCTGATTTGCCTTTCGTGGAAATCGATGGAGCCGGCCGCCTGATCCGGCTGGCCGAGTTCGACGCGGCGGCCGCGTGGTTCGCCTCTCGGGACGTCTCCGGAGCGATACGCGAGAACCCTGTGCTGGCCCATTACTACGAGAAATTCGACCCCGATGTGAGTTACCCGCAAGCAAGGGTCGTCAATCAGTCAATTCTCGCCCGCGCCGGCAAGCTGCATGCCAGGGTGGAGAAGCTCTACGGGGAGGAATCCGAAGAATTACTAAAGCTGGTGACGATAAAGCTCCCTGAAGATGTAAGAAACAGCCTGGACGATCTCGTGTTGACAAAAGAACAGTTGGATGAGATCGCAAAAGCAGGCAAGGCCCTCGAGCACAGGGACTACCTCAAGAGCATCGGCCTTTTCGAAATCGGGAAAATTCTCTTCGTCGGACCGCCCGGGACAGGGAAAACTTCCTCTGCGCGGGCGCTTTCCCGGTGGTTCGCGCTGCCGCTCCTCGAGGTGAAGCTCTCCATGGTCATCAGCGCCTATCTCGGAGAAACCTCCAAAAATATAGATAACGTCTTTATGCTCGCCAAGAAACTGAACCCCTGCATCCTTTTCATCGATGAATTCGATTTCGTGGCCAAATCCAGGGCTGCAGACGATCACGGGGCCATAAAACGGGCGGTCAACACGCTTTTGAAGGCGGTCGACGATATCAGCCTTGTTGAGGACGGGGTACTGCTGATCGCTGCGACCAACTATCCGCAACTCCTGGATCATGCCGCCTGGAGGCGATTTGACAAGGTGTTGAGCTTTGTCGTCCCGGACGAGAAGATGAGGCGCAGGATTTTCGAAAAGATTTTGGAAAAGGTCCACGCCACGCTCGACCTCGCCGAGCTTGCAAGACTTACGGACCGATATACCGGCTCAGACCTCCGCCTGGTTGTCCGCGAGGCCGTCTTGAACGCTCTTCTTGAGGACAGAAAAAAAATCACGCAGGCGGACCTCATCCGGGCTATCGAACAATTCGGGCGAAGAAACTCGGACCACCGCCAAGGCGCATGGGCGGATTCCCCCAAGCCATCCGACAATATCTGATTACTAATAAATGTTAGCGGCGTCGATATAAGCTGATGATAGGATGCAATATTTTTCATAATCAAAACTTCTTCATGTTTCTGTATCGAAGATATTCAATAAGGTTGGTTGTTTAGACAGAAGGGATCAACCTCATCTATTCTTATTGCATCTGTGATAAGTTTTGTACATTTCTCATTATCCCTACCAAATCCGTAGAGTTTAATCAATTGGAGCCATGATTGACTAAGTCAGGAGAGTTTCAGTCGCTCTAGTTATTTCTGAGACTCCGTTATTTCGGCAAGCTCCCAGGCATAGTACCCGTCCCAGGGCGCAGATGAACGCATAACAAAATTATTGCATTCCACACTGACATAATCTAAAAGTCTTTAATTGCGTGGCACGGGTTTGTCGGAATCATAAATACTTTCTTTCGTTGATGGCCTGCAGGAGGAGCTCATGAGTCAAGGAAAAGGTGTGTTGGAAAGATTAGAGCGGAAGGGGATCTCGCGAAGAGATTTCATGAAGTACTGCACCACCCTTACCGCAACAATGGGACTGTCCTCAGCTTACGTATCAAAAGTGGCCGCTGCATTGGCGAGCGCTCCCCGCCCGCCTGTCATCTGGTTGGCACTGGCCGAATGTACCGGTTGCTGTGAAAGCACTCTGCGAACGATGTATCCATGGATCGACACGTTAGTGCTCGACATTATCTCGCTCGACTATTGTGATACGATTATGGCCCCGTCCGGCGAGGCGGCGGAAAAATCCCTGAATGACTCCGTCACCAAGAATGCCGGGAAATTCATCCTGGTCGTGGACGGTGCGGTTCCGACCGGCGATAACGGCAATTTCGGAAGAATGGCCGGAAAAACCATGCTCGAGACAATAAAGGAGATCGGCCCCAAGGCGATGGCTACCATCTGTATAGGCACCTGCGCCTCGTACGGCGGACTTCCCGCAGCCGCTCCGAACCCCACGCAGGCCAAAAGCGTAAGCGAAGTTACCGGGCTCAAGACCGTCAATATCCCGGGTTGTCCGCCTAACCCGATAAACTTTGTGGGAACGGTGGTAAATTTCCTGCTTTTTGGCAAGCTGCCCACGCTCGACGACAAGGGCCGGCCCCTTTTCGCCTACGGACAGCTCATTCATGACCAGTGCCCGAGACGGTCTCATTTCGAAGCCGGCGAATTCGTGACCAATTTCAACTCGGAGGAAGCTAGAAAAGGTTTTTGCCTCTACCAGATGGGGTGCAAAGGCCCCGAAACCTACAACAACTGCCCCATAGTCAAGTGGAACGATGGGACGAGCTGGCCCGTTCAGGCCGGACACCCCTGCATCGGGTGCAGCGAACCCAATTTCTGGGATAAATTCACTCCCTTCTTTAAATCATCCTGATCGATTGGGACACTTTGGCGACAAGAAAATAATGATTCGTTTTTTAAATAAGGAGAAACCATTATGGCACGAGTGGTAATAGACCCGATCACCAGGATTGAGGGTCACCTCAAAATAGAAGTGGAAGTGCAGAATGGGAAGGTGACAAACGCATGGAGCAGTTCGACCCTTTTCCGAGGACTCGAGATAATGCTCCAGGGCAGGGACCCCAGGGACGCATATCTTTTTACGCAGCGCGCCTGCGGCGTTTGCACCTATGTTCACGGCCTGGCCTCTATCCGCTCGGTGGACGATGCTCTTGGGGCAAAAGTGCCCGATAACGGGCGGTTGATCCGCACCCTGCTCCACGGCGCCCAGTACCTGCACGACCACCCGGTGCATTTCTATCACCTGCATGCGCTCGACTGGGTGGACATTGTGAGCGCCCTGAAAGCCGACCCGAAGAAGACGGCGGACCTGACGGCAAAGGTCTCCCCCAACTGCCCCGGCAGCGGGGTAAACGATTTCAAGGCTGTGCAGGACCGTGTTAAGAAGTTTGTCGAAAGCGGTCAACTCGGGCCTTTCGCCAACGGCTACTGGGGCCACCCGGCATACAAGCTGCCGCCCGAAGCCAACCTGATGGCGGTTGCCCACTATCTGGCGGCTCTGCGGCAACAAGCCCGCACCGCCAGGCTGCAGGCCATATTCGGAGGCAAGAACCCGCATATCCAAAGCTTGACGGTGGGCGGCGTAACTTGCGCCACCGACCTCACCCCTGACAGGATCGCCGAGTTCAAATACCTGTGGAAGGAAACAATGGATTTCGTCAACAATGTCTATATCCCCGACGTCCTTGCGGTTGCCGCCTTCTACAAGGATTGGGGCAAGATCGGCGGTACAAAGAACTTCCTGGCCTACGGCGATTTCCCAATGGGACCCAAAGAACCCGACAGCTTCCTGTTGCCGCGTGGAGCGATTTTCAACCGCAATTTGGCCAAGGTCGAGCCGGTCGATGTCAAACTGATCACCGAACAGATCAAGCATAGCTGGTACGAAGGAGATCCCAGGGGACTAAACCCGGCCAGCGGCGAAACCAAGCCCAAGTTCGACAAGTATGATACCGACGCCCGGTATAGCTGGATGAAGGCGCCGCGCTACAAAAACGAGCCGATGGAAGTAGGGCCGCTCGC
>Ga0074046_10003171_pt1 | contig 13900 bp, 12 predicted proteins | sample BogForMeECP23OM3_FD_94441 | JGI IMG/M metagenome (GOLD analysis project Ga0074046, IMG submission 94441) | Bog forest soil microbial communities from Calvert Island, British Columbia, Canada - Bog Forest MetaG ECP23OM3 | ecosystem: Environmental > Terrestrial > Soil > Wetlands ...
CCCGAGACGCGACGCCGCTCGATAGAAGTCGGCCAGCTCCAAATGCCGACGGATCGTCGTCCCCGGAACGATGGCCGCCTCGTGCAAGGCGTTCTTCCCGTCGTTCACGCCGATCTCCGACAACGACAGAATGCCGGCAAGCTGCTCGCCGATCCCGACGAAAACAGGCGACCCGCTTGCGCCCCGATCGGTCCAATACGCCGCGAGTTTGTCTCCGGTGAATTGTCGCAATCCGCGGGCGTCCTTGCCCGAGCGGATTTCGCCCGAAACGTCGCGGTCGACAAGGCCGCTGGGATTGGCCTTGTCCCGCCCGATCAGACCGACGTGGGCGTGCCCGTCGCCAACCTCAGATAGCTCGCGCATCGCCGGGTGCAGGCGAGCGATCGTATCCGGGATCGACTCCGGCTCGATCAGGACGAGGTCGGGCGCCTTGCCGCCGAGCCGCGTGCAGTCGTCGATCCACGTCGCCCGGCTGCGTAGCGGCGCGCCGTTTTCGTCCTGGCCGTGCGGAAACTCGATTTCGATCACCTTGAGAGCGTCGGCCGTCTCGCCCGCCTCGGCGAGAGCCATCCGCAAAACGTGCCGGCACGTCGCGACCCACTCGCCCTCGATCACCGCGCCGCAGCCGACGAACCGTTGACGCGGCGCAGTCGAATAGATGTAGGCTAGCGCGGTCTCGATCATTTGGGGGCGATCATGTCCGCGCGCATGATAGTCGAATTGTCCAAAGACCATAAAGTCTTTTTCGGCGCCGGCGACGACACGGGACTGTCCGAGGTCGGCGTCGCGGAAACCCTCGCCAAGGCAAGCGGCGAGGCTTTCAAGAAGGCGCTCGGTTCGCTTGGCGAGCTCGTCGAGTTGCTGGAAGCGTCGGTCGGCAAGATGCCGAAACGCCCCGACAAGGTGGAGATGGAGTTCGGCGCGAAAATCAGCGGCGACTGCGACCTCTGGATCGTCTCGGGCGAGGGCGAAGCCGACTTCAAGGTGACTTTGAGCTGGGGAAAGGGCGAATCAGCTTAGCGGCCGACGCTGTCGTACTCGCGGCGCTCGAGGCCGACCCGACGCCGCCAAGGCGCTCGATTACGCGCATCGGGGTCGGCGCCCCCCCTTCTCCCTCGGAGAGAAGGCGCCACCGAAGGCGACGGATGAGGGCTTCCGCCGCCTAGGAAGTCGTTGGCGACCGTCCAACGCCGCCGGCGCGCGTTACGCTGGCCCTCATCCGGCGCTTCGCGCCACCCTCGGGTCAAGCCCGAGGGCAGGCTCTTCCCCCGGAAGGGGAAGGGATGCCCCGCCACCCCAACCTCACGCGATCTTCACGTACTCGAAGTCGCCGGCCTGGCTGTTGATGCCGACGCGCGGCGGGGCGATCCAGCTCGCGTATTTGCCGGGCTCGTGGCAGGGCTTCATCAGCGAGTCGATGAAGGTCATGTCGGCGTCGTTCGGCAGCCACGCGCCGCTCTCCGCCTGCCACTGGTCCTCGGTGAGGACCTCGCCCGAAGGGCTGATGCGCTTGCCGGCGAACTCGCCGATTTTGCGATTGAAGCCCTTGTGCGGCTGGGCGAACTTGAAGGCGATCCCCGCCTTCTCGATCACCTTGTTCCAGCGATCGATCCCGCCCTGACAGTCCTTGATGTAGTCGTCGAGCAGGCGCGCGTTGATGGCGCGCAGCGCCGGGACCTCGTCCTCGACGATCTTGCCGTCGACGACCCGCCCGACCGGATAGGTCGCGTCGGTCAGGACGTGATCGTCCTTGAGGTTCGCCTCGTTGAAGCGGCCCTTTAGCCCAGCGCTGAACGACTCGGCCGCGTTGCTGGAAATCTCGCCGCCGAACAGGTCGCGCGTGACCGACATGTGGAAGTTCGCCTTGCGCTGCAGAAGCGGCAGGTCGACCACGCCGAGCTTGCGGACCGCCTCGACCTCGTTCGGGTCCTTGATCCCGGCCTTCGCCATCGCGGCGCAGGTCGCCTCGATCGTGCGCTGCACGCCGGTCTCGCCCACGAACATGTGGTGCGCCTCTTCGGTCAGCATGAAGCGGCAGGTGCGCGACAGCGGATCGAATCCGCTCTCGGCCAGCGCCGCGAGCTGCATCTTGCCGTCGCGGTCGGTGAAGTAGGTGAACATGAAGAACGACAGCCAGTCAGGCGTGCGCTCGTTGAAGGCGCCGAGGATGCGCGGATTGTCCACTTGTCCGCTGCGGCGCTCGAGCAGGGCCTGCGCCTCCTCGCGGCCGTCCTTGCCGAAATATTTGACCAGGAGATAGACGATCGCCCAGAGGTGGCGGCCCTCCTCGACATTGACCTGGAAGAGGTTGCGCATGTCGTAGAGGCTCGGCGCGGTCGCGCCGAGATAGCGCTGCTGCTCGACCGAGGCCGGCTCGGTGTCGCCCTGGACGACGAGTAGGCGGCGGAGCGTGGCGCGATACTCGCCCGGAACCTCCTGCCAGGCGGGCTCCCCTTTATGCCGGCCGCAGGGAATGGTGCGGCCTTCCACCTTGGGCGCGAGCAGGACCCCCCATCGGTAGTCGGGCATTTTGACGTAGCCGAACTTCGCCCAGCCGGTCGGGTCGACGCCGACGGCGGTGCGCAGATAGACCTCCGAAGTCTGGAAGCCCTCGGGGCCCATGTCCTGCCACCAGTCGAGATATTTCGGCCGCCAGGTTTCGAGCGCGCGCTGGAGCTGCTTGTCCGACGACAGCGCGACGTTGTTCGGGATCTGCTCGTCGGTGTTGATCTCGATGAAATGGTCGCCCCGGACGGTTTCCGGGGTCTCGGTCAGCGGGTCCGTGAAGCTCATGTTTCCTCCTCGCGAAGTTCTGGTCCGGGCGCGGCCCGATTGATGGTCAGCCGCCTGCTAGAAACCATTATTATGCAGTTCTGTCAAGTCTCGATGCATAATGTTGCTGAAACTGTGATCGGAGCTCGCCTAATGACGGATAAATCTGCACTATTATGCTCATCTCGCCGTCGCGTTCACGTCGAACAGGCTGGTCGCCGTCAACTCGAGCACCTCCTCCGCGTTCTGGTTGAACATGCGCCAGCGCCAGCTCAAAATGCCGAGGCCGGGCTGTTTCTCGGACCGCCGTTTGCCGGTGACCTCGATTGTGAGGGAAAGCCGGTCGCCGGGCCGGACGGGGGCGAGCCAGCGGATCCGCTCGACGCCGGGCGAGGCGAACGAGTCCGAGTCCTTGAGCGCCGCGTCGACCCCGAGCCGCATGGCGATGGCGCAGGTGTGCCAGCCGCTGGCGATCAGGCCTCCGAACCGTCCCTTCGACGCCGCCTCCGGGTCGACATGGAACCACTGCGGATCGTAGGCTTCGGCGAACCGCAGAAGCTCTTCCTCGGTGACGAGATAGGAGCCGGTCTCGATGGTCTGCCCGGTGTGGAGTTCGGCGAACCTCATGCGTATGCCCCTAGGAGTATGCGGTGCGGCCTCAATAGGTCTCCAGGTGCAGCCGGCCGTCGCGCTTGAGCGCGGGACCGACGACGTCCCAGTCGAGGCCGCCCTCGCGCGCGGCGTCGCGAAGCGCGAGCACGACCCCCTCCTCCATCGCCTTGAGCCCGCACACGTAGAAGAAGGCGTTGGGGTCGGCGATCAGCAGCGCGAGATCGGGGCCACGCGCCCGCATCAAGTCCTGCACGTAGCGCTTGGGTTGCCCATGCGTGCGGCTGAAGGCGAAGTTGATGTCGATGAAGTCCTTCGGCAGGTTCCCGAGCGGTCCGAAGTAGGGCAGCTCTTCCTTGGTGCGGGCGCCGAAGAACAGCATCAGCTTGCCGCCCTCGAACTTGCCGGACTTCCGCAGGCGCCGGCGCCATTCCGTCATGGCGCGCATGGGGGCGCTGCCGGTGCCGGTGCAGATCATGACGATCGCGCTTTTCGGGTGGTTCGGCATCAAAAAGCTCACCCCGAACGGACCGGTGACGTTCACCTTTTCGCCGACCTCGAGGTCGCAGAGGTAGTTGCTGGCGACGCCGCGCACCGGGCGGCCCTGGTGGTCCTCGAGCACCCGCTTCACCGTGAGCGAGACGTTGTTGTAGCCGGGCCGCTCGCCATTGCGGGGACTTGCGACCGAATATTGCCGCGGGTGATGCGGGCGTCCCTCGCCGTCGCGGCCCGGCGGGACGATCCCAATCGACTGGCCCTCGAGCACCGGGAACGGCATCGCGCCTAAATCGAGCACGATGTGATGGGTGTCGTACTCCCGACCGACTTGCGTGACCCGCACGTTGCCGGTGACGGTCGCCGTGACGAATTTTTCCGCCGCGCGCGGCCCGTAGAGGTTGGCGTAGGGGTGGGCGGCCGACCAGGGCGGAATCACGGCGGCGTAGTCGGCGACGTTGAAGACGCCCTCCCCCTCCGCGTCGGCGGCCGAAGGCGAAGACGGGGCGGCCTCGCCCACAGCGTCGAGGGCCGAGACGCCCGCGGCGGCGAGTTCGTCGGTGGACAGCTCCGCGGGCAGAGCGTCCCAGTCGAACTGCGCCTCGACGCTATAGGCGCTCGCGCGCGGCACGGTCCGCCAGTTGTCGATGCTGCCGGTCGGACACGGCGGGATGCAAGCCATGCACAGATCGCACTTGCCGGCGTCGACGACGTAGTTGCGCGCGTCGTGGGTGATCGCCCCGACCGGGCAGGTCGCTTCGCAGGTGTTGCAGCGGATGCAGATTTCCGGGTCGATCAGGTGCTGCCGGATGACTGCTGCGTCAACGCGCTCCATGGAAAACTCCGATCAGACCCGGTTCCAGTCGAAGGCGGCCTTCTCGCCCTTGCCGTAGACTTTTAGCGCGCCCTTCTCGCCGACCGCGTTCGGCCGCTGAAAAATCCAGTTCTGCCACGCCGTGAGGCGTCCGAAAATGCGGGTGGCCATCGTCTCCGGTCCGTCGAAGCGCAGGTTCGCCTCCATGGCGGTCAGCGCGTCCGGGCTCAGCGACACGCGCTCCTCGACCGCGAGCCGCACCTCGTCGCTCCAGTCGATGTCGTCGGGCGCGCTGGTGACGAGGCCAAGCCTTTGCGCCTCGGCCGCGTCGAGAAGCGCGCCGATCTTCGCCTTCGCGCCTTCGAGCGCCGGCTTCTCGTCATAGAAGCGCCGCCCGAGCCGGGTCTGGCCGCTCGCCATCGGATAGTCAGCGAAGTTCGCCGCGCTCAGCGCGATCCTCGGGGCGCGCGCAGAATCGTCAGGCAACGCGAGGTGATAGATGCGGTCGCAGGCGAGCGCGAGCTCGATGAGCGTCCCGGCGAAGCACGAGCCTTCCTCGACGAGGGCGAACAGACTGCGCGAGGTGACGTCGAGGCGGCTGAAGGTGCGGCGCAGATATCCGATGGTCTCGCGGACCAGCCAATGGTCCCTAAACGCCTGCAGCGTCGCGTCCATGGCGAGCGCGGCGGTCGGATCGCCCTCGGTCCTGATCAGCCAGACGCCGATGTCGAGTTGGTTGGTCCGCATCGACAAAATTGCGTCCTCGAGCTCGCGCGCGAGCGCAAGCGGATACCAGTTCGCCCCAGCCGACTCGATCGCCGCCACGTCCTGCGGCTGATCGCCCGACGGTCCCTTGACGGTGAAGGTCGCGGTGCGCGCGGCGCGGTCGATCGTCACGGACACATGCGGGTAGCGGAGCCCATCCGGCTCGATCGCACGGTCGAGCGGCGTCAGCGCGACGCCTTTCGCCTCGCGCGGACGGTCGCTCTGCTCGGCGAGCGCGAGGGCCCGCGCGCGGACGGCCGCGGCGAACTCGCCGGGCTTGGCGATCGCGTCGACGAGCCGCCAGTCGACCGCCTTCTGGCCGCGCACGCCCTCGCTGGTGGTGCAAAAAACGTCGGCGAGGTCGTGGCGGACGTGGCGCTTGTCGGTGAGACGCGTGAGGCCGCCGGTGCCGGGGAGCACGCCGAGCAGCGGCACCTCCGGCAGGCTGACGGCGCTCGACCGGTCGTCGATGAGCAAAATCTCGTCGCAGGCGAGCGCCAGCTCGTAGCCGCCGCCGGCGCAGGAGCCGTTGACCGCGGCGAGGAATTTCAGCCCGCTATGTTTCGACGAATCTTCCAGCCCGTTGCGGGTCTCGTTGGTGAACTTGCAAAAGTTCACCTTCCAGGAATGGCTGGAGACGCCGAGCATGAAGATGTTCGCGCCCGAGCAGAACACGCGGTCGCGACCGCTGGTGACGACGACGGTCCGCACTTCTGGATGCTCGAAGCGGATGCGGTTGACCGCATCGGCGAGTTCGATGTCGACGCCGAGGTCGTAGCTGTTGAGTTTCAGCTTGTAGCCGGGACGCAAGCCCCCGTCCTCGTCGAAATCGGCCTTGAGCGTGGCCACCGGACCATCGAACGCGAGCTTCCAGTGTCGGTATTTTTCTGGCGCGGTCTGGTAGTCGACCGGGTCGGGACGGCTCATGGGGCGCTCCTCGATAGGCAGTTTAGTGCATCACTGGGTATGCATCATAATGCATCTTCGAGGCCGAGACAAGTACCCTTACAAGTCTCCGCCGAACTCGACACGACGTGGCCTATCCTCCGCCCTTCGGTTCATTCCGTCGTAACAATTGTTCGCGAAGCAGCGCTCGCGCAGGCTCGCCCGCAATCGTTTGCCTCTGCTTTTCGATGTTGCGACCCGCGCGCGGCAGCCTCGTCGAGAATCTGGTCGGATGATTGAATGCGGCAGGCGGACTCCAGTTCATGAAGCAAATCGCCGGTCGAAAGCGCAGTCACACGCTCCGGCAGCAGGCGCACAAATTCCCGGCTGCGGATGTCGCTGTCTTCAAGCAAAAGGAGCGCCTGCAACTCGGGATGGGACGCCACCTCGTAAGCCAGGACTTCAAGCGCTGCCTGCTCACCCCGCCCGTTGGAACGCATGTTCGGATTGATCGCCTGCAAAGCCTCATATTCGGCGTAGATTTCCGTCGGGACAATCTCGACCTGCCCGAAGTTCGCGCGAATCCAATCCACGATTTGGGGCCTGCGCCGCCCCCAAAGTGATGAGCGGTGACGCATCTGTGACAATCAGGCCAAGACGCTTGGTCATGACTGGGCTTTCAGGGCCTCACGGATCAGGGCGCTGGCGCGCTGCTGGGATTCGACGTTTGGTCCCTCCATCGGCGCGACGGGTTGGCGCAAGCCAAGAGCGCCAAGACCAGCCAAATCGTCGAGGAAACTGTCAAAACCCCGCTCCCGCATCGTGTGCCAAGAAATTTCACCGGCAGCATACTGACGGATCATCCGTTCGCGGTCGCTCTCAGCCATCGGCAATTCCTCTCGAACAATCCAGTGAATTCTACGCGCTTTTCCTTGTTTAGCTCAAGAATGAGTCTACCAGGACATTCCACGCCTTGCGAAAAACTTGAATTGCCGATCAGTGTGGGTCCGGCCCTGTCACTGCTGAGGCCGGTGACCCTCATCGTCTTTAGACCGGCATTCCCAGCGCCTGCCTCACTTCGGCGCGCAGAATCTGAAACGTCTCCAGGAGCGGCTGGGCGCTGGTGTCGATTCTCAGGTCCGCCTTGGAATAGAACGCCGCCCGGCCGGCCAAAATCGACTTCAGGTCCTCCATCGCCTCGGCGCTCGCGGCCATCGGCCGCATGTCGCCCTGGGCGGCGACGCGGGCCATGTGGTCCTCCGGATCGGCCTGCAGCCAGACGGTGGTGCAATGGCTGAGAAGCAGGTTGAAGCTGACGAGGTCCGACACCATGCCGCCGGCCGTGGCGAAAACGGCCTCCGGATAGATCTGGACCGCCTCCTCGAGCGCCCGCCGCTCGTAGCGGCGGTAGGCGTTCTGGCCGTAGAGGCCGAGGATTTCCGCGGTGGTGCAGCCCGCCATCTTCTCGATCTCGCGGGTGAGCTCGATGAACGGAAAATCGAGGTCCTCCGCCAGCATGCCGCCAAGCGTCGATTTGCCGGCGCCCCGGAGGCCGATGAGGGCGATCCGCGGCGACCGCGCGCGCCCTCCGGCCGCATCAGCGCCCGTGCCCAGCAGCTCGCCGACGGCAACGCGCACGCGCCTAAGGGTCGCCTCGTCGCGATTTTCCAGCATCTCGCGCAACAGCAGCCATTCCGGCGACTGGGTGGTGACGTCGCCGAGCAGCTCGGCGAACGAGCAATGGAGCGCGCGGGTGACCTGCAGCAAAACCAACACGGAGGCGTTGCCGACGCCGTATTCGAGATTGGCGAGGTGCCGCTCGGAGACTTCGGTCGCCGCTGCGAGCGCCTTGCGGGTCATGCCGCGCCGCGCCCGCAACGCCCGCACCCGCTCGCCGAGGGCGATCAAAAAGGGGTCCTTGCGCTCGCCCTCGCCCTCGCCGCGCCCCGCGGGCGGCTCGAGCGCCGCAACCTCTCCCGATGGCACTATAGTGCTTGACATGAATGGTGCACGCCCATATCCAGTTAGGTAGGCATGATATTGCATCACCCCGAACGCGGGCAAGCCCGCCCCTGTGACACGATGTCCCCGACCTCCTTGACCCCGGAAACCCTGCGAGCGACGATCGCCGACCTCGCCGCAAAAATCGCCGGCCGCCCCCTCGACGGCGACCTCGATGGCTGGCTCAACCGCGAGCACGGACCCGGCTCGGCGATCTACGAGACACTGAAGGCCCATTGCGCAGCCGGCGCGGCGGAGGGTTGGCTCTGCAACCGAGAGGCCGGAGGAATCCGCTACGGACGCATCCTCAAGCCCGCACCGGACCTCTCCGGCTTCTCGGTCGACGTGGTCGACATGGCGAACGTCGCCGGTCCGCATCACGTCCATCCGAACGGCGAGATCGACTGCGTCATGCCGGTCGAGGGCGAGGCGCTGTTCGACGGCCGCGGCGCCGGCTGGGTCGTCTATCCCCCCGGCAGCGCCCATGAGCCGACGGTGAGCGAAGGGCGCGCTTATGTGCTTTATCTGTTGCCCGAGGGCAGAGTTCAGTTCACCTGAAGTTCACCTGAATCTCCGAGGCGAAAGACCGGGAGGAGACGATGAGCGCGAGCGTCGAGGCGCCGCCGGAGGCGTTCAATTTCGCCCGGCATATGCTGGAAGCCAACGCCGGCCGTCCCGACAAGGTCGCCTTCATCGACGACGAGCGGCGGCTCACCTACCGTGAGCTCGACGAGCGCGTCCGCCGCTTCGCCGGGGCGCTGAGGGACGCCGGCGTCAAGCGCGAGGAGCGGGTGCTCATTCTGATGCTCGACGGCTGCGACTGGCCGGTCGCCTTCCTCGGGGCGATTCTCGCCGGCGCCGTGCCGGTCGCGGTCAACACGCTGCTCACCGCCGACGATTACGCCTACATGCTCGAGCACGCGCGCGCGCAAGCCGCGATCGTCAGCGGCGCGGTGAAGCCGGCGCTGAAAGCCGCGCTCACCAAGTCCGACCACGAGGTCCACAAGGTCGTCGTCTCGCGTCCGACCCAGCCGCTCGAATTCGGCGAGGTCGAGTTCGAGGCCTTTCTCGATCGCCACGCGCCGCTCGCGCGGGTCCCCCGGACCCATGCCGACGATCCGGCCTTCTGGCTCTATTCGTCGGGCTCGACCGGCCGCCCCAAGGGCGCGGTCCATTCCCACGCCAACCCCTATTGGACCGCCGAACTCTACGGCAAGACGATCCTCAATCTGCGCGAGGACGACGTCTGCTTCTCGGCGGCGAAGCTCTTTTTCGCCTACGGGCTCGGCAATGCGCTGACCTTTCCCTTGTCCGTCGGAGCGACGGTCCTGCTCATGGGCGAGCGGCCGACGCCGGACGCCGTGTTCCGACGCTGGCGCGGCGAGGTCGGGAACGTCAGGCCCACGGTCTTTTATGGCGCGCCGACCGGCTTCGCCGGCATACTCGCGGCGCCCGGCCTGCCGAAGCGCGAAGAGGTCGCGCTGCGGCTCGTCTCCTCGGCGGGCGAGGCCCTGCCGGCCGAGATCGGCGAGCGCTTCCGGCGGCATTTCGGCGTCGATATCATCGACGGCATCGGCTCGACCGAGATGCTGCACATCTTCATCTCCAACCGGCCAGACAAGGTGCGCTACGGCACGACCGGCTGGCCGGTGCCGGGCTACGACATCGAACTGCGCGGCGAAGGCGGGGGGCCGGTCCCGGACGGCGAGCCCGGCGACCTCTACATCCACGGACCGTCCGCCGCGCTCATGTACTGGGGCAATCGCGAGAAGACGCGCGAGACCTTCCAGGGCGGCTGGACCAAGGCCGGCGACAAATACGTCCGCAATGCCGACGGCTCCTTGACCTACGCCGGCCGCACGGACGACATGCTCAAGGTCAGCGGCGTGTACGTGAGCCCGTTCGAGGTCGAGGCGACCCTCGTCCAGCACCCCGCGGTGCTGGAAGCCGCGGTGATCGGCGTGCCCGACGCCGAAGGGCTGACCAAGACCAAGGCGTTCGTGGTGCTGAGGCCGGGCGAACACGCCGACGACGCCGAGCTGAAAACCTTCGTCAAGGACCGGCTGGCGCCTTACAAATACCCGCGCGCGATCGAGTTCGTGGCGGAACTGCCGAAGACGGCGACCGGCAAGATCCAGCGCTTCCGCTTGAGAGAGATGGAGCGCGTCCGCATATGAGCGAACCCGCTGTTCCCCGCCCCGCTTCGACCATCCTCTTGTTGCGCGACGGCCCGGCCGGGCTCGAGACCTTCATGGTCGTGCGCCATCACGAGATCGACTTCGCCTCGGGCGCGCTAGTCTTCCCGGGCGGCCGAATGGAGACGGCGGACGAGGCGCTCGCCCGAACCGTCGCGCCGGACGACCCGCTCGCTTCCTTCAAGGTCGCGGCCATCCGCGAGGCGTTCGAGGAATGCGGCGTGCTTCTGGCGGGGGCGGAGGGCGAAGACAGCTTCGTCCCGGCCGCGCGTGCGGCCGCGCTCGACCGCGCGGCGCCCTTCGCGGACCTGATGGCGCGCGAAAAACTCGCGCCCACGCTCGACGCGCTCGTCCCCTTCGCCCACTGGATCACGCCGGACTTTGTGGCGAAGCGCTTCGACACGCAATTTTTTCTGGCGCTCGCGCCCTCCTACCAGGCGCTCGCCCATGACGGCCGCGAGGCGGTCGACTCGGTCTGGATTTCCCCGCGCGAGGCGCTGGCCGAGCACGGCAAGCGCTACAAGCTTCTTTTCCCGACCTTCCGCAATTTGTGGAAGCTCTCGGCCCACGCCGACGCGTCTTCCGCGCTCGCCGCCGCCCGAGCGGCCCCCGTCGTGACCGTGCAGCCGGAAAAGATTACCGTCGACGGCGGCCCCGGCCTGAAGATTCCGGCCGAGGCCGGATACGGCGGCGAGGCGTTCTCGGTCGTCGGATTGCTCTGATCGCTTTGGCCGCTCCGTCGCCGGGCTCGTCTTTTCCGAGTCGGTTTTCAGCCTTTTCAAGGACTTGCAGCGACTTTTCCGAGCCGATGATTCTCTGGCGGCGGGACTGGGCCTGATCGCGGAGCTTGGCGCCGTCCGACGGCCGATCCATGCAGTCTTGGCGCCGCACGACCGATTTCAAAGCCTTAGGCGCCTTCTTCTGTCACTTTCATAGGGCGGGGTCAGCGACCGCATCCGACAACATGCGCGGCATGAAGGGCGTCTGCGCAAGACGGGCCCCGGCGCTGGCTTCGCCGCCCTGGCGAGGCGCGTCAGTTTTCGCGCTTTCAAACAGCAAGGCGGCGTTTCTGGTCTAACTTCCAACTCACCGCCAACTTTGGAAGCGTACCATATATTCCGATAATCAGAAAAATTTTCTTGGCGCTCTTGACTTATCAGATCGATGGACCGCGCCTCACCCGAGCCCACCTTTCTCCCGGAGGAAGACGATCACGTCATCGACCCCCTCCCCTGTCTTCATGTTGGTCATCACGAACGGCCGCGTCTTGCGCTGGGTCTTGGCGTCGCGGGCCATCACGTCGAGGTTGGCGCCGACGTAAGGGGCGAGGTCGGTCTTGTTGATGACGAGCAGGTCCGAGCGGGTGATGCCCGGCCCCCCTTTGCGCGGGATTTTTTCGCCGCCCGACACGTCGATGACATAGATGGTCAAGTCGGCGAGTTCGGGCGAGAAGGTAGCGGCGAGGTTGTCGCCGCCCGATTCGATCAGAATCACGTCGAGGTCCGGGAAGCGCTTGCGCATGTCGGCGACGGCCGCGAGGTTGATCGAGGCGTCCTCGCGGATGGCGGTGTGCGGGCAGCCTCCCGTCTCGACGCCCATGATGCGCTCGGGGGGCAGTGCGCCGGCCTCGACCAGAATGCGCGCGTCCTCCTTCGTGTAGATGTCGTTGGTGATCGCGGCGACGTCGAGCTTGTCCCTGAGCCGCTTGCACAGCTGCTCCATCAGCGCCGTCTTGCCGGAGCCGACCGGCCCGCCGACGCCGACGCGGAGGGGTTGCTTTGGGGAGGTCATGTGCGGTCCGTTCGATCCCAGTGTGCGAATCTCATCCAAACCATCGCCCGCCAAGAAACAAGCGCGTTTCGGCTGCGTCGGCGTTTGCCCGGAGTAGTCCGGAGCTGCGGACGCTTGCTTGCGCGCCCCTGTCAATCTGATACGCTCGCCCCGCTGGTCCGTCGAAAACATCCATAGCCGAGAAGAGCCGCTTCATAAACGGGCCAGGAAGCGTTCGGGTCGGGTTTGGATGTCGCCAGGCGCTAAGCGCCGACCCGTCCGCCAGAGAGGGATTCGGCCATGGCGAAGGACCACGAACACGACCACGAGCGCCACGAACACGAGGACCCCGAGCGCCACGGCCCGCGGCCGGCGCCGGGCGAGATCGGCGATCTCCTCAGGACGCTGATCGAAGTTCAAGTGGCCAACAACGAAATGCTCGCCGGCCTCACCCGCAAGCTCGACCGGGCGATCTGCGTTCTCGAACACATTTCCCGCAACACCTGCGAGACGCTGAACGAGGTCGCCGCGCTCGCGGACTGCAAGGAGCCTTGCGAGCCCTGCGAACCTTGCGCCCCGCCGGAGGCGACCTGCTGCGGCAAGCCGCCGGCGGAAGGCCCGAAACCCTGTCCGCCGCCGGAGAAACACGAGGCGCCGTGCAAGTACGAACCCTGCGAACCGGGTGAAGAAGCCGGCGGATCGGACGTTTCGAAACCCGGCAGCGCGCCGCCCCAGCGCACCTTCGGCGCGCCCTATCCGCCCGTCGTCAGACCCGAAAACCCCACGATTCGAGCGAACGGCTTCCGGGCGCCCAGAATCCCACGAGGCCCGTTTCGCGGATTTTTGACGCCGGGCGCCGTCCACGCGCCGCTGAATTTCTCCTCAGGGGGCGCCGGCGGCGCAGGGGGCGACGACCCGGTCGTGTTCGGCGTCTACACCAACTCCGGCAGCGTCGCGTCTCCGCAATCGACGGTGGCCGCCGATATCAGCGGCGCCCAGAGCGGCAATATCGTGCTCGCCACCGGGAACTGGTACATTCTCTATTCCTTCGATGGCGGCGGCACCTTCACGACCCTCGACCCGACGACCGTCTTCGACAACACGGCCGACGGCGGCTTCTGTTGCGACCAGATCGTCCAGTATGTTCCGAGCATCGACCGCTTCATCTGGCTCATGCAGTTCAACCCGGGCGCCGACGGCAAGAACCGCCTGCGCGTGGCCTCCGCCAGTCCCGAGAGCGTGCACAGCAGCAAATGCACGTCCTGGACCTACTGGGACCTAACCTCGGACGCCCTTGGCATCGTCACGACCGCGGCCGACGCGAAGAACGGAATCCACAACCTCGACTACCCGAACATGTCCGTTGGGACGAACTATCTTTACATTAGTGTCGACAATTGGTCGGCCGGGCGGATCGTCGTGCGTATCTCCCTGTCCGACATCTCCGCCGGGGGCACGATCAATTTCCGTTACACCGACTGGTCGAACGGAGGCGTCGCCTACGGGAGTCACGTCACGCAAAACACCGGCGACGAGGCTTACTGGGCTGGCAACAAGAACAACAGCACTTTGACGGTCTTCAACTGGAACGAGA
>Ga0074046_10003172_pt1 | contig 13896 bp, 10 predicted proteins | sample BogForMeECP23OM3_FD_94441 | JGI IMG/M metagenome (GOLD analysis project Ga0074046, IMG submission 94441) | Bog forest soil microbial communities from Calvert Island, British Columbia, Canada - Bog Forest MetaG ECP23OM3 | ecosystem: Environmental > Terrestrial > Soil > Wetlands ...
GAAGGCGACATCGGTGCGATCGAAGTAGTAGCGGGTCGGCAGGCCGGTCTCGAACACCAGCACTGGCGTGGTGGTCTCGGCCAGCGTGACCCCCTCGAGTGAGGCGCGGACGTGGCGATGCGAGCGAAGTGCATCGACGCGGACATAAGGGTTGCGGGGATGGACGAAGACCTGCTCGTCCTCCTCATACCAGGCATCGAGTGCGTTCCAGTCGAAGCGGGCTGTGCCGGCCACCCCGTCGATCGCGTCGTCGCCGAAGACCCGCACGGCGCCCGGGCGGTCCAGGCTGCCCGCACGCACGCCATGGCGGCGTGCCGTACCCTGGCGGAGGTGCTGCTCGTGGTGTTCGTCAACGAGGAAGCGCGGGTCGATGTCATCGGCCGGGATGTAGTACTGCGGGTAGTACGGCCATTCCCAGACATACCGCGCCCGGGTGGTGTCGAAAATCTGCTCGCCGCCGAGTGTCGCCCGCACTCGCCGCGGCGCGGGTTCGACGTGATTGGTCTCGGCGATCATCTGCGGGTAGTCGCGACTGGTGGCGACCGGTGCTACGGCCATCGTGCCTCACTCCGTAAGTCGGTAAGTCTGCCTGTCTTGGTCATCGGTACTTCGTCTTGCGGTAGATGGCGTGCCGCCACTTCGTGGTCCCGCGACCGTGTGCCCGTTTACATCAGGTGCGGTTCTGGTATCGGTTCGGCCGCCGCCGCGCCAGGCTCGGTGGGTTCGGCTTCGGCGGGTTCGGGCTCTCCGCGGCGCAGGTTCGCGAGCGCGAGGACCGGGAAGATCAGCACCGACAGCAGCCCGGCGCACACCAGCGCCGCGGCTGTCAGCGGAGTGATCTTGCCCAGCGCCACGCCGATCTGCGTGGCGGCCACGATGAACGGCAGCGACGTGGCCTGGAGAAGCCCGAGGGCGAGCGTTGGTTTGGGGCCGTTCGCGCGCAAGCGGAGCAGCGCGGGCAGGCCGCGCACCACCAGCAGCGCCAGCAGGAACACCGGGACCCGAACCAGCGCGGACGGGCTGTGCAGCAGCCCGGTCAGGTCGAGCCGGATCCCGCTGGTGACGAAGAATACCGGCACCAGGAACCCGTAGCCGATGGCGTCCAGCTTGATGCGGAAGTTCGGGTGCGAGGCGGAGTCGCGGTCGACCAGGCCGACGATGGCCCCGGCCAGGAACGCGCCGAGGATGCTTTCCAGGCCGAACCGCGCGGCCAGGGCGGTGAACGCGACCAGCAGCAGGACGGCGAAGCGGACCCTGATCTCTGCGGTGGTGTCCTGCAGGCGGACAAGCACCTGGCCAAGCCGCATGGACCGGGCGACGCCGGACACCACCAGGCCGGTCACGGCCACAAGCCCCGCGAACGCGCCGAGCACCACAACCCGCGAGCCGGTGCTCCCGCCCGAGGAGGAAAAGAACAGCGACAGCAAGACGATGGCCGAGAAGTCGGCGACGCCCGCGGCCGCCAGCGCGGTCTGCCCGATCTCACTATGGAGCTGGCGGGCGTCCTTGAGCACCGGCACGACCAGGCCGAGCGCGGTGGAGGAGAGCACGATCGCCAGCAGCAGCGGTTGCGACACCCACCCGATTGCGGTGAAGGACGCGCCGGCGCCGTATGCCAGGACCAGCGACACGAGGTAGCTGAGCACGGCGTAGCGGAGCAGCCGTCCCCGCAGGCGGTGCACGTCGATCTCCAGCCCGGCGAGGAAGAGCAGGAAGGCCAGGCCGAACAGGGCGAGGATCGATACCGGCAGGTCGACGTGTACCCAGCCGAGCACCGACGGCCCGATGATGATGCCGCCGATGATCTCCAGGACCACGGCCGGAACGCGCAGCCGTGGCAGGTAGCCCACGATGAGCGGGGCGAGGACCGCGACGGCCATCACCACCAGCAGGTTGGTGAAGGATACGTCAGGCATGGCCGCTCAGCCCGGGGTCAGCTGGGTCACGTTGGCTGCCATCCAGGTGGCTCGTGCCCGCTCGGTGGTGGGATCGAAGTCGTCCTTGGTGCGGCGCAGCAGGTCTTGCAGGTCCTCCCAGAGCTGGAAGGGGGTGGGCCGGCCCCAGAACCAGTACCCGACGTACACCTTGTCCACGACCAGGCCCGGTGCTACCACCAGGGTGTGCGGAACGGTCGCCTGGTGATGCGGGTCGGTGTACTCCTCGATCTCGAAGGCCCGTTGCACCTCGAGGTCCACGTCGGCCAGGTACGGCCAGTGTGCTCCGGTCGAGATCCGCATCTTGTAGACGTCGTGCAGGTCATTGGGCAGGATCGTGACTAGCTGGGTGAACGCCACCGGGCACCACTGGTGGAACCGCACCATCTCCCGTTGCTGCTGCCGCTCCCGCGGGCAATGCTCGCCGCGGCCGAGCATCAAGATCATGGCGTCGTCGCCCTGGAGCTTCGACAGGCGGTGCATCACCCCGTTCTCGTCGGGGAGAGTGAAGTCGGGCAGCACTGCTCCCGGCGTGAGTCCCTTGCTCATGATGTGGTCTCCTTAGCACTAGTGGGGCTTATACGGGCCGGACGCCGGGGATGGCGAGTCGGATGCGGTAGATGCTGGTCAGTGCCGTGATGTAGAGCGTGCGGGCGTCTTCGTCGCCCCAGGCGAGGTTGTGCGGGCTTTCGGGAAGCCGCAGGGTGCCCAGGTGCTCCCCGAGGGGCGAGAGCAGCCAGATTCCGGACGGCCCGCACACGTACACGTTTCCGGCTGTGTCGACCTTGAGTCCGTCGATGGCGTCCTCACCCTCGCCGCCGGTCATGTCGAAGAACTCTTCGCTGGCGGTCACCGACCCGGCGCTGTCGAGCGTGTAGCGCATGACGATCTTGCGATCGGGATCCCAGTTGCCGACGTAGAGGTGGTGTTCGTCCGGGGATAGCGCGAGGCCGTTCGGCCCGGCCAGTTCCGCGGTGACGAGTGAGATCACGCCGTCGCGGACCCGGAAGACGCCGCTGAACGGCAGTTCTTTTTTCGGGTCGGTGAACGTGGCGGGCAGGCCGAACGGCGGGTCGGTGAAGTACAGGGTTCCGTCTGAGCCGTATACGAGGTCGTTGGGGCTGTTCAGCCGCTTGCCGTCGTACCGGTCGGCCAGGACGGTTGTGTTGCCGTGCGGCTCGACCCGGATTATGCGCCTGTTCCCGTGCTGGCAGATGGTCAGCCGGCCATCGGGATCGAAGGTGAGCCCATTCGAGCCGGGCTGGGCGTAGCGGGCGATGTCGGTACCGGTATATCCGCTCTTGGGGCGGAACACCGTGACCGTCCCGGCCGGCGCCCAGCGGTAGATGGTGTTGGTGTTGGGGGAACTGAACAGCAGCGCGCCGTCGCGGGTCCACACCGGTCCCTCGGTGAACTCGAATCCGCCCGCGACTCGTTCCAGCCGGGCCCGGGACGGCACGATCCGGCCGAGCGTATCGCGGCCGGGATCCGCCGGCATGATCTGGACGGGTGCCTGTTCGCCCGTGCGGGCGCGCGCCGGCGGGTAGAAATCCAGGGTGGCGGTCCGCATCCAGATGTAGTTGGCCGGTGCTGCCGAGATCGGGCCATTGATGCCGAACACGGCGATCGTAAACCGCTGCCCGGGACGCGCGGCCTGGGTCAGCACGACGCGGTTGGGCGTGTTGAAGCCCCCCACGACCTGCCCGCCGCTGTCCCCCAGGGCCAGCGGCTGCGAGCCGTTGACCCAGACCTCGGCGTAGTCGTCGACGACGGTCTCGAACACCACAGTCGACCCCGCCACGTCCAGGTCACCGACCCGCTCGGGGAGGGTGACCGTGATCCGGTACCAGTTGAAGCACACCCGCCCGGTGGACAGGCGCCGCAGTGTGTCAGAGGGTGACAGGACCGTCCACGCCGTATCGTCGAAGTCGGCGGCCTGCGCGTGCGGGATGACCTCGTAGGTGCGGTTCGCGGGGCCGCTGGGGCCCAGGTCCGGGCCGACGGCCACGAAGCTGGTCTGGAGGACCGTCGTGTCGCTGTAGCGCCACTGCCCGCCCACCAGGGCAGCACCCTCAAGGGTCTGCAGATCGATAATCGCGTCCGGGCGGGCGGGAAGAATCTCCGTAGGGCCGGGAACGTTCGCGGTCACCGCCGTCACCTCCTAGCGCTGCGCCACGGCTGGCAGAGCGGGAGCGCGGCCGCCGCCCTCGGGCGCGCCATCCTGCGCGGCGGCCGACGCGGCCTCGGCGGCCAGCATGGACAGTTCCTGGTCTTCGTCGGCCGAGGATGCGCCGCTCACCCCGACCGCCCCGGCGACGTGCCCCGCGTGCACGATGGGCATGCCGCCCTGCAGCGGCACGGCCCGTGCCAGGTGTAGCGCGGACGGGCGCCCGTGCGCCGCCTGGTCCTCGAAGTCCTTGCTCGGCCGGCGGTAAAGCGCCGCCGTCCGTGCCTTATCGGTGGCCACCTGCACGCTCGCGACCTGCGCGCGGTCCGGGCGCCACAGGTGCATCAGCTCACCGCCGGCGTCCACGACGGCGACCACCGGCCAGACCTCCCGCCCGGTGGCGACCGCGGCAGCCGCGTCAGCCGCCACCTGTGCCCCCTCACGGGTCAGCGCTGGAACGTCGGTGGTCGAGAACGAGGTGTGCGCTCCCGCGAGCGACACGGACTCGTCCTGGTCGGGGGTCTCGCCGCTGGTGCCGATGGCCCCGACCACCTCGCCGTCGGCGGTGAGCGGGATCCCGCCGGTTAGCGCGACGGCCCCGTGCAGGGCCAGAGCGCCCAGCCGACCGGCGCTGACCTGCTCTTCTATTTCCCGGCTAGGCCGGATGAAGATCGCTGCCGTGCGGGCCTTGTCGATCGCGACCTGATCGCTTGCTGGCTGCGCGCCCTCGGTCCGCCGTAGCTGGAGTACGTGGCCCCAGGCGTCGACGACGGCGATCACCACGCGGTAGCCGTTTCGTATCGCTTCTGTCTCGGCGGCTGTCATCACGGCGTCGGTGCCCTTGGCATCCAGCGCCCTTCTCGTACCGACCGCGATCATGGCGGTCACCTCCATGATTCCTGGTCGCGCCGCGGGCGGACGCCCGCGGGGGGGTTGAGGACAGCGGCCCAGATCGCCGTGTCCGTGGTAATGAACAGGACCTCGCCGCCCGGCCCGCCGAAGGTGAAGTTGACGGCCCCGGGCAGGCGGATCTGGCCGATGAGATCTCCGGCGGGGCTGAAGACCTGGACCCCGCTGAACGAAGACGCATAGACGTGGCCCGCCAGGTCTACCTTGATTCCGTCGGGGAACCCGGGGGTGGTGACCGCGAACAGGCGCCCAGGACCGAGGTGGCTGCTGTCCTGGACGTCGAAGGCGGCGATGCGGTGCGGCCGCTGGACGTGATAGCTGCCCGGTTCGGTGTTGGCGCCGCTGTCGGTGATGTAGAGGGTCTGCTCGTCGGGGGAGAACGCCAGCCCGTTGGGCTTGTCGAAACTGTCCGCAACGACCGACAGCCGGCCGGACGCGGGGTCGTAGCGGTACACGTAGTCCCCGATCTGCGGTTCGGGCCGGAAACCTTGCAAGTGGCCATAACTCGGGTCGGTGAACCAGATGGTGCCGTCGCTGCGGACCGTAACGTCGTTCGGCGAGTTCAGCCTCAGCCCGCTCCAGCGGTCGGTGAGGGTGTCCACCCGTCCCGTCCGGGGGTCGACGCGGCTGATTCGCGCCTGCTCGGCCTGTGTGCCCTGTTCGCAGACCACCAGGCTTCCGTCGTGGCCGAGGGTCATGCCGTTGGGCATGTGCACGGGGGCCGGCAGGACCGACAGCCGTGACGGGTCCACGGGAAAGCTGAGCCCGTCGAGAGCGAGCCGCTTGATGACCGCGTGCGGCGTGCCTGGCACGGGGGTGTTTCGTGTCTGTGGCAGGGTCGTGAAATACAGCGCGTCCTCGCCCGGGATGTAGACCGGTCCCTCGTGCGCGTCCGTTTCGGCCACGAGCGCGAGGCGCGCCGCGCCACCCAGCAGAGCCTCCCCCTGGGGGTCATAGACCTCGAAGCCCGGCCCGGTCGCTGGCCAGGCAGCTGCCCCCGCGTGGCGGGAGGGCGCGACCGTTCCGGTCATGCCGGCACCACCGTGTACGGGTGGCCGGCCGCGCTTGCCCCGGCCGTGGGCGCGCCGGGTGCGGAGGCCGGCCGTGCCTCGTGCTGGCCGGTAGCGCCGAGCCGCTCGGCGATGTGGTCCGCGACGCGGAGGGCGTTGGCGATGATCGTCAGGGTCGGGTTCACCGCCGTGCTGGACACGAAGAAGCTGGAGTCGACGACGTAGACGTTGTCCAGCTCGTGCAGCTTGCAGTTCAGGTCGAGCGCGGATGTCGCGGGGTCGCTGCCGAACCGCACGGTCCCGTTCTGGTGCGCGACACCGGAGATGCCGAGCCGGCCGCCTCGGTAGGAGTAGCCGGGCAGAACGGTGTCCCGGCATTGGATGGCGCTGAGCAGCCCCTTGAACTTCTCGATGAGCCGGCGGTGGGCTTCCAGGTTGGTCGGCGTGTACCGCAGGCGGATCCGGCCGTCCTGGTCTAGGCTCACCCGGTTGCCTGGCAGCGGCAGGTCCTCGGTGGTCAGCCAGAAGTCCATCGCGTGCCGGGCCAGATCCGCCGGATCCCCGGCCTCGGGCGCGTCGAAGCCGATGAGCACCGCGTCGCTCTTGCCGAGCATCTGCATCGCGCCAAGCGGATAGGGCCACTCGCCGCCGTCGGCGGGGTCACCAGCGTAAAAGTCGTTCACGCCCAGCGTTTTCTGGAACTTCGTGGGGTTCGGGATCTTCGAGAAGGCGATCAGTGAGGAGTTGTTGTGCATCATCAGGTGGCGGCCTACCACGCCGGATCCGTTGCCGAGCCCGTCGGGATGGCACTCGCTGGCCGAGGCCAGCAGCAGGGCGGCTGAGTTGATCGCGCCTGCGGACACCACGACCAGGTCGGCGGAGTATGTCTCCGTCTGGCCGTCGCGGTCGGCGACCACCCGGGTGACGGCAAGCCCGCGCCCGTCGGTCTCCAGGCGCATGACCCGGGTCCTGGTGCGCAGCGTGACGTTCGGGTACCGCAGCGCTGGTTCCACGCAGACGACGTGGGCGTCGGCCTTTCCGTTGACCAGGCAGGGATACCCGTCGCAGGTCGCGCAGCGGATGCAGGGCGAGAACTGCGGCGCTGACTCGTCGTAGATGAGCCCGACGGGCAGCGGGAACGGATGCAGGCCGGCCTGTGTGAAGTCGGCCTCCAGCTGGGCGATGCGCGGCTCGTGGCTCAGCGGCGGGTACCGGTACGGGGCCGCCGACGGCGGCTCATCCGGGTCGGCGCCGCGCTGGCCGTGAACGTGGTACAGATGCTCCGCGCGCGTGTACCAGGGCTCGAAATCGGCATAGGACAGGGGCCAGGCCGGCGAGATGCCGTCCACGTGCTGGATCTCTTCGAAATCGCGCTCCCGGAAACGGAACAGGATCGCCCCGTAGACCTTGGTGTTGCCGCCCACATAGTAGTTCTGCTTGGGCGGGAATTCCTTGCCGGTGTCGGCGTCGGTCCATTTCCCCGAATTGTGGTAGCGCAGGTCAATCCAGACCGACTTGGAGTCCCAGTTCTGCGGTTCGCGGGGCAGGAAGTCACCCCGTTCGAGCAGCAGGATGCGCTTCCCTGTCGGGGCCAGCGCATGCGTCAGCGTCCCTCCGCCCGCGCCGGACCCGATGACGATAACGTCGTAATGATCGGTCATGACAGCTCCTGTAGAAATGGCCAGCTTGAATCCGGCTCGGCCGGCCTCAGACAATCGCCAGCGGCGCGACCCAGGCACCGGTTGCCCCGCGCAATTTGGCGTGAGAGATGACAAGAAGGAATTCGTTCACATGGTCGCGTGCGGCCTGGTCGAGGCGGAGGTTCTCTACCACCACCACTCCGTGGCGGACGTTAAGTGTCTGCGGGACTACGAACGGCTCACAGTGGCTTTCCGGTGGGTAGGCGCCGAAGCTCCATGTGTCACACCCGGTCAGTGCCACCCGGTGATCGGCGAGCCACTGGCCAAGCGCCGTGCCCGGACCTGGTTCGCCCGAGGCATATCGTTCGTTGTCGGTACCCCACAAATCACCCCAGCCGGTATTGAAGAACACCGCGTCGCCGGGCCGGACGTCGTGGCCCGTGACGGCGAGAGCTTTCTCCGCGTCCGCGACCGTGATCACGTCACCGGGTTGGAGCCGTTCCCCGCCGCGCGCTGCCGCCACGTCGAGCAGCAGGCCCCGGGTCACCACCTGGGGAAGGGTGTCGATGCCGAGCCGGTTGGTGCCGTAATCCTCGATGATGTCGTCGAGGAGGAACCCGTTGTAGGTGCGGTCGCCCATCTGCAGGTGGTTGAGCCCGTCCATGTGGGTGCCCATCTGCTGGGTCGCGGTGACCTGCTCGACGATCCAGTTGACGCTGTTGTGCCCCAGGCCCTCCGGGCCCGCGTCGGGATGGCGCCGGTTGATCTGGTGGTAGTTGGTGGTCAGGTACTGCCGGAACGTACGGCCCGGGAACGCGGGAATGTCCTGGTGCAGCACGTGCGCCAGGTCATAGACCCGTCCCTGGCGGACCAGGCGGACGGCTTGGAGAACCTTGGCGGGCGTGATCTCGTTCAGCGCGCCTGCTTGGTCGTCGGCGCCGTACTTCGACGGCCACCACTGGGACGTCCCGTTCTGTGTGGGCGCGGTCTGCGCATTCATCACCATGCCGGTTCCGTCCCGCCACCGCGCAGAACGTTTCACTGATCCGGCAACACGGCAGATAGAGCCGAGCCGGAGGCCGCCGAGGCAGGTTCGTGACAGCGTGGCGGACAGGATCTGTAATGCCGGGGCGGCTGAAGGGACAGTAGGACATGGCGATCTCACCATCGGAGAGTTGGCGCCTGCGCGATGATCCGGCCGCGTGGCGCACGTGGGGCCCGTACCTCAGCGAGCGGGCGTGGGGGACGGTGCGAGAGGACTACAGCGAGCACGGCGAGGCGTGGGACTGGTTCCCGCATGACCACGCCCGGTCGCGGGTGTACCGCTGGAACGAGGACGGGCTCGGCGGGATCTGCGATGACCAGCAGCGGCTGTGCTTCGCGTTCGCCTTCTGGAACGGCCGCGACCCGATCCTGAAGGAGCGGATCTTCGGGCTCACTGGTCCGGAGGGCAACCACGGCGAGGATGCCAAGGAGTACTGGTGGTATCTCGACAGCACGCCGTCCCACTCGTGGATGCGGTGGCGTTACCTGTACCCCCAGGCCGAGTTCCCCTACGCCGACCTCGTCGCGGAGAACCGGCGCAGGGGTGCCGGCGACCCCGAATACGAGCTGCTCGACACCGGCATCTTCGACGGCGACCGGTACTGGGAGATTACCGCCGACTACGCCAAGGCCGCCCCCGACGACCTGTGCATCCGCGTCACCGTCCGCAACCCTGCGCCCGATGAGCAGACTATTGAGCTGCTCCCCACGCTGTGGTTCCGCAACACGTGGTCGTGGGGCCTGGACGACCGCCGGCCGTCGCTCAGCGTCGCCGGCGGTGCCCTCGTCGCCCAGCACCACTCGCTCGGCCGTTTCGTCCTGGCCGGGGATGGCCACCCTGGCCTGCTGACGTGCGACAACGAGACCAACCGGGCCCGGCTCTTCGGGGCGGAGAACGTGACCCGTTACCCCAAGGACGGGATCGCCGATCACGTCGTGCACGGCACCGACACCGTCAACCCCGCCGGCACCGGCACCAAGGGCGCGTTGCACTACCGCATCACCGTGCCAGGCGCAGGGTCGGCCGAGGTCCGCCTGCGCCTGTCGGCAGAGGGCCACGGCCTGGACGCCGCCTGGGGCCGGGCGATGCGGGATCGCCAGGCGGAAGCCGACGAGTTCTACGCTGCGCTTGCCCCGGCCGACGCGTCGAGCGACGAGGCGGCGGTCATGCGCCAGGCGTTCGCCGGGATGCTGTGGTGCAAGCAGTTCTACCACTACGACGTCGATCGCTGGCTGAAGGGCGATCCCGCCGGGCCCCCGCCGCCGGCGGCGAGACGTCACGGCCGCAACCACGAGTGGTGGCACCTCAACAACGCCGACGTCATCTCCATGCCGGACAAGTGGGAGTACCCGTGGTTCGCGGCCTGGGACCTGGCGTTCCACTGCGTGGCCCTCGCCCGCGTCGACCCCGCCTTCGCCAAGGACCAGCTGCTGCTCATGTGCCGCGAGTGGTACATGCACCCCAATGGGCAGATCCCCGCATACGAGTGGGCCTTCGGCGACGTCAACCCGCCCGTCCATGCCTGGGCGGCACTGCGCGTGTTCGAGCTCAGCGGGGCGGAGGACTTCGAGTTTCTCGAGCGCGTCTTCCACAAGCTGCTCCTCAACTTCACGTGGTGGGTCAACCGCAAGGACGCCGAAGGGAGCAACATCTTTGAGGGAGGGTTCCTCGGGCTCGACAACATCGGGCCCATCGACCGGTCCATGCCGCTCCCCGCGGGCGGGCGGCTCGAGCAGTCCGACGGTACCGCCTGGATGGCCATGTACTGCCTCAACCTGCTCGAGATCGCCCTGGTCCTAGCCGAGCACGACCGGGCGTATGAGGATCTGGCCACCAAGTTCCTCGAGCACTTCGCCTACATCGCCACCGCCATCAACGTGCAGGGACTGTGGCACGAAGAAGACGGCTTCTACTACGACGTCTTCCAGGTCGCCGGCGGCGAGCGCATCCCCGTGCGGGTCCGCTCCATGGTCGGCCTGATCCCGCTATACGCCACGACCACGCTCGGCAAGGCCACCCTGGAGCGCCTCCCGTCGTTCGCCGGGCACCTGCGATGGTTCGCGGACAACCGGCCCGAGCTCGCCGAATCCATCACCAACGCCCACGTGCTGGGCATGGACGAGGGGCGGCTGCTGTCGATCGTGACGCCGTCGCGCCTGCGACGGATCCTGTCGGTGATGCTCGACGACGCGGAGTTCCTCTCGCCGCACGGCCTGCGGGCCCTCGCCCAAAGCCACCGCGATCATCCCTTCGCCCTCGAGGTGCAGGGCAGACAGGCCGGCATGGTCGACTACGAACCGGGCGAGTCGACCACCGGGCTGTTCGGCGGGAACTCCAACTGGCGAGGACCGGTGTGGTTCCCCGTCAACTATCTCGTCATTGAAGCACTGCGGCGTTTCGCCCGCTACTGCGGCGATGACTTCACCGTCGAGCACCCCAGCGGCTCCGGCCGCCAGGCCACGCTCACCGAGATCGCCGACGACCTCTCTGCCCGTCTGGTCTCGCTGTTCCTCAACGACGGCGACGGTCGCCGGCCAGTTTACGGTCACGCCGCGAAGTTCCAGACCGACCCGGCCTGGCATGGGCTCATCCCGTTCCACGAGTACTTCCATGGCGACAGCGGGGCGGGTCTGGGTGCCTCGCACCAGACAGGGTGGACCGGCCTGGTCGCCGACCTCATCGCCTGCCGGACTCCGAAGTGCTCCGAGTGGGACGCTGGTTCCCGGTTTGACTTCGACAACCCCGACTACAGGTAAACCGAAGTTACGGGGCCTGAGATGCCAGAACCCGCAGCACAGCTGGGAGTTCGCTGGCTTTGGCGCGGTTCTCCTGGCTACGTCAGGGTCTGTCCGCGCCGTTGACGATATCCACCTCCTTGATCTCTAGCCGGATGGCAGGCGGGCCGCGGCTCGCGAGCTGCCGCTGCTTCTGCTCCTGCAGCCGCAGCGTGCGCGCCCGGCTGACCGATGACGGCGTATGGAATGGCGAGCAACCCACCTGGCGTGCCTGCATATCAGGGCAGGCGCTCGCCAGCGCTGACTGGGGTGCTGATGGTGTTCCCCGGCGGGGCTAGCGGGCACTGCCACGCGTCGTTGTACCGGCACGAGGGGTGGTAGAGGAAGTTCAGGTCGATGATCAGCCGGTCGTCTCGCCCGCCAAGGTCCGCGCCCTTGGCGGTATCGAGGGTGTACCGGCCGCCGCCGTAGCTGGACTGGCCCGCGGTGCCATCGCGCAGCGGCAGGAACAGGCCACCTGCGTACTGCCGCAGCCACCACACGTCGATGACCGCCTCCAGCGGCGGGGGCAGCTGCACGCAGCCGATGCGGGCCATCGGGGTAACGCCGTCGCTGGTCGGGATTGGACAGCGACATCGCACGTTCGGCCGGGAGCAATGGCACCTCAAAGCGCAGCCCCGGATCGTAGGGCCAATATGGCAGGCCCGTCGTGCGCAGGGGGTCGCCGGGCGGCAGCGGGCTCTGCGGATGGGACCGGAACAGCTCATCCCGGTCGCGTCGCCATAGCGCATGCCCGCGCTGCGGATCGTCCTCGGCACGCACGGCCGCATACAGCTCACTGGTCATGCGCCGCCAGCTGGTCAGCTCCAGCTCGGCACTCATCGTGCCGCTGCCGTGTCATGCCCGCGCGGGCACGGACCTCTTGTCATGACTCTCCCGTCAATAGCCGCGCGGACGGAACAAAGCCCAGCTGCTGCCTGGGCTCGAAGCCGCGACACGATTCTCGTTCTCTATGTGCTGAGCCCGGACGGCGGACCGGGCTCGCAGCTGATGTCAGATGCGCCGGCCGACTCCACCGCGATCAGTTCGATCCCGAAGTCACGCAGCCGGTCGAGCAGCCCGTACAGCTGGGCCTGGTCACGCACGTCACCGACGAGCACTGTCTGGTTGGGACCAGGTTCCAGGGCCATCCCGTCGAAGGCGGACTCGAAGCGCTCGCTCAGCCGCCCGCGCAGGATGATCCGGTATCTGCTCGTAGCCACGGCTCAGCTCCCGTACCTCTGCGCCTCGCCGGAACCGACCGGCACTGCCCAGATGGCACCGGAGGCGGCGCGCTGCTGGGCCTGGGTGATGGCCCAGGCGGCGTTGATCAGCCCGATGTGGCTGAACGCCTGGGGGAAGTTGCCGATCATCTCGCCGCTGCCCGCGTCGACTTCCTCGGCCAGCAGGCCGACGTCGTTGATCGCCGCCACGGCCCGCTCGAAGGTGGCGGTGGCCGGGCCGAGCTCCCCGGCCAGCGCTTGAGCCTGTGCCAGCCAGAATGTGCACAGCAGGAAGGTGCCCTCCTCCCCGGCCAGGCCGTCGTGAGCGAGGTAGCGGTATACCAGGCCGCGCTTGTCGGTCAGGCGCGCGGCGGTCGCGTCGATGGTCGCCTTCATCCGCGGGTCATCCCCGGGCAGGAAGCCGGTGATGGCGAGCATCAGGTTCGAGGCGTCAAGATCGTCGCCGCCGAAGGCCTGGGTGAACGCGCCGGCCTTCTCGCTCCAGCCGCGGGAGAAGATGGCGGCGCGGATCTCGTCGCGGGCGGCGGCCCACCCTTGGGCCCGGTCTCCCGCGCCGAGCTGCGGGGCCAGCGCGATCGCCCGGTCGAGCGCTACCCAGCACATCAGCTTGGAGTACACGAAGTCCCGTGGCTCGCCGCGGATCTCCCAGATGCCCTGGTCTTTCTCCTTCCACCGGCTGGCGGCGGTGTCCGCGGCGGCGGCCAGGAACTGCTGCGTGATGGGGTCCAGCTCGCCGAGCTGATCGACCAGCCGCTGGGCGGCGCCGAGCAACTCGCCGTAGACGTCCAGCTGCCGCTGGGTCCACGCGCCGTTGCCCACCCGCACCGGCCGGCTGGCCCGCCACCCGGCCAGGTGCGGCAGCTCCCGCTCGGACAGGTCACGCTCGCCGCCGATCCCGAACATGATCTGCAGATCGGTCCCGCGCTGGAGCTGGGACGCTGCCGCGTCGGCCAGGAAGCCGAAGAACTTGTTCGCTTCATCGGGACACGCCGCCACCCACAAGGCCTCCATCGTCAAGCTGGCATCACGCACCCAGGTGTACCGGTAATCCCAGTTCCGCTCCCCCCCGATGGTCTCCGGCAGCGAGGTCGTGGGCGCGGCGACGATGGCGCCGGTCGGCTGGAACGTGAGCGCCTGCAGCACCCGGCCGGAATGGTGGACCAGGTCCCGCCA
>Ga0074046_10003177_pt1 | contig 13880 bp, 15 predicted proteins | sample BogForMeECP23OM3_FD_94441 | JGI IMG/M metagenome (GOLD analysis project Ga0074046, IMG submission 94441) | Bog forest soil microbial communities from Calvert Island, British Columbia, Canada - Bog Forest MetaG ECP23OM3 | ecosystem: Environmental > Terrestrial > Soil > Wetlands ...
ACGGTGAAAATCCGCAAGGATCTTTCCAAAAAAATCAAAATCGAGACCAGCCAACAAATCCTTTTCCTAAAGTTATATCAGCACGTTATCGCTTCCTCTCCCTTCAACGTTGGGACACCAGTGCAAACTGCGCTGATCTGACCAACGGATTATCATCCCGGAAGCCGCTCGCTTCACGCTCGTCGTCCCGGAAGGCAAAGCCTTATCCGGGACCGTAACAATCTGAAGCCTCCCTTTTTGCAGTTTGCGGCTCGGCGCTTCGCTTGGCTGATGACGGCGGCGGAGAGGCGCGTGAGCGCGGCGGCGCAAGCGCTCTGTTGTATGTTTCCCCTCCATTTCAATGGCTTGCTGCCGGTTAACCTCTCGACAAGGCGCTTTTTCCTAAGATCCTGGCTCAAGCGCAAGCTGATCCAGGGTTCGAGCGCCGCCTTCCGCACGGTGCATACAAAAAGCCGGTTGGAGGGAGCGACACTCTATTGGGAAAGAGCCCGGCGAAGGCTTCGCCTTTCCGGGATCTCGCGGGGGAAAAAGACACAACGCTTTTGGGGACAAACGGGGGGATGCGGTCCTGGATGCGGGCGCAAGCGCCTCTCCGGAATGACACAACGACAGCCAACGAACTCACACGCCTGACGCAAGACTCGCAAGCATTCACGCAACTGACGCCAAAACCCACACGCAACTCACGCAACCGGCCCGCAAGCAACTGACGCAAGCCCAAACGCAACTCACGCAAACCATCCACGCAACGAATGCAAAACCCGCAAGCAACGGACACGCAACAAACGCGACACCTAATAGCCGTAGCGCTCAAGCCGCTCGTGATCGCGGTAAAGGTCGGCGCGGCGGGCGTTGATCTCACGCTCCTCGTGGTGGCGGCGCATGCCGAACCACCAGGCGCCGAGAGAATGGCCGTCGCGAAGCGCCTGCTGTTCGCGCTCGCTGTAATAGCGATGCTCGGCATAATCGCGATCGAGCTTCGCGCGGTCGTGGTCGATGTCGCGTTCAAGGCGGCCATTGCGGCCATAGCCGTCGTAATAATCGTAGGCGGAAGCGGGCTGCGGCAGGCCAAGCGGCAGAAGAGCAGGAGCACCGATGGCCAGCGCGAAAAGACGGCGTTTCATAGGAGACCTCTCAATCCATCTCGAAACGATGATGAGAGCTTAGCCTTGGCTGGCTGAACGCAACTGGAAGGGCGCGTTTAGATTCTGTTCAGGATTGTAAGGCTTTCGTGATCGCTTGCCTGAAGCTGGCCGCATGCGTCTTTCGAGTGACAGTTTGGAAGCAAATAGACATTTCTCTGCATACGTCATCTGTTTCTGTGCACACATTACCTCGCCTGGGTTGTGGGTCGAGACTTTACACGTGATGCTGTTTCTCCATAGGCGATTTTCGATTCTATGAGCCAAGCCATGCTTTATGACATGAGAGAAACCTACATCCGGCGCGAGAGCCCGGCTTTCCAATTCAATGCGCTGCCTGGCCTCAGAGCCGCCGCTTTTTTTGCCGCAGCTATCGTTGTCACCGCGGCGCTGCTTTACCTGCAACTCAAATTGGGAATAGCCGTTGGCGTGGATGACGCCGCCATTCTCTACGCCCCCCAAAGATCTACCCGCCTTTAATCGGAATCGATTAGGCGGAAAAGTGATCGATTCTAAAGTGGACGCGGGCTGCTCTAATACCCCCGCGCTTCGCGCGGCTCAGAATATCCCAACAGACTTCATGCTGAGATGCCCGTCCCGCCCCAGGATGATGTGATCGTGGACGACAACGCCAAGTTTCGTCGCCACGTCGACAATCTGCTTCGTCATGTCGATATCGGCTTTCGACGGCGTGGGGTCGCCCGATGGGTGGTTGTGCGCAAGAATGATCGCCGACGCCGAAAGCTCCAGAGCCCGTTTCATCACCTCCCGCGTGTAAACGGGCGTGTGGTCGATGGTGCCGCGCGTCTGTACCTCGTCGGCGATCAGCTTGTTGCGGCGGTCGAGAAACAGAATTCGGAACTGCTCGCGGTCCTCGAAGGCCATTGCAGAGCGCAAATACGACAGAACGGTCGACATCGCCGCCAGCACCGGCCGCTTCTTGACTTCGCTTTGGGAGGTTCTCAGAGCAGCCGCCTGCACGATCTTAATCTCGGTCACGACAGGTTCGGTCACGCCTTCGATCTCCATCAGCCGCTCGGCGGGCGCGGTTACGGCTTCGGCGAAGGAGCCGAAACGTGTCAGGATCTTCTTCGCCAACGGTTTCACGTCCCTGCGGGGAATCGCCCGAAAAAGGATAAGCTCCATGAGTTCGTAATCGGGGAGCGCGCCTGCCCCGCCCTCACGGAAGCGCTTTCTCAAGCGGTCGCGATGGCCCCAATAATGCGGGATCGGTCGAGGGGGTTGCGGGGGCGGTACCTCTGCGCCTGTCTCAAGCGCAATCAATTCGAATAGAGGGCTCTCTTCGAAGCTGTTCGACATGGAAATCGCCAACGCAACATCACAAAACTGCTGCGTTTATACACGGCATTACCCACGGAGAGAATAAGCAGTTTAGCCAAAAATGACGAAAAGTTTCAGACCTGTCCGGGATAAGGCGGTTTGTGCAACCCCTTGGGGCTGTATGTGAAAACCTCAACGCCCGTTTCGGTGACGCCGATCGTATGCTCGAACTGCGCCGACAGCGAACGGTCGCGCGTCACCGCCGTCCATCCATCCGAAAGCATCTTCACATGAGGCTTGCCCAGATTGATCATGGGCTCGACGGTGAACAGCATGCCGGGCTCGAGGGTGACGCCTTCGCCCTGCGTCCCATAATGCAGGATGTTCGGCTTGTCGTGGAACACAAGCCCAAGCCCATGGCCGCAGAAATCGCGGACGACGCTGCAGCGTTCGCTCTCGGCATATTTCTGGATTGCGTGGCCGATATCGCCGACCTTCGCTCCCGGCTTGATGACCGCGATGCCGCGCATCATGGCCTCATACGTCACCTCGATCAAACGCTCCGCCTTTCGCGGCACACGGCCCACGATATACATGCGGCTCGAATCGCCGTGCCAGCCGTCGAGAATGAGCGTGACGTCAACATTGATGATATCGCCCTCGACGAGCACACGCGGGCTGGGAATGCCGTGGCAAACCACATGGTTGAGCGAGGTGCAGCACGACTTCGGATATCCGCGGTAATTCAAGGTCGCAGGGATCGCGTGGTGTTTCATGGCGAAGTCGAAGACAAGATCGTCGATTGCTTCCGTCGTCACGCCCGGCCGGACAACATCGACGATAATATCGAGAGCTGTAGCCACAAGCTGCCCAGCCCGGCGCATTCCCTCGAATGCTTCCGGCCCGTGGAGCTTTATTTTCCCGTCGTTCGCGAGCCTGATAGGCGCGCCGTATTCCGATCCGTGCATGGTTATGAGGGTCTGCGCGCGGCGCTCGTTTCGGTTGTTACAGTTATGCGCGAGGACTGTCCTTAGAGCAGAACTCCGCCAGCATAGATAGAGCCAGTCTCGCAGTCGAAATATGGCAGGTATAGGTCAAAGTCTCAACTCCCGAAGCCACTGCGCCCGGAAAAAGCTGCGCAATGCAGCTCGCGGCCGCTCCCGATGGGGCGCCGGGCAGGATTGATCGCTTGGTCTTGTTCAAGGATCAAGGGCTCACTGCCCCCCAAGCGGGGCTGAACGCGGATAATAAAGTGGCCCGTTATCGGAATATAAAATATATAATTAAAAGCAGGACTTGGCACACGCGGTTGGAACGCACAGATCCGTCGGGGAAGCTCGTATCAATTGCGACGGGCCGCCCATATTCAACAAAAAAGCAAATATCCTACTACATTTAAGAATATCTCCGGCGATTATCCGTTGCTGTTAAGTCCATTGCGGTACTTGAGCCCTGCCGCACCTATCAAGGTTGATAGGTGTCAAGCGGTGTTCAGATCGTTTTATTTGTTCACGAATTTGTGAGCATCGGGGTGACAGGTGCCAGTTTCACGACCACGAAAGATAAACCAATGAACGTCACCGTTTTATCTCGTGTGCAAAGGCGTGTAATGCCCCAGGAAGAGGTAACTGCTGCGCTCCTCGTGATCGGAGACGAGATTCTTTCGGGAAGAACGAAGGATAAGAATGTCGGATTCGTCGCCGATCACTGTAACCAGATCGGAATTCGCCTGAAGGAAGTCCGCATCGTGGCGGACGATGAGTCTGCCATTATCTTTGCACTCAACGAATTAAGGCGAGCCTACACGTATGTCTTCACGACGGGCGGCATCGGCCCGACCCACGACGACATCACTGCCGACTCGGTGGCCCGGGCGTTCGGAGTACCGATCGATGTTGACCAAAGAGCCGTCGCATTGCTCCGCGAGCGCTACGCCGAAACCGACTTGACCCCGGTGCGGCTACGAATGGCTCGCATTCCTGAAGGGGCGGAATTAATCGAGAACTCCGTTTCGAAAGCGCCCGGTTTCAAGATCGGTAATGTCATCGTCATGGCAGGCGTACCCGCCATCATGGAGACGATGCTTCTTGCCGTCACGCCAAGGCTGAAGACCGGGCCTAGGCTGCTGTCGGTTTCGATCCGCGTCAACGCCCCGGAAGGCCAGATTGCCGCTCCGCTTGCCGGTTGTCAGCGGGCCTTTCCCGATGTCGCAATGGGCAGCTACCCCTTTTTCGAGAATGGGCGCTCCGGCACAAATCTCGTTCTGAGCTCAACAGAGGAAGGGCGCTTGAGGCTGGCGAAGGCAGACCTTATCGCGCGATTGGGACCGAAACTCACCGTTTCTGAATGACGATGCGAAGCACGTCGCCGTCAAGCTTGTCGACGGAAAGAAAGGTGCATCCCGAAGCCTCGCAATAAGCCCGCAAATCCTGGTCTGCAAGCGGGTCGGTAGCGAGGATCTGAACCGCCGTTCCGGACTCTATCGAACGCATAGCCTTGCGCACCTTCAACACAGGAAGCGGGCATGAAAGACCGCGCGTGTCGATCGTGACGCTCCTCATGGGTTCATCGGTCAACGCTATTCCGCAAGCTTTACCGTAGCAGACCGCTTCTCCTGTTGCCGCCTGTCCTTGGCGCTCTTTCCCTGCATCTTAACGGTGGCGAAGGTTAGGCTCATCATCACCGCCACAAGAAACGCCACGAGCACCACCCAATTGCCCGTCGTCATTTTGCTGAGATCGCCGACGGCTTTCGAAAAGGCGTAGCCCCAGAACAGCATGAAAGGGACCCAGACCATCGCGGACGTAACGTTTGCGATCTGAAAAGTCAGATGGCGCATCCGCATGATTCCGGCAACGAGCGGTATCGTCGGACGAACCGGCCCGAGAAAGCGGCCGATGAATATCGAAAGAAAGCCGTATTTCCGGAAAAACAGCCGGGCCCGCGCAACGGCGGCCTTATCGCGATTGAGGGGCCAATGATGCACCACGCTCGGCCCGATCCAGCGCCCGATCCAGTATGTAACGATATCGCCGAGAACGGCCCCGGCGATGGACCACCCTATGACAGACGCCGCATCGAGCTGGCCTCGCTGAATGGCGAGCCCGGCGAACACCATGATGAGGGTGGCTGGAAAAAAAAGGCCTATCAGGACGAGGGACTCTCCGAACGCAATCCCGCCAAGGATGGGCCCGGCCCACGCTTTGTGATGCAGCACATACAACTTTATGGTTGCCGGATCGAGCGAGACTATGGCGTCGAACAGATTCACAGAATTCCCTTCTTTACTTCGGAGATGGCAAGCCTCACTTCGGAGATGGCAAGCCTCACTTCGGAGATGGCAAGCCTCGCTACCATGCGTCACGCAACTGTTCGCGCAGTGCGTTCGGCTTGCTATCCCCCACAATCAGGTCCGCGCTCGCCTGTCATGAGAGCTCATCTCACAAACCCAAACCGCGGCTACCACCAATAGAGTACAACGGCAACACCTAAGTTTTTGCTGCCAAAGACCGAGCTCGAGCACCTTGCCCTCGAATTGTGCCTCAATCGCCGCGCCGGTGCAAAAGCCTTATGAACTCCTCCCTGGCCCTGGGAATCGGCTTCCCAGTCTCCGTGAAAACATGTGCGCCAAGGAAATACCCCGTCATCGCGAATGCCGACTGCAAATCCGCATGACATGGCTGGTCCGTTCCTTGCGCGCTGCTCAGAAAGGCTGGCAGGGCGAGCAACCTGTCCCGGTAAGCCTCCCCAGCTTCTCGGCTCACAGCTTGACCGGATTTTGGCGAGACGTAGGCAAGATCATCACTTCGGCCTGTTGCTGCGCATGTGGTAAGGTTCAGTCCGAACCCAAGTTCGTCGAGAAAACGAAGCTCGAACCGGACAAAGGATGCCGGAAAGCCTGTCTCGCCGGCTGCCTCGAGGCAGTCTCTCGCGGCGTCGAAAAGCCTTGGATGAGGATCGCGCTCCGGCAAAATCTGCAAAAGCCCGGCAAGCGCCGTTACGCCCGCGAGCGAGAGCTTATCGTCAAGAACGCGCGACGCGGTAGCTTCGGTCAACTCGGCCGTATAGACGCCGAGCTGATCGTCGAGGCGCGCGCGCCATTCCACCTTGAGGCCATTTCCAGTTTGAAGAATAGGCCGGATCCGCCGGGAGCGACCGCCCTTCACAAGGCCGCGCGTACGCCCGTTTTCGCGTGTGAATATATCCGCAATCACGCTCGATTCGCCGTGCGGGCGCCCCGAGAGGAAAATGCCATCGTCAGCCCATCTCATGGAGCATATTCGCAAGGGCCTTTTTCATGACTTCGGAAAGTCCAGCCCCATCTCCCGGTAGCGCTCGGGATCGTCGGCCCAATTCTCCCTGACCTTCACAAACAGGAACAGATGAACCGGCGATTCTATCGCCTCGGCAATCTCGCGGCGCGCTTCCATGGAGATTTGCTTGATCGCCTGCCCTTTCGCCCCAAGGACGATTTTGCGCTGGCTCTCGCGCTCGACGAAGATCGTTTGATCGATGCGGATCGAGCCGTCCTTTCGCTCTTTCCAATCGGTCGTTTCGACCGTCGACGAGTAAGGGATCTCCTCGTGAAGCCGCATGAACATCTTTTCCCGCGTCACTTCCGCCGCCCATTGGCGGAGCGGCGCGTCTGCGATCTGATCCTCAGGGAAAAGCCAAGGGCCGGGCGGCATCCGGCTCGCGAGATAGGATTTCAAGTCGCCCACCCCGTCGCCCGATAGCGCCGAGATCATGAACAGCCCGTCGAGTTGAAGCCGTTTCGAGGCCTCTTCGGCCAGCGATAGCAGTTTCTCTTTATGAATTTTGTCGACTTTGTTGAGGGCGAGCACGAGCGGGATCTTGAGCTCGCGAGCATGCTCCAGGATGGGGTCGACAAGATCGTCAAATCCGCGAGCCGCATCGGCGACGAGGACGGCAACCTCCGCCTCGCGCGCTTCGGTCCACGCTGTCTCAACCATTGCGCGGTCCAACCGACGCTTCGGAGTGAATATCCCCGGCGTATCCACGAGAATGATCTGGCTCTCCCCCGCAATGGCGATGCCGCGCATGCGCGCGCGTGTTGTCTGAGCTTTGTGGGTTACGATTGAGACCTTGGCCCCGACGAGCGCGTTGACAAGTGTTGATTTGCCCGCGTTCGGTGCGCCGATGACGGCGGCGAACCCGCAATGCGTGACATTTGGGGCTGGCCCTTTATCAGGCATGTTCCTGCTCCGCCGGCCGAACTGCTTCACGTTTCAAAAGGGCTTCGGCGGCGGCCTGCTGAGCCTTCTTCAGCGATGGCCCGGCGCCGCGCTCGGGTTTCAACCCTTTGACCGACACTTCGACCGTGAAGCTTGGCGCGTGGTCAGATCCGCTCCGGCCAATCTCCCTGTACTCGGGCAGCCCCCATTTCTGGCTTTGGGCATATTCTTGCAAAGCGGTTTTTGCATCTGGAGCCGGAGCCTCTGCCGACCCGATCAGCGGCTCCCACAGCCGGCCAACGGCAGTCTCGGCCGCCAAGGTGCCACCATCCACCAGGACCGCCCCAAGGAGCGCCTCGCAGGCGTCCGCCAGAATCACTTCTTTTTTCCGGCCGCCGGAGCGGGCCTCGCTTGCAGCCATGATAAGATGAGAACCGAGTTGCAGCCGCCGGGCGATCTCCGCGCATGAAGTCCTGCAAACGAGCGCGTTGAAGTGCCGCGCCAGTTCCACCTCGCGCGCTTGCGGGAAGCGGGCGAACAAAAGCGCCGCAATGGAAAGACCTAAAACGCGATCGCCTAGAAACTCAAGACGCTCGTTATCCCGGCTGCCATTCTCGATGCGTGCACTTGAATGGATGAGAGCTTCGGTGAGAAGGCTCCTATCCTTGAATGTGTAGCCGAGCAGAGCCTCGAGCTCTTTGATTTGAGGTTTTTTTATAGACACTCAGTGGATCACGGTTCCGATGCGCGACCAGCGAATCTCCATCGGCCAGCCCCACGGTGCAAACCAGCTCGCATTCTCGTCGATGGAGAAGAAAAGAAAGCGTGCGCGCCCAACCAGATTTTCCTCCGGCACATAACCAACGCCATTGCCATCGGTGAAACGGCTATCGGCGGAATCGTCGCGGTTGTCGCCCATCATGAAATAATGGTGCGGCGGCACGACGAAAATCTCCGTGTCGTCGGCAGCGCCGAACCGGCCGAACCGGCACGTTTCAGAAAGCTTCTGGGTAAGATAGGAGACACCACTCGGCATCGTCTCCCGATATTGGTGAACCACCTGACCCGCCCCACACTTGGTATCTTCCACGACATCCGCAACGCGCTCGCGCTTAACGGCCTCGCCGTTAATCTGCAAGACGCCGCCAATCATCTGAATATGGTCGCCGGGCAGCCCCACAAGTCGTTTTATGTAGTCGGTCGAGTTGTCCCGCGGTGTCTTGAAGACGATGACGTCACCCCGATGCGGATCGGAGAACAGAATGCGCCCCTGGAACAGGTCCAAACCAAAGGGGAAAGAGTATCGGCTATATCCGTAGCTGTATTTCGAGACGAAGAGGTAATCGCCAACGAGAAGCGTTGGGATCATGGAGCCGGAAGGGATGTTGAACGGCTGGAAGAGAAAAATGCGAATGACGATTGCAATGGCAACGGCCTGCAAGAGCACGACGGCGAGATCGAAAGCGCTGCTCTCTTTCTTTTCCTGGGTGACTTCCGATTTCACGCTCATCATTCCCGATCCGGTTCGAATTTAAAGCGCGCCACCCCGCCCGAGCCGCGCGACGCATAAGGATGAGCTCGTTCAGACGACAGATCGCTACTGATTGGGTGAGCCCGTTCTGCGCCTGATATAGCTCATGCGGCACCGAAAGCAAGCGCGCTGCTAAGGCACGGGCTAAGACGACGCGGGGTTGCTCCCATGCCATCCGCCGCGCCGGGAACGCATCGCATCCGCGTGCTGGACAGGCGGCGGGTCTGTCTTGAAAAAAGCTATCGACGCTGTTTTACGCGGGAGATGTTGGACGCTTTTTCCAGGCGTCGGAGCTTCGTCACGGCGGCTCCGGCTGAGGGAGCCGTTTTTCGATTCCCGCTCGGGCGAATCCCCTTTGACGGCCGCAAATTGGCATTATGACGTGATCAGGTTTCAAGGCGTGGCCGATTAATGGGTCTCCTTTTTTCACAGTATTTATAATTGCGCACCTCCACGAACCCAGGGATGATTGACTTGGAACTGACAGAAGCGAGGCTCGTTGAGTGACACATCTGGGCAGCACTGAGAGCGGCGGCGAACAGCCGGCTGTAATCGCCTTTCTTTCGAACCCTCGCAGCTACCCGAACGCCGACGCTGTCAAGCTCATTGGAACTCACGCCGCAATCGTCTTTCTCGCGGGAGACCGCGCCTATAAGCTCAAGCGTGCGGTCAAGCTTCCGTATCTTGATTTCTCTACCCTCGAAAAACGCCGGGCTGTCATCCAACGAGAGCTCGAAATCAATTCGAGGGCGTCGCCCGAGCTTTATCTGTCCGTTATGCCCGTGACGCTCGCGGCTGACAGACAAAGCCTGGAGCTAGGGGGCGCTGGTAAAGCCGTCGATTGGCTGCTTGTGATGCGCCGGTTCGACCAGGACGCGCTGTTGCACAGAATTGCTTGCGAGGGGCGTTTGACCCGTGAGTTGGTTGAGGACCTCGCCAATACAGTCGAGCACTTCCATCGTCATGCCCCTGTGAGCGCAAGGACCGGTTTTGCGCAGTCTCTTGAGCACGTCGCTGTGGACCTAGAAAATACGTTGTGCGGCCCTGTCGCTCAAGCCAGGGGGCTGAGAGTCTGCTCTTATATCGAGCATCTCCACCGAGAGCTCAGCTCCAAATTCGCCCTCATCGAAGAGCGGGAGCGAGAGGGGTTTGTCCGCCACTGTCATGGCGACCTGCATCTCAAAAACATCGTGTACTGGGAGGGGAAGCCCCGGCTTTTCGATGCGATCGAGTTCGACGACCGGCTCGCCACCATCGATGTGCTCTACGATCTTGCCTTCCTTCTTATGGACCTCTGGAATCGCGGACTGAAGCAGGAAGCGAATGTCATCCTGAACCATTATCTGCAGTGTGCCTCGATCCGGGAAATCGAAGGCCTCGCTTTGCTGCCGCTCTTCCTGTCGTTTCGATCGGCCATCCGGGCGATGACAGGGATCCACGCCCTTTCGGTGTGCGGACGGGCGGAGTGCGAGAGCCTTGTACCGGAAATCCAAGGCTATGCAGCTTTCGCGGCGAGCGTGCTTTCGCCAGCGCAGCCGCAGCTTGTTGCGATTGGAGGCCTTTCGGGCGTGGGAAAAAGCTCGGTGGCGCGGGAATTCGCCGCCGCGGTCGGCTCTCCTCCGGGCGCCCTTCACCTTCGAACCGACGTCGAACGGAAGATCATGCATGGCGTCGCCCTCACCCACCGCCTGCCGCCCGAGGCCTATACGCCCGAAAGCCGTGATGAAGTCTATAGGCGGGTCTTCAGGAAGGCCGAGGTGGCGCTCGACAGCGGATGTTCGGTTATCGTTGACGCTGTGTTTCCAGAGGCTGCGCAAAGAACTCAGCTTCGGGACCTCGCATCCAGAACCAACGCCGGCTTCCAGGGCCTTTGGCTCGATGCAGACGAAAAGCTCCTCAGAGAGCGCATTGGCGGAAGAGGCGCGGATGCTTCCGATGCCGATGCCGCCATTATCGAAAAGCAGTTGAAAACGATCAAGCCTCCTGAGAACTGGAACAGGATCGACGCTTCCGGCGGAACGGACGCCACCGTGGCTGCCATCGCGAAGACGCTTAAAGGGTTGGATTGCTAGTCCCGAGACTGCCCGGCTGGCCCATCGAACTCCTCGGAGCAAAACGGGCCGCCTTGGAACCGGTCGCCCACGATGTCGGGAGGGATGAGCGCTTGGGCGGCAAGCGCCGGCTCTGCAAACACTTCGGATTGACCTTCCGGCTTGTAACCGAGTTCGGCGGCGCGTGAATTGTCCCACCAGGCCCGAACATTGTCCGACATCCCATACACCACCTCGTAAACGAGGCCCTCCCGCTCAAGGCCAATTCGAATGAGCGACAGAAGGTCCTCGGGTTTGAGCCATATGGCGAGCCGCCGTTCATCAACAGGACGGTCGGAGACGTTGCCGATGCGGATGCAGAATACGCTCAACCCATGTTTTTGAGCATAAAGCGCGCCGAGTGCCTCGCCAAACGCCTTGCTGACGCCGTAGCGCGAGTCAGGCAGCGGGAGGACCTGCGGCCCTATGGTCTGAGAGCGTGCATAGAAGCCCACGACGTGGTTTGTGGAAGCGAACACCACGCGCCGCACCTTCTGCTTTCGGGCAGCTTCGAAAAGATTGCAGGTTCCGATGACGTTCGCCTTGAGGATTGTTTCCCAGGGCGCCTCGACCGATTGTCCGCCGAAATGAAGGATCCCATCGATCCCGGTGGCTGCGCGCTCTACGGCCGCGGCGTCGGCAAGATCGGCGGCGATGAAAGTCTCCTCCGGGCGCAGATCGGATGGCGGCTCCAGATCCGTCAGCACCAGATCGTAGACCGGCGGAAGCAAGCGCCGGAGCCTCGTTCCAATGCTGCCTGCCGCTCCAGTCAAGAGAATGCGCATTACGTCCGTTTACCGTTGTTCGCCCGGGATTATCGTCTGCTCATGCAGGAAATCCCGGACGTAAAGCTTTTTTATGAGCACAAAGAGCACGACCGTCAGGGGTGCCGCGAATATGACGGCAACTGAGCCGAAGATAAAACCGATGGCGGCGATTCCGAGGATCATGACGGCAGGCGGAATGTAAACCATCCGCCGCTGGATGAGAGGCGCTATGAAGTTACCCTCGGCTGTGTGGATTGCAAGATAGGCGGCAAGCGTCCACACAATTTGGTCTGTCCCTTGGGTTGCCGCTACGAGAAGAGCCGGCACGGCGGCAATCACAGGCCCCACATAGGGTATGAATTCCGTAATTGCGGCGATCGTGCCGAGCGCCAAGGGCGACGGCAAACCGATAGCCCGGGTGGCGCCTGCGGAGAGAAGGCCGACCAGGAGCATGGACATAAACTGCCTCTCGAGCCAAAGACAGAGTGCATTTCCAACATCCTTTGCAGCCTCTTCGGCCTCGGCCCGCCGTCCCGGAGGAAAGAGCGTCAAGAAGCCGTTCAGATAGAGGGATGGATTTGCGGCGATGTAGATGCCTGCGATAACCGACACGACGACACCGGCGATCACGCTCGTACTGATGCTGAAGATGCTGGCGACGATTTGGGTCACAGGAATACCGCTGGAGCCCAGATGCGAAAGGACGAGGCTCCCGAGCGGAGAGTTTCCCAGCTGCGCCCGTATTTCGCGTTGCGCCGACTCCATGCGGGCAACAACATCCTGGATATCGAGCGCTAATCGTGTTCCGAACAAATATCCCGCCGCGCCAATAATCCCGAGCAGCAAAAGCCCTGCCAGAGAGAGCGCCGCCAAATGATTCAATCTGAGCCGCTTCCTGAACGGGCGCGCAATGACTGTGAGCAGCACCGCAATGAGCACGGCGCTAAAGAGCAGGACGAAAACTTCGAAGAACAGGTAAAGGAATGCAAAGAGTGCAAGGATGATGGAAAATACGAAGCTATTCCCCGGAAAGCTTCGTGTGAGGGCTTTTGTCGAGCGTTTTTGAGTGATCGAGTCCATTCCCTCGACGGCCGTTGAAGAGCTGACGCAAACGACGCCGTTCCCGGAGAGCACGCAAGGCGGAACAGCTTCTCGAACTAATGCGCCTGCCGCTCGATTTGCTCCAACACGTCTCGCTGAAGACAGGTGTCGCGTTAGGGAGACCAGCCGGGAGGGGCCAATTCGAAGCCCTCAAATTGGAACGCAGGCGCAACAATGCAGCTCACCAGGGTCCAGGCTGCCCAAACTCGATGCCGCTTGCCAGGCATGCGCTGGAACGATGCCTGAAAGGTCTCGCCGTTCCCGGCGGCGGGGCCGAGCCGGATGGATATTCTGTTCCCATCCTTCACATGGGTTTCGAGCAGGAGAGGAGCGCCAGCCAGCCAGACCCAGATTTCCGCGGCATCCACACGGTGCCAGTGGGAGCGCTCGCCTGCCGCAAGAACAAACAGGATCGAGCTTGCAGCGCCTCTGCCGCCGCTCAAGGGCGCATCCCGCCACAGCTCACGATAATAGCAGCCTTCAGGATGAGGCTGCAGTTCAAGGGCGGATCGCACTTGCGCTGCGGTTAGCGAAGGGTCGCGGAAATCCGGAAGCAGATGTGTCATGTGATCGGCTCGAGGCGCAGAGATGAGGCATTAGAGCGGAGTGCACAATATCGGATTCGGTTGCAACGCAATCCTGAGGCAGAGCCCTGAACGGCGCTTGCGTCGTATCCGGGATCGCAGAAGGCGTTGAGGTGGCCCCGTTTGTTCGGACAGATTTCCCGCTTCGATAAGTGGAACGTCTGCCTGGGTTAAGCCGCCAAGCGGACT
>Ga0074046_10003178_pt1 | contig 13878 bp, 14 predicted proteins | sample BogForMeECP23OM3_FD_94441 | JGI IMG/M metagenome (GOLD analysis project Ga0074046, IMG submission 94441) | Bog forest soil microbial communities from Calvert Island, British Columbia, Canada - Bog Forest MetaG ECP23OM3 | ecosystem: Environmental > Terrestrial > Soil > Wetlands ...
CGACCATCTGCGCTCGGAACTTTTGTGTTTGTCAGGCAGATATCCTAACCAGGCTAGACGACCGGCCCAAAGCGTTCGGTGAATTCGGGGGCCGAGAAATAAAGGCTACCGGCGGGGTCGGTTGGGAGTCTCGGCGGCTGGATTGATGCCGGTTCACCGGAGGTTGCGAAACCCAGATTAGAGTCTGCCCTTGGTTTAGGCAAGGAAGCAGGTATCGATGGCCCGACTTTACGATCGGATTATGCGGTTTGATAAACTGGTTCGGTTTGCCGCAGTAGTTGACGGACATGGAAGAATCATTGAGGGCGGTATGAGGGAGGGTCTGCAACCGATCGAGCCTTTAGAGAAGACGCCCCATTTGATTGCGAAATTGGTTTCTGAACAAAAAACAGAGGATCTGGCTGAGTTCTTCGGTAAGCCTGAATACTCGATTCTTATTCATGAGAAGATTATTGCGTTTATCTTCCGTTCGGGAAGGAGGTTTGTTCTTGTTACGGCGGGTCGAAAGTTCGCGTTAACTAAAGTTGCCAGATTACGAACGATCGTGATGAAGAAATGAGCCATTCATGTTTTATCATTAGCTTGTGGTCACTGTTGGGGTGGCTTCCTCCACCCTTACCTTTGGCGAACTAGCGATCTTTGCCCTCGCGCTTCCTAACTTCTTCAAGGCGTATTTCGCGTATATCTTTGGGAGTTCCCAAAGCATGACTCTCTTGCTATGTCGCATAGAGTCATACATGAAACAGATGTGGGTACAGAAGCACTGATCTAATTCGACCTGTCGAACCTCCCTCTTCCGTTCGACGGATTCCCAGAACTTGCTGAAATCCATGCCAAACTTTCGTAGGTTTCCGATTGGTTTCCTCAGCTCGCAAACTCTGACGTCTGAGTTGTAATCAATTACGATAGAGGTCTGACCCGCTGTGCATGGCATCTTCCACTTGGTGCGGTAAGCGTAATTCTTGAACTGCGTATCATAACTAAACATGTAACCGGCCTTCCAAAACGCCTTCGCTAACCCATCCAGCCTCGACTTTTTACGGGATGGTTTCGAAATGTACTGAAGATTAAGAGGTAGGATTTCCGCGTAGGTTTGCTGAAGGTCTCTTGGCTCGACTACTTGTAGGCTTTGATCTTTCGGCTCTCCGCGAATGATTTGAAAGTAGTGTCCATCCAAGTCGCGGGTTTGTTTGAAGTAGTGGCCTAACGGGATTATTTCGTTTCGGTTCTCCTGGGTTATTACAGAGTTTACGTAGAGTGTTAGGTTAGGCATTCTCTCCCTGACTCGTTCAAGCTCAGCCATGGTTTTGAGGGCTTTCCCGAAGTTGCCTGGAACCGCCCTAATTTTGTCATGTGTCTCGGCGAACCCGTCTATCGAGATATCTATCTCAAGTTGAATCTCAGGGCACTCTTCGAGAACCGCTACAACCGTTTTGATGGTCTGTTCTGCGGGAAGACCGTTGGTTGGAATTCGAACATCGCGGATGTTGTTGTTGGTATAGAAGAGGTGTATGATGTTCGCGAGGTCTTTTCTTAGGAACGGTTCCCCACCCGAGAGCCAGAGGTCGTGGAACTTCGGCATCGTTGATGATAGTTTGTTAATTTCATCGAACGTCATGTCCCCCTTGCGATTGAGTTCCAACCAGTAGAAGCATGTCCTACAACGAGCATTGCAGACTGAGGTGACGAATAGTATGACTAAGTCGAGCTGTTTCTTGATTAGTGGTTGCAGGAACGCTTCGCGATGAGGCAATGGGGTCTATCCAGTCAGCTTGTAGTTTCGGCCTCGCCATTCTATCTGGTTCATTCGGACCGACTTAACTATGCAGTACGTCATAATCCATGGGACAATAAGGCTTGTCATGGAATCAGCGATTCTATTCTTCTCGAACTCTTGAGCGTGCGCTGGCATAGCCCGTTTGAACGTTGTGATTCTTTGGCTGCTCCTCAAAATTCCTAGGATTGAAGGGGTGAATAAGAGTGCGCTAGGAATTAGCCAGATCGGCGACCAGAGCACTGCCATGGCAAGGCCAGCGAGGGCGAGTATCAGGAGTATCGAGAAGAAAGCGTAAGCTGCGAATCCGTAACGCCAGAGTTCGGGGTTGAATACTCTTGTTAATGCTATTTGGCGAGTGGCCCAATTGAAGAAGCTACGAGCCGTGGCTCGGTTGTAGGTAGCCACTGTGCACTGCGGAACGAAGATTATTCCATAGCCATATTTTCTTAACACTGAATTCAGCGACAAATCGTCGCTGATCGCATGTTCCCATACGCTTTGGATATCAACCGAGTTCATCTTTTCGGTACGAATCGCCATCGCGCCACCCCAAGGGAAGTTAGAACGCTCATTGAACATCAGATTCATGCCCGACGCATTCCATGCCGACTCTACGTGTGACCAGAATCCTCCACGCGAAGGGAAATACCAACGAAACCCCGTGGTCGCCCCGACCGAATCACTCGCCAGAGGAGCAACTAGGTCTGCCAGCCATCCAGGTGAGACGGACGCATCGCTATCGACAAACGCGAATGCCTCACTTGTCCCAGCGTCCTTTTCGATAGCTGTTAAGAGTGCGGCGACCTTTCCGCTTGCTCTCGGGTGGTCATCGGAATTATACAGGTGAACGTCTTCACCTGCATGCCGGGTTAGAATTGATTTCACGATGAAAAATGCCGGGTCCTCCACTTTATCAGTCACTATGATCGTCCGATAGTTGGAATAGTTTTGATTGAGTATTGCTTCTACATTCTTCTCTAATTCAGGTTCATCACCCTTGCAGGCCATCACGACACAGGTCTTAGGAGTGAAGCCGAGCCTAGGTTTCCTTAGCGAGATGGAAACGTTATCGTCGAATTTCATTCCAAGATAATAAGAATATGTTGCTGCCAGAACCGCTACGATTCCAAAGAGGAGAAACAGATCATACGTAAGCATATCGAGAGTCAGGGATCTTCCTCGCAGTATGACTGATCTATGCGAGCTAAGCTTCGATGACTTCGCATCGAATTTGCTTCAGCAGTTCTGCGGCTTTTTGGGGGTCAACTTTGATTGTATACAGGTGGCGCGATGTTCGGAGCTTCAATCTCACAATGTCCTCCAGCCGCTTTACTCGGCACTCGGTTGCGCGCTCAGAAATCCTTACGAACTCTTCTGTGTCATTAATTTCTCTTGGCACCGCATTCTGACCCGCCGCCGCGTAACGAGTACGGAGAAATATAAACCTGAACTAGCCCGTCACCCGGAGAATACTAGCAATTCTTCGTCGTAATGCCTTCCATCGACAACCGAACCCGGCGGTTTCTTCTCTACTTTCCTTCTAGCAAGAAGGTCTCCTAGCTTGCGATCCGCTTCCTGACATGAAATATTTGGATTAAGCAGTAGCTCGAGAGGGGCATCTATCTCGAGTGGTCTGGAAGGAATAACGTGCCGAGTCACTTTGTGAGGTAAGAGTCTCCTCTCTAACCCAAACTCACGGATTTCGCCTTTTGAGAAGACAGGCAACGCGATGACGAGGTTCGCCTGGCCAGATTTGAGGTGCTGCATCGCAACTGCTTCAGATAGATAGGTGACATCGTGGCCGTCGTTGACGATACGCTTCTCTACCCTTGTTGCAATGCGGCAGCGTTCAAAAGAATCTAGAGAAGATGGGAAAGAGTACACGTCACCGTCTCCGGTAAGGATGAGAGTCTCCGTGTCATAATCCATAATTGAAGGATCGACTCGCTTTCTCGAATATTCCAGTTTCATCTCTCCAAGTACCGCTTCGGTAAGTTTTGTTGGATCACTTACCGTAAACAGCCTGAACCATGAACCGACCTTAATTTGCGGGCTATCATAATCGAGGAGACAACAGGGAGCAAAACGGCAGTTTAGCTGTTTCAGCGAATTGTACCGGTGCATCCCATCGAGGATGACATAATCATCCTGATCCACCATAAGTGGATCGTGAACTACGCGTGTGTCGCGAATCTCTTCTGATAGAGCTTGGACAACTTTCTCAATTACTTCCTCGTGGGGTTTCAGTTCTTCAAGCTCAACCAAGGACAGGCGAAAACTCAAGGTTGAGGAACTGATTTCCAAGCCCCTGTTCACTGAAGGGGGGTGGATTACCCGGCCTCTAAGGCTTGCTAATGGATACTCCCGGTGAAAAGGGGGACGTTTGAGTCGTTCGATCCTTCCGACTGATGGAATTAGTGGACTAGTTTTTCAAGCGACGTAAGGGATGCACTACTTTGTGAATTTCGTCATCTTCGTGCCGCAAGTTGGACAGGTCGCGCGCATCATGTTGCGGCCTTTAGCTGTCTTCTCCATCGTAGTCTGATCGTCAGGAACAGTCTTCTTCTCTTTACACTTTACACAAAACATTTCAGCCAATGAACATTCCCTCCCCTTTCTGAACCGAGTTAAGTTTAGCGGATGTTCAACCCATAAAAGCCTTGCTAGAGAACCGAAATCCGCGAGTTTTTCCGCGAAATAGACAAACAGTATATCAGCAATACGTCGTTTCGACATGGGAATTGACAAAAACGATTAGACCATATGCAAGAGAAGGAAGTAGACTCTCGGTGTAATGGTTGACTGCGCGCAAACTGATCTCAATTATTGGTACGGGCAAGTTAGGAAGCGCAGTGGCTCTCCAGGTCGCTCAAAGAGAGCTCGGTGATCTTAGACTCGTCGACATAATTCAGGGGCTTCCTCAAGGAGAAGCGCTTGACTTGGGGCAAATGGTGGCAGAGCAGGGAACCGATCTCGACATCGTCGGATCGAACGATTACAAAGACATCGCAGGTTCAGATGTCATTGTCGTGATCGGCGGGCTGGGTAGGAAACCGGGCATGACGCGCCTCGATCTGCAGGAGAAGAATGAAAGCATAATTCGAGATATTTGCGAGAAGATCCGAGAGTATGCACCAAAAACACTTGTGTTGATGGTTACCAACCCGCTTGACGTTATGACCTACTTGGCCTGGAAGGTTACGGGGTTCGAACCCGCACGGGTCTTCGGACAGAGCGGGATGCTTGATACAATGCGGTTCAAATATTTCATCGCCAAGGCTTTGGGAGTATCAACCAGCTCAATTCAAGCCGTTGTGATCGGTGAGCACGGAGACTCGATGGTTCCCCTTCCGAGATTCTCAACCGTCAACGGTGCACCCATCACTGAATTACTTTCTCAAGCCCAAGTAAACGAGGCCATCGATCGGACGAGGAAGATCGCGGCAGAAGTTATAGCGCTCAAGGGGGCAACAATTTTCGCTCCAGCACACGGAATAACGAGAATGGTTGAGAGTGTTATCAAAGACAAGAAGATGGTTCTCTGCCTCACCGCACATTTGAACGGCGAGTATGGCCTGAAGGATGTATATGTGGACGTTCCGGCGGTTCTTGGCGCACGAGGTGTTGAGCGCGTGATTGAACTGAAATTGAATAATGAGGAGAGAGCCGCTTTCATGAAGTCGGTTGATGTTGTTAAAGCGGCCTGCGGCCACTTGAAGACCGTTAGCGTTTCCTGATTAATGAGATGCCCTCGCCCGAGCAACCCGATTCGCGATTTGTGCTGCAACAACCCCTGCAGCAACGCCCGAGTCAATGTTGACTACGGCCAGGCCTAGTGAGCAAGCCTGCAACATGGCCATCAAGGCTCCCTCCCCTTGACCCCCGTAGCCGTAACCGGAGGATGCAGGGACGGCGATCAGCGGCAGATCTACTAGACCCGCGACGACGGTGGGCAGCGCACCTTCTCGTCCCGCGACAACAACTAAGCAATCCACATCACTCTCCAGCATCCTCTTCAACGGTTCCACTAATCGATGTATTCCTGCAACTCCGGCGTCAGCTTCCAAGAACGTTTTACACCCCATCGCCTGCGCAATCATCACAGCCTCCTCAGCGACCGCCAAATCCGCAGTGCCTGCCGTGAGGACGCCAACTCGTCCACCGGTCTGCGGGCCTTGGTAGTCCTTCCCTCTAATCACCATTGATTTAGCGTGTGGGAAGACCTGAGCCTGGTAAGCATTGAGCTTGGTTTGTAAGTCGTCGATTTGTTGTTCGTTGAGCCGTGTGGCTATTACGCGGCCATTTTTTTCAAGCATTGTCTTGCAAATCGCAAGAAGGTCTTCGTTATCCTTTCCCTCCGCGAAGATTATTTCTGGGACGTTGCGTCTCTTTTCCCTACCAATATCCAGTTTTGCGACGTTAGCTACATTTTCTATGACGTTCATCCTCAACGCTTTCTCCGCTTCGTCAACCGAGATCTTGCCCTGAGCAAGCTTTTCGAGAATTTCACGCAAGAATCTTCGCCAACTAGGAAACGCCTAAGTACCATGAGCAACGTGAGCTCTCATAAAATGTTAACAGAAGACAGCCCGAGAGGAATGCCGCCACTCCAAGGCTCAGGACTATCACCGGAGCTTTACGCGAAAGCCACGCGGATTCTAAACGAACTAACGAGTTACCAGAAAGTAATGGTTGCCTTTTCTGGAGGAGTAGATAGCAGTCTCGTAGCACTTCTTGCGAAGATGGCACTTAGAGATGGAGCGGTTGCTGTGACGGCAGATTCGCCGAGCCTTCCATCATCCGAGCTTAGAGAAGCGAAGGAGCTCGCTAGACGAATAGGAATCAAACACATCGTCGTCAAGACGGATGAACTGCAGGACCCTAATTATGTAGCCAATCCTGCGAACCGTTGCTATTTCTGCAAGAAGGAGTTGGGGGAAAAACTCGTGGATTTGGCGAGAGAACTCGGAGATTACACAATTGTGGACGGGACCAATGCGGAAGACCTGAAAGGCCACCGACCAGGAACCGCGGCTCTGAGTGAGAAGGGTATACGAAGGCCACTTGCCGACGCAGGGATGATGAAGGACGAGGTTAGGGAGTTAGCCAAGTCTGTTGGCTTGTCTAATCACGATAAGCCCTCAATGCCGTGTTTATCCTCACGAGTGGCCTACGGTGAGATAATTACTCCCGAGAGGTTGTTGCGCATCGAACGGGCGGAGACTATGATTCGGTCGCTAACCCGCGTGAAGGAACTTCGGGTGCGAGACCACGGTAACATCGCTAGGGTCGAGGTTGGAAGGAGCGAAAGAAAGCTGTTCTTCGACGAGGAACTCCTCGACAAGATTTCAGAAGCCCTTCGTGACTTGGGGTATATTCATGTGGCATTAGATTTGACTGGGTATCGTTCTGGAAGTATGAATGGGCTTTCATCCTCCATGCGCGATCGGAAGTAAAGCCAACTCATCGTTTACCTTCAGCTTAGTATCCAAACCGTCTAGCGTACCGATCTCGCGCCCTGAAACCATTATCAGCGCGTTAGGGCGCGGATCCAGTGTTTCTCCGTCGAAGACGAATTCCTTTAGCTCTCTAAGGTCTGATCTAGTGGCTATGTCAGCTATGGCAACTCGGACAGTCGGTTCATCGACGGGAATGTTCAGTTCAACCTTCTCCGACCCGGCGGCTGATCTGAAGACTCCGTAAAGCCTAAGCGGGATTATCAAGACTCTTCAAATCTCCAGTCGAAACCGGAGGGTGGCGTGAAAGTAGGTCTAAAGTTGACTTCTGAGAGAGCGGTAAGGATCCGAGGGTTGTTCTGCATTGTGAAATCATCTTTGCGACAAGAATCAGGTCAAAGACATGCAGCGGTTTAACATGTAATGCATACTTAATGTTATTAATTGTGCAGAACAGGCGACTCCTATCACTGTGAAGTTGGTTCCTGATGCGAAAGACTAGACTCTGGGCAATGATTATCGGTGTTTCTCTTATCGCCTTAGCCGTTTCTGCGGTTCCCGCAACCGCACAAATGGGTGTCTGGCGCGACATCAACCCCGACTCATACATCAGCCCCCCAGCCAACCCACAGCTCAATTCCGTCTACATGTTCTCGCCCAATGAGGGGTGGGCTGTCGGAGACTCTCGACCTACCACTAACACGACTACAGGGTTGCCTGCGATCTTCCACTACGATGGTTCAACATGGAACTTCGTTCCCGCGCCGAAGTTTCCCGATTTTCCGTACAACCAGTCGGCCTACAATCTGACCTCCGTTACCTTCGGCACACCGGGTAATCCAATTAGCGTGAATGACGGATGGGCTGTTGGATTCAACGGCACTATCCCGCCGGGAATAAGACCTAATGAGCCTAACGCAACAGCACTTCACTGGGATGGCATCACGTGGAGAGTGCAAATTTCCGGATTAAGTGGGCCACAAGCTGGTCCTCTTTGGTCGTCATTCATGGTGAGCCCGACTGACGTCTGGGCAGTAGGCCAGAACGAAACGTTTGGTCCGCACTCAGGAGGTCACGCGGGCGGCACCTTTTGGCATTGGACGGGTGTTGCAGGGCTCGGTGGAGGATGGAATACACCGCAAGCCACAGTCAACAGCGGCCCTTTGTATTCCGTCTTCATGGTTAGTTCCACGGAAGGGTGGGCCGGTGGTGCAAACGGAACTATCTATCACTATTTTGGTGGAACATGGAATACATTCACTTCACCTGTCAGTACGGCACTTAGGTCGGTTTTCATGATTTCACCAACGGAAGGATGGGCCGTTGGCGATGGAGGAGTTATAATTCATTACTCCTCTGGGACATGGTCTGGTCCAGTTAGTCCTGGAACAACCTCTAACAATCTATTTTCGGTCTTCATGGTCAGCTCAACGGAAGGGTGGTCATTTGGTGCGGAGGGAACCATTTTGCACTATTCCGGTGGAACTTGGACCGCTCTTCCATCAAACTCGGTCCCTACGTCTCCGGTATCTCTGCTAAATTTCAACTCTGGTTACTTCAACGGAGCTAACGACGGTTGGATCGTCGGAACAGATGGCGTAGTCCTTCACTTCGACGGGGTTAATTACGGCACAGTCACAAGCCCAACTATCAACAATTTCACATCAATCTCATTTGGACCACCTCTAACTGGTCCGATCAACCCTGACGACGGTTGGGCTGTTGGAAATTCATCGATCACCCCGCCATTTGAACCCACAATTTACCACTGGAACGGATTCGCCTGGACGAAAGGCGTTGCGGTAGGCACAAGGAACAACCTCGATTCCGTATTCATGATTAACACCGGAGATGTCTGGACTGTGGGTGGCGGAACGCACTCAACTTCTAGCTGTAGTGGTCCGTTATGCCCTGTCATACTGCATTTCACGGGCGGATCGTGGAACACGATAACTCCTCCGCCAGGAACATACAGCTTGAAATCCATTTTTATGGTCAGCTCAAATGAGGGTTGGGCAGTTGGAGAACAAGCCGCTTCCTGCGCGCCTCCAATATGCTATCCGACCGGGATCATTCTGCACTACACGGTTAGCGGTGGAGTAGGAACGTGGGCAATCTTTCCGGCACCCTCAAGCCCTGCACCTGTGCACGGGTTGAATTCCGTATTCATGTTGAATCAGAATGAAGGTTGGGCGGTTGGTGACAATGCGACAATCCTTCACTACATCGTTACCGGTGGAGTCGGCACTTGGAACTTGGTTACAGTGAGTGGCTCTCCCACTCTGTCCTTGGACGCGAATTTGACGTCGATTTTCATGCTCTCTCCAGCGAGCGGTTGGGCTGTTGGAGGAACTCAGGCAACTAGTTCATTTTCCGCTGGGCCAGTCATAATTTACTGGGACGGAACGACATGGGAACCAGTAGCCACGCCGAGCATCCCCGGCGGGATCACACCCACAGGCCATACGAGTGCAACGCTGAAATCTGTATTCTTTGCGGCCCCTAACGACGGGTGGGCCGTTGGTTTTCCGGGTAAGAATATCACAACGACATTACACTGGGACGGCGTATCGTGGCAACATGTTTCGCTCTCACCTGCCCTATTGGGCCAAGTTCCGCCAATCCTAACCTCGATCTACATGACGAGCGAGACGGATGGTTGGATAGTCGGTGGAAGCCCTGACTTCAAATACTGTACTTCCGGCCCCAGTTGCTACTTCAGCCAAGCAGGGACGGACGGGACGTTTGGCTATAAGACTCCGCTTTCGACCATGTTGAGGTTCGCACCTTATGGCGGTGTATTCTCGACAACTTCGACTTCGATCGTGGTCTCGACGGTTTCGACTTCTACTACAGCACTCACTACGACGATATCATCTACTACTACCCCAGTATGTCCGCCGAACGTAACCATATCCATCAAAGTTGTCGACAACCAAGGTAACCCGGTCTCAGGCGTTAATGTGGTTCTCACGCCCGTAGCTTTCACCCCATGTCTGCCTGGGCCGGTGCAGGGTGTGACGAACTCGCAAGGACTCGTAAACTTCACACTCCCACCAGGAACGTATACAGTAACTCTCACCAAGAATGGGGTCACATCGACTCAGTCGATCACAGCGGTGAGCTCAGGACAAATGTTTACGCTAACCCTCAACGTCAGCCCAGGAGGAATGATACCCGGCTTCCCACTCGAGTCAATCTTGGCGGGGATCGTAGTTGGCGTCGGTACACTAGTGCTACTTCGCCGGAGGCGAACACGTTGACTGAGCAACTCTCCCTACCCAATCGTAGGTCAAGGATGGCGAACATAACGGCAACCCTTCCCATACAACTGCTCGACAAGATGGATGACTTGATCGATAAGGACAAGGTCCCGTCACGGTCATATGTAATTCGCGAAGCGGTGAGAAAGTACCTTAAGGAGTTGGAAAAATGAATAATGTTCTGTATTTGTGTTGCATAAAACAACAGTTGTATAGTCACCAGAAAAGGATAGGAGTTATTGAGAAGGCATGAAAAACCATCTAGTCTCGAGTGCGTTAATCATTGTCGTGACGCTTCTAGTAGTAACCGCTGTTCCTACGCAGGCCCAGATCACATACGGCAGATGGCGTGACATCAACCCAACACAGTATACCGCTGACATAACTGGGACCTTGCGCGGGTCAGCTATGAGAGTTGGAGGAACAGGCGCGATAGGAGCGGGGGACGGTTGGGCGGTTGGCGGCGACTGTCAGCCCGCAACGTACCCCTCTACGTGCCTCCCGAGCAGTGGCGTTGGCCCTATCATCAGCCATTACGACGGCTTTTCATGGCCACTACTCGGTTCCCCTGTAACTTCTGCGGAATGGAATAGTGTAAACTTCTGCACAGCACCGGGCGCACCAGGCCTGGGACTTTGCAGTCCCAACGGCGATGGATCAGACGGCTGGATCGTAGGCACCGATGGAACGAACGCGCATGCACTGTACTGGAACGGCTACTCATTAACTGAGCAGAGCAGCGGGTTAACGGCCGCTGAAAATCTGACTTCAGTATTCGTAGCATGCCATCAACAGCTGCCCACGGATGGAGGAGGCGGATGCAGCGGAATGAGCGGTGGCGCGTTAGTCGTAGCGGTGGGTCAAGGTGCGACCGGCACTAGCACGTCGGGGGGCACGGGGGTCATATACCAGTTTTCAAATTCAGCCCCTAATGTACTCACTGGGGCATGGGCACCTCAACCAGTGTCCGGCGCTCCAACAACCGTCTATAACAGCGTATACATGTTCTCTGGAAGCTGCTCAACCGGACCATGCTTGGAGGGTTATGCTGTAGGAAACGGTGGCGTAATTGCAGTAAACATGGGAAGCGGCTGGGTCGCGAGTGTACAATCCGGATGTACTACTACTGAAGATCTACTCGGCGTATTCGTATATGCGGTATCCGGCATCGCCGGTAGCGCCATTGCTGTCGGGCGTGGTGGCGTCGTCTGTTCGACAACGAATGGGTCATCTTGGAATTCGGTTTCCGGTATCCCGACAACCGAGGATCTTACCGGCATATTTATGGTCAGTTCAACCGAAGCCTGGATTGTCGGGGAAGAAAGCGTGATCCTTCATACAACGAACTTTCCCGCCGTCGGCTTTACTCCCATGCCAGTATCTTCGGATACTGGCTCGGGAACTGGGATCACCCTGTACAGTGCCAGCTTTACTGGCAGTGGGAATGGATGGGCTGTGGGGTCGGATGGTGTAATCATCCAGACAGCTAATGGTGGATGCGGTTCACTCCCCGCACCAGGTACTCCCCTCGCTTGCTGGGGTGGTAGCACGAGCATAACGCAGTCGCCAATGCTGAACACAGTCTTTGAGAACAGTCCAACCGATGCATGGGCCGGAGGAAACTTTACAACTCTTGATGGGACTATTAATGCAGTGCTCTTTCACTGGGACGGGACTAGATGGCATCGAGTTCCGATCAGTACTGGTCTAAGCCCGGATATTGACGGCTTATACTTCACGGGAGGTGGTGATGGCTGGGCGGTCGGCGGATTCTGTCCGCATACAGGCCTATGTTCCTCCGGGACACCGGTGGCCTTTCACTGGGGGGGAGGAGGGTCAACATCGTCTAACCAATGGGCGCCCATACCCATTACGTCGTGCAGTTGTGCAGCGAAGTCTGTGTTCATGACTAGTGGCGGCTACCCGGGAGGCGATGGTTGGGCTGTAGGTACAGCAGGCACTATTTGGCACTTTTCCGCAGGAACATTCGGTACATTTAGCAGTCCTACAACCAACAATCTGTATTCAGTGTTTGTGGAGAGCCCAGGCTCAAGTTCCGTAGCTGGTTATGCTGTAGGAGACGCAGGAACTATTCTAACTCTTTCCTATCCTGCTGGCAGTCCTTTATGGGCGTCTGTTGGTCCACTGAACGGCGTAACCGCCCCTCTTTACAGTGTTTACTTTAAGGACTCCACGCATGGGTGGATTGTCGGTGGTTCGGCAGGTCAACCCGCAGTCGTGATGACCACAACTGATGGCGGCACTACCTGGAGCGGTGGACCGAATCAGGTTACAGGCGCGCCGACTGGATTAGTGCTATATTCGGTGTTTGTGGATAGTTTTGGTACGGGTGCAGGAAATGGGGATGGGTGGGCTGTGGGCCAAGATGGTTCAGGGAACTTCGTCATGGTACACTATGATGGCGCCTCATGGACGGTAGTGCCCCTGTCACCTCCTTTCGTGGCTACTTCACCTGGCCTTGCATTGCGCTCAGTCGCCCTAACGAACCCGCAGGACGGGTGGGCGGTAGGTGCTTGTGAAGCCACAATAGCCACATGTAGTGCACAGACACCACCTGTATCTCTCGCTGGGATATTCCACTTAGATCCTCCAACCCCGCCCGTAGTCGGTCAAGTGACGACATCAACATCAAGCCCAACTCCATCGACCAGCACGATAACCGTAGTTTCGACACTGAGCAGTTCAAATACTTCAACGTCATCAACTCCTGTCACGTCGACAACCTCCTTGACGACGAGTTCGCTCGCCACGACTGTGGTCAGCACTTCAATATCTACGATGACTGTTGTCAGTACGCCGACAACAACTAGCACTTCGGTTACGAGCTCAGTCTCAACGCCAATGGTATTACCCGCGATACCGGGCTTCCCCTGGGAGTCCATTATCGCAGGCATCATGATTGGAATGGCCGCCATTGCAATAGTTAGGCGACGGAAGAAGTAAACGCAGGATTCGCCATCCTGCTCTCCCTTTTCTGAACCTATTCAGAATATTGAAATTTCCTTGTAAGATTCTTTCAAGCAAGAATTGTTCTGCAAGCCGATTGTTGACTCGAAACAGCGCATTGTTAACTATCCTTTTGAAAGTGGCGGGAAAATGACATGTGTTTGAGTGCGCCCCTGGTTAGGTTTATCTTCAATGTTTCCCGCACTTCCTCAGATTCCATTTGCGCAAACGCTCCTTGGTCGTTGGGTGCATGGTGCTGGCCGCGGTTCTAGGCATGCTTAGCCTGTCCGCAGCCTCCGCCATGAACTCGCCACAGGGGTCCGCTACGGTATCCTTCACGATGACCACCACATCTAACTACCTAGTTACAACCGGCGGCCCACCAACAGTGAGTTTCAATTCCATTCAGCTAGAC
>Ga0074046_10003179_pt1 | contig 13877 bp, 11 predicted proteins | sample BogForMeECP23OM3_FD_94441 | JGI IMG/M metagenome (GOLD analysis project Ga0074046, IMG submission 94441) | Bog forest soil microbial communities from Calvert Island, British Columbia, Canada - Bog Forest MetaG ECP23OM3 | ecosystem: Environmental > Terrestrial > Soil > Wetlands ...
ACCATCTTCACCGGGTTCGTGTCTTCTTCCCGTTCACGTTCGATGGTTCTCGGCTTCCAGTTGGAACGCATGGACTGCGCCGGAATGTTGTTTCCAGCACTGGCTTCTCGTGAGTTGGCGCTGTCGGATGAAAACGGATTGCTCCGCGCTGCATTCAAAATATCCGCCACGGGATTGACGGAATTCTGATAGCCGAAAGGAGAGTCCGCGAGGGACTTGACTGAACTGGATGCCAACGCGATCTGCGAAGCAGATGTCTGTTGGCGGGAACCAGGTTCATCGGTCAAAAGATCGGTCTGGAGCGCGCGAGTCGAAGGAACTGAAGGCTGCGTATCCGGCAATGATTGCGGATTTGTGTCCGTAGCCGGCGGCTCGTTTTGCGGCGAAGCTCCATTCTCCAGTGAGTGATTGGAGAGGCGGTTCCGAGAGCCAGTTCTTTCGCAACTGGCGTCTTGTTGCGGGTCACAGGCGGTGCGCTCCAGACCTCGCTGTTGATCATTCCCGGCGGGCCGCAGCGACTCGGTGTCTTCCTGCGCTTCGATCTGAACCAAACGCCGCGCGCGTTCTTTCAGGACGAGATCTTCCTCTTTGCCGAAACTGGAATCGGGATTCGGCGACGGCAGCAAATACCCGTACCGCTGCAGCAGCCGAGTGGCAACCGAGCGAAATGCCACGTCGTGATCGAGGCGGTCGAAGATCGCCTGGTCAGATAGCATCGAGTCTTCTACGACCTGTCCGTTGTCGGTGGCTTCCTTGGCCACCCAGCGCTTCAGTTCCACCAGCAGGCCCGCGTCTTTGACCAGCACTTCTTTGATCTGAGGAGACGAGGCGGCCACGCGACTTAAGTTCTCTTTGGCGAGGTCGGACAGTTCAGCCGTGCGATTCCCCCGGGAATCCGCTGGCTGTGTGCGATCCCGATCGTATCCTTGGCCGAAGAGTAACGGGCCGAAGAGTAACGGGCAGAACACGAGGGCCGCGACGCAAATGGTGACTAGTCTGAGCAGGCTAGTGCAGCGGTACTTCTTACAGGCCGACATATTGCAGCTATCCATAGGGTGACTCAGCATCTTTCATGTCTCGCGCGGCCCTCGCTACAAACCAGGGCTTACGCGGCCTCCAGATCAGCCTCATCAACTTCGACGGCCACCGAGCGCATGATCAAGTCGATCGAGAAAACCACCCGGCAGCAGTCTTTACGGCGCACGATGATGCCTTCCAGTCCTTGCATCGGACCGCTGCGCACACGGACCCGGCGTCCCTTGCGCAGAAAGGGATGAGGTTCGGTCCGCGTCGCACCAGACAACTGGTCTTGTAAGGCCTCGATCTGCTGCGCCGGCAAGGCAGCGGGTTGCCCGTTGAAAGACACCAGTCGTACCACGCCGGGCACTTGCAGAACCTGCAGCCGGTTCTCGATCGACATGCGCACGAATACATAGCCGGGAAACAGCGCGAGCTCTAATTCCTTGCGGCGGTCCTTCCATCGCCGCACCGACCGGTAAAGGGGAAGAAAGCAGCGGAAGCTACGCCTCTCGATTTGTTGCGCCACGACTTTCTCGTGCCGCGGAAATGTATATAAGGCGTACCAATTGCCTTCAGGGCTATACCCACTTGCTGTGCTGTCAGCCGCGTTTACTTGAACATCCATACAGAGCGCCAGATGCAGCTTCGCCGCCTCACTTACAAGCGCATAGTGAGTTAAATCAATTATTTTCAATACCGTACCGCAGGACGTGGCCGACGGCTACAAGTCGAATCTGTTCGACCCAGTCGCCGTGCGGCGCCATCCGAACGCCGCCAATCGTGGCCCCTAATCCCATTCCAAAGCCCTTGGAACCTGTCACGCCGGTCTTAGTTTCGGGCGGATCCCACCAGCACCGGATGCTCGCGAACCGCGTTCAGGATGCCCGCCTCAGAACTTTCCAGCGGCTTGGTTCGAATGTCGACGATGGCCCAGTAAAAGATTCCGACGTTCTGCTCCGGTGCGAGCGCCAGAATCCTCATTTGGGGATAGCGGCCCAGGAGGAACCCACACTGGCCCAGACGCTTCTCCGGTTCATCCATCCCTAGAATGAGCACATCGGGTTGAACTTGTTCTACTGTCTCGGTGAGGTCATTCCCGTCCGCCACCTCGCCGACAACTTCAATATCGGGTTGGTCGGAAATAACGGCCATCAGGAGTTCCCGCATCAGGCGTGGACGATTTGCAATTAGCACACGGACTCGCTTCACAATGGTTCTCCACTGCGAACTTTGTCAAAGAGCGGAGTATCGCCTTGATGGTCACGAGGCGCAAGGTTCAAAACGGATCTACGCAGGAACGTGCTTGGCCAAGTTACTCACAAAGAAGGTTTCGGCACTGCAGTACTAGGGAAGTACCACAACAGTACTAACCAGTACCAATCTCAGGAGATAGGATGCGCTCGACAGGATCTCGAATTGTCCCGTCAGCATAATAGCATCGCGTTGTCTTTGCAAAAGTCAATCCCATCCTTTAAATTATTTTGCAAAGCATTCATTTGACACAGCGTGTAAATCGTATAAAATTCGGCGTTCCAGAATTCCGCTTCTCCCGTGAGATTAAAGGTCGGGCTTCCCTAACGTTGACCCCACCTAAGATTCGATTAAAAAGACAGTAATCCGACGAACACGTGGCAGTGAACTGGGGGGAAATACGAGACAGGGCTCAAATTTTTTGAGGTCATGCGCAATCGCTATGACCCCTAGGATCCCGATATGGAATGCGCGATCGTTGGAGTTTTCCTTGTTGCTGAAAATCGGCTGTTGCGCGAAGCGCTCATTCGCGTCCTAACGAAGAGAACTGATATCCGCGTGGTGGGGGCTGCCCCATATTCGCAGGCCAGTCTGGAACAAATAGTTGGCGCCCAGCCCCAGATTGTTATCCTCGATTCCATGCGTCCCGTTTTTTCTGAAGCCAAGCTCGTGTCCACTCTGCAAGCCGTAATTCCCAATTTGCGGGTCGTCATGGTCGACATGGATGCGGATCAGGGCACATTCTTAAGGGCCGTCCGTGCGGGCGTGGTGGGATACGTCTTAAAGGATGCGTCGGCCACGGAAGTGGCGGCCACGATCCGTGCGGTTGCCGCGGGAGAAGCAGTGTGCCCACCGGCGCTCTCCATGACCTTGTTTCATGCGGTCCAGGGTCGTCTGGTCCACGGAGTAGCCAGCCGAGCGCTGAGCCGACGGGAGCAGGAACTGGTAGCACTGTTGCGTCAGCGCCTCACCAACAAGGAGATTGCGGCCAGGTTGAACCTGTCAGAGCAGACAGTGAAAAACCACGTGCATCACATGCTGCGAAAGCTTCGCGCGCCAGACCGCCTTGGCATCGTCGAGCGCTACGAACTGGAAGGTCTTGTATGAAAGTCACCCCGGCAGGCTGCGGAAAAACTCGATCTGTGACTCCGTTCTGAAAGGGAGCGAGCCCTAATCTCGCGGATGCCGGAAGCATTTCAGTTCCAGTTCTTTTGATCTTCCCATATTCTCGTGAGCGGCTCCTTCAACCCGTGGCAGAAGAAGATGGCATTATTCTCTTCGTCCATGCCCCAGGGGTTAGTGTGCTCACCGACCCTTTCGACGGACTTGCAGATCTCATTCAGATACCTGGGCCCGTAGCGGATGGTGATCACGTCGTCGCCCGTGAACCCACGCGTCCCCCAGTAGTAATAGTTGAGGTTCCCGCTCATTGCGGCGGGCAGTCCATATCTCGGCCCGAACATATCGATGGCGCTTGCCTCTCCGAAATTTCCGGTGAGGATGCCGGTGTTCTTCCTTTCCTCAGGAGGGAGGGAATTGTAGATGCGGGCCACATCGGCTGTGAGTTCTGGCCACCCGAACTGATCTCCCAAGTACTGCGGCAGCGGCCCATCGTGATGAACTTCGGTCTTCCTGGTCCTAATATGTAGTTTCTGCTGATATGCGACGTAACCTGCCGGAGATAACAGCGGCAGTGCCAGAGGAGCCGTGACCGCACCGGCGACGGCAATTGCGATGACAATGGCGGCTTTGGGCCAGAACCTTCCTCGACTCGTGGGGTTGCTGTCCAACCAGTTCTCGATGGCCACCGTGCCGCCGGCCAAAAGCATTGGATAAGCTGGTGCCAGGTAGTAGTCTTTGCCATGCAAGACAACGAATATCGTCAGTAGGATGAGATACATCCAGCCGAGCAGTCGATAACGCGTTCCTTTCCCTGCGAAGAGGAACCAAAGTCCAGCCAGCCACACTGGAAATAGAATAGGGTGCATCATCGTGACCTGCGCCTGAATGAATGCTACCGGGCCTAAGATCACATTCTTTCCGGTGGCGCGCACATTTTGCAGATCCTCGATCGTCGGGAAGTGGTGTTGCACCTGCCAGATCACGTTGGGAAGAAAAATCAAAACGGCGATGAGTCCGCCAATCCAAATCCACGGCTTGGCAAATTCCTTCCTGGATTCGGTCAAGATTAATCCCACGAGCACGGCAAGTCCGAAGAATAGGATGGAGTGCTTGTTCATGAGGCCGAACCCAGCGACCGCGCCAAAGCCAATCCAGAGCCGGGAATCGCCCGTCTGAATGATACGAATCAGCAGGTAAACACACCCCGCCCAAAACAGCTTTTCGAAAAGATTCATGCTGAAGAGGCCGCCGGTTACCAGATACTCAGGTACGATCAGGGCGCATAGTCCGGCTAGGCCCTGTGCAAAGCGCCCGCCACCTAATCGCCAAGCGATCAGCATGGTCATGGCCACGATTCCGGCTCCGCCGATTCCCGCGATCACGCGCAGTACGCGGAGAGACCCTCCCAATACCAAAGCCAGACGGGCGAGCAGTGGAATCATCGGTGGCATGTCGACGTAGCCCCATGCCAGATGATGGGCGCAAGAAAGATAATAGAGTTCGTCGCGGAAGTATCCATAGCGCCCACTGAGGAGCACGTGGAGGAGCAAAGCCGCACCGCTGAGACCAAGCAACAGACCTAATGATAACGAAGGTTGTGGGGCCACCTCGCTTCCTGACGGTCCCTGGCAGTTGACACGAGGGAGCGAAGCTCTTGCGCCCATTAGACAGGCCTCCAAACCGCCTTCAACATAACACACGCTGTCAGCGCCCAGCGCAAATGAGCTTCCCTGAGCGAAGCCGAAGGGGCGGATATCTCGAACTATCTGTGGGCTGAGTTCATCCACTACATCCCGGAGGACTTTAGGGCAATTGGCTGGCTAACGATCAATACGCACTTGTTGGTGACTACTGTAAAGCTACCAAAGGTGCCACTTGTGATATGTCAGAACGTATGCCGCCAGCAGCGCATTCGCGGTAGCATGCGCAACTACTGCTTCCCCGATTCGACCCCGTCGAATCACCGCCAGGCCGAAAAGTATGCCGGCGAAGCTGCCACCGATCCAGTATCTTCCGTGCAGAAGACCAAAAAAGATGGATGAGGCCAAGAGCGCAACCCAGGTAACAGATCGGAAAGAGACCGACTCGAAATCAGGCGAAACCCAGCGGCGCATGAGAAATCCCCTGAATGCGAGTTCCTCCGCCAGCGGGACGGTGACCACCGCAGCCAGCACCCGAATCGTGATCCAAGTTACCCTGGCGATCATGGGAGACGCCATCAAAGCGACTGAAACCTGATAATCGGCATAATCGGCGGTGTTCGAGAAGCGGTCCAGAGCGATCCAAATCACGAAAACGAGGGCACCGATTGCTGGAGCGACCCAGTCGCAGCTCCAAGTCAAACTCGCGTAACGTTTGCGGTAAATCCAGAGCGTCCCGGCGGCTGCAAAGAAACCCACAGGATAGAGCCATTCGACGCTGCCGGCCCGCGCGGCTGCACTGGCGATCATCCCGCCGGCGAGTATCATCGCAAAGGGCAGCAAAAACGCAGCCGTGGGATTATGTGCCGTTGTAACCAACGATTCCGTGCTCGGTTGTCTGGTCGTAAACCACGGGACTTGCTGGCTGACAACGCAGAAACCCACGCTGACGGCACTAAACGCGATCCACCCGCCTTGCGAGTGAAATCCGCCTAGGGCAATTTGCCGGGCACCGGCATCCCCGATCAAAATCAACGCCGCAATGCGCACGGCGTTCAGCAAAAATAGGACAGCAACACTCAACGGAAGCAGAACGAGAGATTGCGGAAATCGGCATTCCCGTTTGAACAGGAGGAGCCACAGGATTCCAAATGACAAAATCAGACCAACGCCCTCAAGGCCGGAGCATTGGGGTGCAATCTGCACCCGGAAGTGCTGCGTGCCAATAACCATGGTTGCCGGATTCGCGACGATGGAAGATACGAATGGTCTGAGAAATACTTTGGTGAGGCCGAACGTTAGAAAACTGGCCGGCTGCCATAGGCGCTGGCACATGTTGCCAACGACGCACGCTAAAATGACAGCGATCGACGCATAAGCCCATAGATGACCGGTGTAACGGATCAACTGCACCCAAGCCGTCCACGGTAAGAAGGCCAACCCGGCAAACGCGATCGCTGAAATCCCGGCAACGAACCAGCCTGCAGCAAGGGGATTGACCCACGATTCGGATCCACGGCCTGCATAGAGGACGGAAGATAGTCCCCCGAAGACGAGCATTGCCGATCCGTGGGCGGCCAGAAGGCGCCAGCGGATGGGAGTCTGCGCAAGCTGAGCGGAAATCTTCCCCAGTTCAGCCTTGTTCTTCAGGTAGGCGAACGTCGCGAAGATTGCCGCAAAGCCAACAATGCACCGGAGAATCCATGATCCCGCATAGCGTATGATGCCGCTCAATCCGGCGGTTGAGAGGGATTCGCCATCCAGCCAGACGGATACGAAGATCAACTCGGTGGAGAAAAGGAAGATAAGCGCCAAGATCCGCCGCGTTAAGCTGCGCAGGGATACGGCATTCGGCAAGACAAGACGCTCTTTGAAGGTGGCGCACTCGGACGGATCAGAACCAAGGGGAGACGAGAACTGAACGTGCGCAAAGAAATGTTGCGGGAATCCTTTGAGGATTGAGGCCCTAGACCTCACGCCGTCCTCGAATGATCAGGATGGCGGTAGCAAGCAGAGCAATTGCATCCCATCCAGTAGCGCCATTGATTTCGGGAACGGAAAAAGCCGGCTCGGAAATGGGCGCCTGTGCCCGAAACTGCTGCTGCTGAAGGTGCTGCTGCTCGCTCTGCTGCATTCCCTGTACCTGCAGCTCCCCCGGCGTCTGCATGCCGGGCTGGTCCGCAGTAGCTGGTTGATCGGGCTGGCCCGGCGCCTCGCTTCTAGAGTGAGCTCTGGCATTTTCAGCGGCCGGAGGGTAGTCTGGGTCGGCCTGAACGTCGACTGCGGTGGCTGGTGGCGATGGAGCGGCGGTGTTTGCTGCCGGGGCACTCTGGGCTTCCAGAATGACGCGCGTGAGCACGCCAGGATCCTGAGGAGACCAAATCAGAACATAATTGAATCTCGACCCGGTCAACAGCTCCGCAATGATTTTCTTTGACGGCCCGGGTCCCAGATGCGTGACCACGCGCTCACTCGCGTCCGGAACCTCGATTTGCGCGCCGGTCTGCTTGCAGACGGCACTCAGAATGTCTTCCAAAGTCGAATTCGCGGCGTCGATCGTCAGTTGGCCGTTCTCATACGTAACGTGAGGTTCGGCCGGCGGCATCGAATCCAACGCGATCGGCTGAACCGGTCCAGTCGGATCGGAACGAAGAGCAGGCAACTGCGGTTGCACTTTCTTCTTGGTGTGATCCTCCCCCGTGGCATAACCCATCCGGAGGCTTCCCATGCAAAGAAACATGATCCCGGCGGACCGAGCGAACCTCCATCCGGTAATCATTTTCCATCCTCCAGATAACATAGTGTCGGGGGTACACCGGGAGGGCCTGCCCGGCGATTCTACCCCTCGTCGCTGATGGGCTCCGTTGGGCTATTGCGGCACTTGCATCGTGTTCACCCCTGCGATTTCGGTTCCAGGGTCGGTGAAAAGGATATAGGCAGACGTGGCGGATGTGAAGTAAAAGACCATGGAATTGCTTACTCCGCTGATGGGGCCTGTGACGGCTCGCCCGTTCGAACTCATAGTGTAGGATCCTCCCACCGCCGCATTCTGATTCAGGCCACCGTTTTGGCTCACCACGAAATCGGCTAGAGAGACCTTTGCGTTTCCGTCGAACGTCATGACCCCGACAGCCCCGACTGCCGTGGGGTTCTGTCCATTGAAACCTAGTAATCGGAAGGCGTATTCTCCCTTCAAGGAAGCGGCAGAAAACGGGTCACCTTGTTGTTGGGTCAGAGGCCCAGCTGTCACGGCGTTCTGGGCTTGCTGAAGGAAGAACCCTTGGGTCGAGTCTGCCAGCCACGCCACTGTTGTAATCGGGATTGCACCAGCAGGAGAAAGGGTGATGGTAGCACGTCCGCTCGAATCGACGCTATATGTACCCGTGAGCGATTGATTCGTTTCAACCCCAACGTCCACTATGGAGTCTAAGGAACCGCTCGTGATGTTCCCGTTGCCATCGCTGGAGAACGCGCCGATAGAGTTGGATCCGCCGATGTAAGCCGCTGTGTCTCCCCTGAGGCGGAAGGCGAAACCGTTCTGTATGCTGGCATTCGTGAAGGACGTACCAGTCTGTGCTGCGCCACTGCCTTCCCCCACCACACCGGGGTCAGCTTCAATAAAGTCTAGCTGGCTCGAGTCAACCGCGTAATAGACCTGGTTGGACGTATTTCCAGTATCGTCGGTCAGACTCAGCGTTCCCCGTCCGTTGTTGTCAGATTGCGTTAGTGTTCCGGTGATCGTGTGGGAACTGGTGATTCCGATTTGCGCGACGTCTTCATTCCCCGTAATGGAGGTTCCGCTGACAATCATTTGGCCTACCGCAACCGACGAAGCGCCTCCCACAGCATGAGAATACAGGCGAAAGACATACGCTCCGCTGAGCGGGGCTGTCGCGGCCGAGCTTTGGGCAAATGCTGCTCCGCCGCCGGTCGTATACGTGTCAACCTCCAACAAGTAGACTTCCGTGTTGGACTGCATGGTAATCGCGAGTTGAATCTGCCTGCCGGGAGCGTGAATAGTCATCGTCCCTGTCCCGTCATCGTTGATTGTGTACGAGCCGGTCGAGGTACCACTGACCAGGTTCGTTCCTGACATGAAGTCGTCAACGCCAGTGAGGCCGCCGTTGCCGTCAGCCACAAAAGATCCCGCTTCGTTGTAGAGTGAGTAGCCATTCGGCAGGCCGAGGACCGTACCGCCCAAGGTGTAGGTGTAGTTGCCTTTCAGGCTGGCGAGCGTAAACCTTGTCTTCGGCTGATTTGGCGCAGGAAGGATGCTTCCGCAGCCCGTGCTGAGTAGCAACGCAATAAGCAGAACCTGGAGTGGACTTCTTCTATTATTCATTGCTATGGCTTTGTGAAATGATGTGCCGCACGAAAACACCGTTCGCACTCCCACACTACCCACTTTGTCGGGCATCCGCTGCCTAAGCGTTCTTAGAGGGGGGAGACTGGGAACCACCACACCAACTACGACAGGAACACGAATCTGATTTCCACCGCCGAGTCGAACCAGTATGGCCGATTTTTGTTACGAGGAAGTTACAAGATTATGAATAATATGTCAAACGCTTCGGATGGCCCTTCCAGCGCCGGGTTCAGCCTGATACGCCGCATCTTTGATCCAATGATGATGACACTGGCTACGCTTTGTGTTCGCCCCAGCGTAACACTAGAGGCGCCTGTCGGAGACTCTCTACCTGACTGGAACCGTAGTGTCTCAAACTATGGCAAACTGGCCGCGCGATCCGGCGCGACCGTCCAATGGCCGCTGCATTTTGGTCAATCGCTTCTCGCCTGTGCACTCCTGGAAAAGCTGTGTGCCAGATGTTCGATGCAGGTCTTCAGGACCTGATAGCACTTGATCGTCTCCTCCGGACCGACGTAGTAAGGGTCGGGAATCTCGACGGATCCGTAGTTCTTTCCAGCGTACGCGCTTAGCATGTACACCTTTTTCGAGGCTGCTGGCCAATGGGACAAAAGCTCCACCTGATTCTGATAGTCCATGGCAAAAATCGCGTCCGCTGCGTCCATCATTTGGTCGGTGAGCAATCGGGCACGATGCCCCTCAAGCGAAATGCCAAAGTCCCGCGCCGCTGCGACCGCCCACGGATGTGCTGGCCGACTGGGAACGGCGTGGATTCCGGCTGAGCTGACCGCCACCCGGACATCCGAAAAACGCGCAAGTTCCCGGATCATCAGCGCTTCGCACATGGGGCTTCGAATGATGTTGCCAAAGCAAACGAACATCACGGACCCGATCGTTTCCGGCGATGGCAGCATCATCGGCCGGTCGAATCCGATCCCGTTCAGTACTCTCCTCTTGAGGTAGATCGGCCGCTCGGCGGCGCCGAAAACTCGATAGCGCTGCACCTCTTTGACGACTGCCTCCGGGAGCAGATTCTTTGCGGTTGCTTTAAGGCTTCTCGCGAGCCGACTACGCAATTTCCGCTCGGGTTTATGAGCCAAAGATCGCTCCTGCATAGATTCTGAGTCTTTTGTCAACTTTAGCCCCGAAGTTTGCCAATCCTGCCTGCGACCGTTCCGTCGCTGCGACCTTCTTTCATCGGCTCCAGGCTGGCTTGCGGCCAGTAACAAAGTTGACAAATGCCAGGAGCGCAGCGGTGTTGAGGAGAACGAATGTGAAAGCCGCGTCAGATGCTCTCGCCAGGGGATTGTACTTGGGTCGAAACATCCCCCAAAGGCTCAACCCGTAAAATGCCAACTGAAGAACCATGGCGATCCGGTAAATCAAGGCAGGAAGAAAAAATGAGGAAACCAATGTGGCGAACAAGGCAAAAGGTATAGCCAGCCTGAGCAGTTTGTGGCTAATGAATTCAAACCGCACCGGGTTGGCCCGGGTCAAGAGCCAGGGTTGCAGCTTCAGCAACTCGTAAATGCCGCCCAGCGTCCGCACTTTGCGGGCGAATTCCCTCCCGGTCCCCAGGTCCGGCACATCCCAGATTCTCGCCCGCGTGTCGAGCACGACCCGCGCTCCCTGGTGCACGACTTGCATTGGAATAAAAACGTCGTCCAAGATGGTTTCCGCGGGAAGCGGTGTCAGCAGCTTCCGTCTCACTGCATACAAAGCTCCGGTAGCGCCGACGACTGATCCCGAGGTGGATTCCATCTCCCGGATCATTTTCTCAATTCTCCAATACAATCCCATCCCCTTGTCAGCTTCCGGACCTTCTGGGTCGCCAAGGATCAGTTCTCCGCTGGCACAGCCAACTTCGGGATCTGCGAAGTTCTCCATGAGCAAGCGTACGGCATCCGTCCCGACCTGCTGACGGGCGTCCATGAAGACTACGATTTCTCCGTTCACCGAAGCCAAAGCCTGGTTGAGCCCCGCCGCTTTTCCTCGAGCTTCGGGACTGAGAATGACCCGCACGCGAGGGACGCTGGTGAGTTCTGACAACAGGCGATTGGTCCCATCCGTCGAGCCATCAGACACCAACAGAATCTCCACCCGGTCCGGAGGATAATCCAACTCCATGAGGTTTTTCATCTTACGTTCCAGCCGGGCGGCTTCGTTGCGCACCACCAGCCCGATGGAAATGAAAGGCAGATACGGACCGGATCGTACCGGGCGAGGACGCCAACGGCTGCGCACCCATAGCCACAGGGCATAGCCGAAATAGGTATAGCCGATGACGCCTGTGGCGGCCCAGAAGACGAATTTCATTGCGTTATCCGGCGCAACAGCGCGGTCCTGATTAGCTGGATCATAATCGGGGGGCGTCAGGGGGACAGGACATGGCTGTTGAGTACTGCAAGTCTGATGAGCGGCCACAACTCATCCTAAGATTCCAAGGGACGCCAATACACCAGACCGCGCGTAGCAATAGTGAATCCGTAAGTCAGACTCCAGCCGGAATCTCATTTAGCACGACTCCAATGAGACGATCATCCGGGAGTTTTTGCCGTGCTTTGCGCACAAGGTCAAACGGCGTCGAATTCGAGCGCACGACCATCAGAATCCCGTCGCAGACATTCGCCATCAGGCCCGAATCCGAAGTGGGCAATGCGGCGGGCGCATCGATGATGATCCAATCGAACAGGGGTTCAAGGCAATCGAGCAAGACCTTCAAACGGCTGGAAACAAGTTCTGGCCGCCCCGAGGCCGGTCGTCCCGATGCGATGAAAAAGAAATTCGCCATCGTCCCTCTCTGGATAATCCCCAATTCGTCGGTCTCGCCGAGGACGTACTCCGAAAAGCCCGGAGTGGCGGAAGTGCCGAGGGAGGAATGCAGACTCGGGTTGCGCAAATCCGCGTCAACCAGCAACACTCGGCAGCCTGGCTCGAGCGCCAACACCTGCGCCAGGTTCGCGGCAACGAAAGATCTTCCCTCCTTGGGAACTGCACTCGTGACTAAGATTCTCCGCAGCGAGTGTTTATCCCGGACTTGCTGGAGCCGCGAACGCAGCGTGCGGAATTCCTCCGTGGCACGAACCTCCTCCCCGGAGCCGAAGAAGAGCATAGTCTTTGCATTCGGGGTCCAGGTATTGGGGGAACAACGTTCCAGCAGGGTGTCCAGAGCGATGGAATCTGGGCCGGGAGACGCGGCGGGATCGGCAACCGGGATCTTCCTCCCGTCAACCGGCATCGCCGACGGCATTTCTACTTCCTCGATCCCGACCACCTTGTAGGGAGGATTTTCCCTTTCGACTTTTTTCAGCGCATCGTAAGATCGGCTCATGAATTTTGTAGTCCCGCATCGGCCGGACCCAAGCCTCCGAAACCCGTCGGCCGAATCCCGAAAGTGTAAAAGAATACGACCCCAAACTCACGCAAGCATTTTGAGCTTTTCCACATGCTGTCGGGGGCTTGGAGGGCAGTAACAAGCTCCAAGGTCGCATGAAACGGGTTCGCTCAAACAGCAGACGATTCTTTCTACGATGGCGCTAAACTTAGGCGGTGCTCTTGTGACCTAAAAAAGCTTTGAATCGGCCCCGCCAGCCTTCCTCCACCGCCACCGGACCTACCCACGGGATCGATGTCAGCATGGGCAATTCCGCTCCCGCCAGTACGTCCGCTTCATTGCGCATAGCTTTATTGCTCAATTCCAGCCACAAGGCAATACAGATACCCAATGCCAGGCCGCCCCCAAGTCCGTAGGCGGCCAATAGCCATCGTTGCTGAAAACCAGGTGAAGCCGGAAAAGAGGCCGGACTAAGGATTCGCAACTGTTCACCCTGTTGATGCCGGTCCATGTCCGCGCGTATCTCGGACTCACTCTTGCTGGTCACGAGGCCTTCGTATATCGTGTGGGCAATCTGATTGTCCCGTGTAAGTAGATTATATTCCTTCTCCACCTCCGGGCTGACCGCAAGCCCGTTCTTATACGTAGCGATCGTTTGCTGCAGATCTTTCTGCTCCCGCCTGGACCGTCCAACGAGGTCCTTGTCTTGCTGAATCTGCCGGCGCAATTGCAGGATCTCCGGCGTTTCGGTTTTCCGGGACACCGTGTCGGCGTCGGCTTTCGGGTCCGCGGAAGCATTCATTTCCTTCTGCTTGGCCTGCAGCCTGGCTATGTCACTCTTGGTCTTGATGACTTCGGGATGGTCATCCGTGTAGCGGGTTTGCAAGGCAGCGAGTTGTGTCGTTAAGGCCGCCAACTGGCGTTCGATCGAGTCCGAGGTCGTCGCCTCTTGGGAACCCTTCCAAGCAGCAACTTGTTTTTCCAGAGCGGACTCATTGAATTCCTTGTCCTGCTCCGCCTGGTGAAGCGTCTGGGTGGAGGCTTCCAGCTGAGCATTGAGCCTGGACATAACCCTCAGATTATCGTCCAGATTTTCCGGCAACTGGCCGATGTGTTGGGCCTTGAACAGGGCAAGCTTCTTGTC
>Ga0074046_10003180_pt1 | contig 13877 bp, 17 predicted proteins | sample BogForMeECP23OM3_FD_94441 | JGI IMG/M metagenome (GOLD analysis project Ga0074046, IMG submission 94441) | Bog forest soil microbial communities from Calvert Island, British Columbia, Canada - Bog Forest MetaG ECP23OM3 | ecosystem: Environmental > Terrestrial > Soil > Wetlands ...
CAGAGTACGAGCGCGACGGTTTTGCGGAGGACGGCAGCCCCGTAACGTACGAAATGAGACGCGCGGCGCCATGACAGCGGTCAGTTCTGGATCCTTTTGTCGAGTTCATCGCAATTTAACGGCCACTCGCGACTCGTGGTCCCATCGGACCCTCGATTTTTTCGAAATAAAAGACGTGGACAGACGCTCCCCTATGTTCGCGTCTATATTCGCGTCGAACTCAAACTGTAATCCGGCGGTGGTGTGCAAATTTGGGCCTGACTCAATTTTGATGAAGTTGCGGTGCCGCTTGGCGTTGGTTTCGTAAGAGAAGTCAACGCTACGCAGCTGTTCGGTCCGATGATTGAGGGTCTGCTGGTTCATGGCCGCTAAACAGCTAAGCGCGTTCAGGAGACCCGGTTGTTATTGCTTTCCCCGCGCTGCGGCGGCGTGCCAAAGTAGGAACGTGGGGGAAAGTGAGTGGTTTCGATGGCTTCGGGGCTATTTGATGGACGGGTCGTCGCGATTCGCGGCGCCGTTCTCGACCTTGCGTTCGACGGCGCCCCGCCGCCGATCGAAGCTGCGGTGGAGATCCTCGATTCCGAAGGACGGGTCGTCGTCGCGGAAATTCAGGCCCATCTCGAGCAGCATTCGGCGCGGGCGATTGCGCTCGAGCCGACGACGGGCCTGAGGCGCGGTGACCGCGCGCGCTCCGACGGAGAGCCGGTGACAATCGCGGTCGGCGAGGCGACGCTCGGGCGCCTGCTCGACGTGCTCGGGCGCGTCGGCGACCGGGGCCAGCCGCTGCCCGCTGACGCGCCGCGCAGTTCCATCCATCGCAAGCCACCGCCCCTCTCGGCCCAGAGCGGCGCGACCAAGCGCTTCGCCACCGGCGTCAAGGTGATCGACCTGCTCGCCCCGCTCGCGCAGGGCGGCAAGGCGGCGATGTTCGGCGGCGCCGGCGTCGGCAAGACGGTGCTGGTGATGGAGCTCATCCACGCGATGGTCGAGAGCTACCAGGGCATTTCGGTGTTCGCTGGGGTCGGCGAGCGCTCGCGCGAAGGCCATGAGATGCTGCTCGACATGACCGAATCGGGCGTGCTCGAGCGCACGGCGCTGGTTTACGGGCAAATGAACGAGCCGCCAGGCGCGCGCTGGCGCGTCCCGATGACGGCGATGGCGATCGCCGAATATTTCCGCGACGAGCGACGCCGCGACGTCCTTCTCCTGATGGACAACGTGTTCCGTTTCGTCCAGGCCGGGTCGGAAGTGTCGGGCCTGCTCGGGCGCGCGCCGTCGCGCGTCGGCTATCAGCCGACCCTGGCGGACGAGGTCGCGGCGCTGCAGGAGCGGATCGCCTCCGTCGGCGAGGCGTCGGTCACCGCGATCGAAGCGGTCTACGTGCCGGCCGACGACTTCACCGATCCGGCGGTCACCACCATCGCCGCCCATGTCGACAGCATGGTGGTGCTGTCGAGGGCGATGGCGGCCGAGGGCATGTATCCGGCGGTCGATCCGATCGCCTCGTCGTCGGTCCTGCTCGATCCTTTGGTCGTCGGAGAAGAGCATGTGACGGTCGCGACCGAGACGCGCCGCGCCATCGAGCATTATCGCGAGCTGCAGGATGTCATCGCGCTCCTCGGCATGGAGGAGCTCGGGGCCGAGGACCGCAAGATCGTCGAGCGCGCGCGGCGTCTGCAGCGGTTCCTTACCCAGCCTTTCGCCGTGACGGAGGCCTTCACCGGCGTGCCTGGCCGCTCGGTCGAGGTCGCCGACACCGTCTCCGGCTGCAAGGCGATCCTCGACGGCGCATGCGACGAATGGCGCGAAAGCTCGCTCTACATGGTCGGCTCGCTCGAGGAAGCGCGCCAGAAGGAGGACGCCGCGCGCTATGCCGAGCGGAAGCCGTCGGAGACGGGCGTATGAGCGATGGCCTGCATCTGACGATCGCGACGCCGGCTTCCATTCTCGTCGACACCGACGACGTCCGTTCGTTGCGCGCCGAGGACTCGAGCGGCGCGTTCGGCGTCCTGCCCGGACACGCCGATCTCCTGACCGTGCTGCCGCCGACGGTGGTGCGGTGGACGCGCGCGGGCGAGGCGACGCGCTACTGCGCGCTGAGCGGCGGCGTGCTGACGGTCAGCGGGGGAAGCCGCGTCGCCATCGCCTGTCGCCGCGGCACTGTCGGCGACGACCTCGAAAAGCTCGAAGCAGACGCAGCGGCGCAGCGTGCGGCCGAGCTCGACGCCGACCGGCGCGCCAAGGTCGAGCAGTTGCGGCTGCACGCGCGCGCTCTGCGTCAGCTGATGCGCTTTCTGCGGCCCGGCGGACGGTCACCCGGCGACGGCGACATTCCATTTTCGGGCGAGGCTGCGCCATGATCGCGCCGCTCGACAAGCGCAACGGCAGAATCGAAAAAGCGGCGCGGCTGGCGGCGGAGCGGGATCGGAAGTTCCGCGACGACCCGGAGCCGACCGTCGCCTCGCGCCTCGGCCAGATCGGCGTGCTGGGCTGGGCGATCGTCGCGCCGATTCTCCTCTGCGTCCTCGTCGGCCGCTGGCTCGACTGGACGCTGAAGACCGGCATCTTCTTCACCGCGCCGCTCATCATGCTGGGGGCGGCGGCAGGCCTCTGGACCGCCTGGCGATGGATGCACCGGCAATGACCATCGCCGCGCTCGTCGCCGCCTTCGCCGCAGGCGCCGGCCTGGGAGCGACCCATTTCGGTTCGCTGTGGTGGAGCGTCGTCCTCATGCGCGACGGCCGGACCGGCCTCGGCGTCGGCGTCCAGAGCCTGCGCTTCGTCGTTCTGACGGCGGCGCTCGTCCTCATCGCGCGGCTGGGCGCGGGGCCGTTCATCGCCGCGGCGGCAGGCGTTCTCGCCGCGCGCGCGCTGCTCACGCGCCGCTACCGGAGGCCCGCGTGAAGTCTCCGCTCAGTCTCGAGCCGTTGTTCCAGGTCGGCCCGGTCCCAGTCACCGAGCCGGTGGTCGTCTCCTGGGCGGTGATCGCGCTGCTCGTGGGCGCTTCCATGCTGGCGACGCGGCGCCTTGCCTTGTTCCCGTCGAAGACTCAAGCGCTGCTGGAATTGGTCGTCTCGACCATCGACAGCCAGATCCACGACACGATTCTCCGCGATCCGGCGCCGTTCCGCGCGCTGATCGGTTCGATCTTCCTGTTCACGCTCCTCTCGAACTGGTCGTCGCTCATTCCCGGAGTCGAGCCGCCGACCGCCCATATCGAGACCGATGCGGCGATGGCCCTCATCGTGTTCGTCGCGACCATCGCCTGGGGCGTCCGCACCCGCGGCCTTCGGGGATATCTTGCGACCTACGCCGAGCCGACCTGGGTGATGATCCCGCTCAATGTCGTCGAGCAGTTCACCCGCACGTTCTCCCTCATCGTGCGCCTGTTCGGCAACGTGATGAGCGGCGTCTTCGTCATCGGCATCATCCTGACGCTCGCCGGCCTCCTCGTGCCGATCCCGCTGATGGCGCTCGATCTGCTGACCGGCACGGTGCAGGCCTACATCTTCGCGGTCCTCGCGACCGTCTTCATCGGCGCCGCCGTGGGCGAGCGGCGCAAGACCGACGCCCCGCCTCGAGGAGCGACCAAGTGAACGACTTCCTCCAAGCCGTCAGCATCTTCTGCGCCGCGTTGGCAGTCAGCTTCGGCGCTATCGGGCCCGGCCTCGCCGAGGGCAGGGCGGTCGCCTCCGCCATGGAGGCGATCGCGCGCCAGCCGGAGGCTGCCGGCACGATCTCGCGGACGCTGTTCGTCGGCCTCGCGATGATCGAGACGATGGCCATCTACTGCCTCGTCGTCGCCCTGCTCGTGCTGTACGCCAATCCGTTCATCAAATAGGCCGCGCCGGGATGCGGATCGACTGGTGGACGCTCGGCCTGCAGACGGTCAACGTCCTCGTCCTCATCTGGATCCTGAGCCGGTTCCTGTTCCGTCCGATCGTCGCGATCATCGACGAGCGCCAAGCGGCGGCGGCCAAGATCCTGGCCGACGCAGAGGCGGCGAAGAAGCAGGCGGTCACTGCGCACGAGGCGGCAGAGGCGGAAAGCGCGAGAATCGCCGCGGGCCGGGACAACGTGCTGCGCCAGGCCGCCGAAGACGGCGCGGCCCAGCACGCCGCCGCGCTTGCCTCCGCCCGCGAGGAAGTGGACCAGATGCGCGCCGCGGCAGAGACGGAGATGCGCTGGACGCGCGCGGCCGAGGAAGCGGCCGCGTCCGATCGCGCGGCGAAGCTTGCCGCCGACATCGCCGGCAAGCTGCTTGCGCGCCTGCCGGACTCCGCGCGCGTCGACGGCTTCGTCGACGGGCTGGCGCGGGCGCTGGCCTCGCTGCCCGCGGCGAGCCGCTACGGGCTCGGCGGCGCCGCTCTGCCGCGCCTGACGGCGGCTCGTCCGCTCACCGCTCAGGAGGCGCAGTCCTGCCGGGACGCTTTCGCCAAGGCGCTCGGCCGGCCGCTCGATTTCGTGGTCGCGGTCGATCCCGGTCTCATCGCTGGACTCGAGCTCGAGACGCCGCACGCCGTCGTCCGCAACAGCTTTCGCAGCGACCTTGCCCGCATCGTCGAGGAGTTGACCCGCCATGACCGCGTCCATCGATGACGGCGCCAAATGGCTGGAGGCCGAGCGGGCGGCTCTGGCGCGCGTCGACCTCAAGCCCGAGGCGCGCTCGGTCGGCCGGGTCGAGGAGATCGCCGACGGCGTGGCGCGGGTGTCGGGGCTGCCGGAGGCGCGCCTCGGCGAGCTCCTGCGCTTCGAAGGCGGGCGGATGGGCTATGCGTTGTCGCTTGAGGCTGAAGCCGTCAACGCGGCGATCTTCGACGAGGCGGAGGCGATCGGCGTCGGCTCGCTCGTCTCGGCGACCGGCGAAGTCGCGCGCACGCCCGTCGGCCCGGGGTTGCTCGGACGGGTGATCGATCCGTTGGGGCGTCCGCTCGACCGCGACGAGACGATCGCCGCCGAGGCCTTCCATCCGATCGAGCGGCCAGCGCCGGCGATCATCGACCGGGCGCTCGTCAGCGAGCCGGTCGCGACCGGCATTCTGGTCGTGGACGCTCTGTTCGCGCTCGGGCGCGGCCAGCGCGAGCTCATCATCGGCGACCGCGCGATCGGCAAGACGGCGATCGCGGTCGACACGATCATCAACCAGAAGCGCTCCGACATGATCTGCGTCTATGTCGCGGTCGGACAGCGCTCGACCGCCGTCGAGCGGGTGATCGAGGCCGTGAAGCAATATGGCGCGCCGGACCGCTGCGTGTTCGTCGTCGCTTCGGCGGCCTCTTCGGCGGCGCTGCAATGGATCGCGCCTTTCGCCGGCTTCACCGTCGGCGAATATTTCCGCGACAAGGGCGGCCACGCGCTCGTCGTCGTCGACGACCTCACCAAGCACGCCGCGACCCATCGCGAGCTTGCGCTCTTGACCCGCGAGCCCCCCGGCCGCGAGGCCTTTCCCGGCGACATCTTCTATGTCCATGCGCGCCTGCTCGAGCGCGCCGCCAAGCTCGCGCCCGTCCTCGGCGGCGGCTCGCTGACCGCGCTGCCGATCGCCGAGACCGACGCCGGCAATCTCTCCGCCTTCATCCCCACCAACCTCATCTCGATCACCGACGGCCAGATCGTGCTCGACTCACGCCTGTTCGCCGCCAACCAGCGGCCCGCGGTGGACGTCGGCCTGAGCGTCAGCCGGGTCGGCGGGAAGGCGCAGGCGCCGGCGCTTCGCGCCGCGTCGGGGCGGTTGAGGCTCGATTATTCCCAGTTTCTCGAACTCGAGATGTTCACCCGCTTCGGCGGGATCGCCGACACCCGTGTCAAGGCGACGATCGCCCGCGGCGAGCGCATTCGCGCGCTCATCGCCCAGCCGCGCTTCGCGACGCTGCGCCTCGTCGATCAGGTCGCGCTCCTGTCGGCCCTGTCGGACGGCGTGTTCGACGCCGCTCCCGTGGCGAAGGTCGGCGAGGCGCGCGGCAGAATCGCGGCGCAGCTCGACGCGCTCGCGCCCGATGCGGTCGCCTCGGTAATGAAGAGCGGAGCCTGCGACGACGCGTCGCGCGCGAAGCTCGTCGACGCCGTGCGGGCGCTCGTGCGCGCGGGTCCGCCCTCGTGACGGAGCGGCTGAGCGACGTCGTCGCGCGCATCCGCTCGGTGCGCCAGCTGTCGTCGGTGATCGGGGCGATGCGCGGCATCGCGGCGGCGCGCGCCCGCGAGGCGCGCGAACGAGTCGAAGGGGTGCGGGCCTATGCGGCGACCGTCGGCGCCGCGATCGGCCAGGCGCTCGGGCTCGCCGAAGACGGCGGCGCCCCGCGGGGGGCCCGCGACCGGCGCGACGGCCATCTCGTCATCGCGCTGTCCGCGGAGCAGGGCTTTGCCGGCGCGTTCAACAAGCGCGTGCTCGACGTGGCCGAACGGCTCCTGAAAGCGGACGGCGCGCACGGGCGCGAACTGCTGCTGCTCGGCGGCCGCGGCTTGATGGCGGCCGAGGAGCGCGGGCTCGCGGTCGGCTGGAGCGCTGCGATGGTCGCCCATGTCGACGAGGTCGGCGCGCTCGCCGACCGGGTGACGGAGCAGCTCTACGCGCGGCTCGGGTCGGGCCGCGCGATCCGCGTCAACGTCGTCCACGCCGCGCCCGCGCTCGGCGAGGTCCATGTCGTCGACCGCTCGCTCGCGCCGTTCGACTTCGCCCGCTTCCCTCGCGCGAGGAACCCGTCCCCGCCGATCATCACCATGCCGCCGGAGATCCTGCTCTTGCAGCTCGCCCAGGAATACGTGTTCGCCGAGCTCTGCGAGGCGCTGACGCTGTCGCTCGCGGCCGAGAACGAGGCGCGCATGCGGGCCATGACCGCGGCCAAGTCGAACGTTGCCAAGATGCTCGACGAGCTGATCGCCCGCTCGCGCCAGCTTCGGCAGGAGGAGATCACCAACGAGATCATCGAGCTTGGGGGCAGGAAGGCGAGGGGAGCCGCTGAGGGCGCGTCAGTTTGACCCGGATGGGCGCAATTGCTGCATCTGGGGTTCCCCACATCTTCGTGCCCCTTCGTGTCCTTGGTGGTGAAAGCTCTGTCACCAAAGAACGCCAAGGAACACGAAGCCGGAGAAGAGCGGGCAAGCCCCGCCGTCGTGCGATGCGCCGCCGCGGCATTTTCCCTATAGTGATCCTCACGACGTTCGGGTTCGGGACGTTCGCGGGAGGTAACTCATGAAACAGAAACAAGCGATTTCGGCGACGGTGACCGGAAACGACCAGCACGTGGGTTTCCGAGCCATGGTCATGAAGCAGGCTATCGAATACAACCTCGCCGGAGTCGCGAGGAACGACGCAAACGACGTTGTCCGTTTCACGCTTCAGGGCGACGCAGACCGGATCGGTAAGGCCGTCGCGGCCGTCCGCGAGGGAACCAAGAAATCGTCCAATATCGAGGTCAGCACGGCTCCGACGGCAGTTGAACCGGCGTTGAGCACATTTACAATCATAGATTGGACGTCGACTACCCGAAATATAACGAACCCGTACACGCTTGTCTTTAATCTGAGGGGCGACGATAAAGTGATTTCCACACCAGATGTCAAAGTCGTTTGGCATGGTATCTTGAAATCAACGCTTAAGGGGGAGGATTTGAGGAAATTGGGTCCTGACGACTGAGGTCACGTGTAACCCTGCGATACGCAAATCCGGGGAGGAAAAGTCCAGCGCCGCCACATTTCGCTTGGATCACTCGCCGGCGGCCAATCAAACAGGAATGACAGAGCGATAGGTGGAACATTCCGTCGTAGCGTCGGCGTTGCTCGATGGTCGCGCGCTTTTTGTCGGCGGCCTCCATGTCGTTATAGCCGGGACCGTCACCTCTCACGTTTTGTTGACCAAGCGCGACGTTCCGGCCGCAATCGGATGGATCGGGCTGGCATGGCTGTCTCCCGTTCTCGGAGCGCTCCTCTATGTCGGGTTCGGCATCAATCGGGTGAGGCGCCGCGCACATCGGCTAATGGGATCCGTTCCGAGCGTTGACCGTCCGATCACGGGCGACATTTCGTCCGACGACCCGCTCAAGAGGCTCAAGGTCGCCATCGGGAAAATCACCGGTCAGGACTTGGCGACCGGCAAAGTGGTTGCGGCCCTGCATTGCGGCGATCAGGCCTACCCGCAAATGCTCGCCGCCATCGAGAGCGCGAAATATCACGTTCGGCTTTCCACCTACATCTTCCGGACCGACGAAGTCGGCCTGCAATTCATCGGCGCGTTGGTCAGAGCCCATCGCAGAGGAGTGAGAACCCGCGTCCTGATTGGTGGCTTCGGCGGCGGATTTTTGCGCTCCTCCGCCTATCGCCGCCTGCGCAGGCAGGGCGTTCCCGTTTCCCGCTTCCTCCATTCGATTCTGCCGTGGAAGATGCCGTTTCTCGACCTGCGGTTGCATAAGAAAATTCTGGTCGTCGACGGGGACAGCGCGTTCGTCGGCGGTTGGCGCCGAGAATGTGATTGGTCAACGGACGAAGGCGCCGGTCCGGGATATCCATTTTCGCCTCCAGGGGACGATTGTCCGGCAGATCGAGCAAGAGTTCGACGACGACTGGTCGTTTGCAACCGGTGAAGAGCCGATCGGCAAAGATCCGGCGCCCCCGGCGCATCCCTGGGGCTCCGCGGCGCGAACGATCGCCGCCGGCCCGGATCAGGAGGTCGATCAGCTGGTTCTTGTTTTCTTGTCCGCGATATACCTGGCGCGGCATTCGATCCGGATCGCCACTCCGTATTTCTTGCCGGAAGAGCAAGTGATTACGGCGCTCCAATTGGCTGTTTTACGTGGGGTGGCAGTTCATCTCGTCCTGCCGGGCGAAAACAACCACCGACTGGTCGCCTGGGCCGCCCAGACGCATATCCGCCCCTTGTTGCGGGCAGGGTGTCATGTGTGGCGAAGTCCGCCGCCCTTCGATCATTCGAAATTGATGACGATCGACGGCGAATGGAGCCTGATCGGCAGCGCAAATTGGGATATGCGAAGCCTTCGCCTCAACTTCGAGTTGACCGTCGAGTTTTACGATGCGGACCTGTCCAGAGAGCTGGCCAAAATCATCGACGCCCGCTGCGCTCAGCCGATCACATTGGAAGAAATCGACGAGCGCCCCTTCATCGTGAAGCTTCGCGACGCGGCTGCGCAGCTGTCGATGCCCTATATATGAAAGCCGTTTCAATTGAGGTTTCCGTGAAGGTTGCATCTTACAACATCCACAAATGCCGGGGCGTCGATGGCGTCACCCGGCCCGATCGCATCATCGAGGTGATCCGCGAGCTCGGCGCCGACGTCATCGCTCTTCAAGAGGTCGACCGCCGGTTCGGCCGCCGTGGCGGGCTTCTCGATCCGTGGGCGATCGAGCGCGATATCGGAATGCGGCTTCTGGTCCAATCGGACGTTGCTCACCGCCATGGCTGGCATGGCAATGCGCTGCTGGTGCGAAGCCATCCCCTGTCCTATCGGCGTTCGCGCCTGAATCTGCCGGGGGGCGAGCCTCGCGGAGCGATCGTCGCGGAGCTGGACCTTGGCGCGGGTGAGTTTCGTGTTATTGCGGCTCATCTCGGGTTGTTTCGCCGCTCGAGAGTGGATCAAGTCAGCGCGCTCATGACGGCCTTCCTCGATTTGCCGCCCATGCCGACCATCTTGCTCGGAGATTTCAACGAGTGGCGCCGGCGCGGGCGCTCTGCGCTCCGTGGGCTTGAACCGGCGTTTGGGGTCGCCCCGTCAATTCTCAGCTTTCCTTCTCGTCGGCCGATTTTCCCGCTTGACCGAATTCTCGGTTGGCCAGCGGGCTTGATTACGGACCTTGCGGTTCACGACACCCCGCTGGCCCGGCGAGCGTCTGATCATCTTCCGCTGACCGCCAAGGTGAACTTGAAGTCAGCAATGGCGGCGGCGCGATTTGCGGCCTGAGGCGCGAACGCCAACCAACGATACTGCTCGCCACGATTGCCAAATCCGAGGACGGAGAGTCCTGCGCTCCGCTTCGGCAAAACGTCCCAGTGGTCGAACCGGACACTTGGCGCTCCGTGCCGACCCAACTGGGGCCGCGGCCTATAACATCGGCGCATTCACCGTCGATGTGTTCGAGAAACGCAGAACCTTCCTCATGCCCCTTCTCGGCGCCATCGAACGGGCGTTCTACCGTCTCGCCGGGATCGACGCCGAGACCGAGCAGGAATGGCACGAGTACACCATCTCGGCGGCCCGCCTGTTCGGCCGTAAGCTGCAATAAGTTGCAGACTTTGGGCCTAAGCCGCTGAAATCGTCGGCGCGCTTCCAGTTCTGCGCACGGTCGTCGCGGGCCCCGAAGCTGCGCCTAAGCCGGGCGCGCGGCAGCCCTCAGGGCGCCGCGGCGGAACCCTCGGCGTCTCGCCATTCCAGCGTGACCACCTTGCCGTTCTCCACCGTCAGCGCCAGCCGGCCGTGCTTCAGATCGAGCGCCCGCTCGCCGAACAGCTTGCGTCGCCAGCCCGTGAGCGCCGGCACGTCGGCCTTGTCGTTCGAGGCGATGGTCTCGAGTTCGTCGACCGTCGCGATCAGCTTGCCGGCGACGCCGCTGTCCTCGCTGACCTGTCTCAAGAGAACCTTGAGGAGCTCGACGGTCGGACCGATGCTGGCGCCGTTGCGCCGCTCGCGCTCGATTTTCGGCAGGGTCTTCGGATCGCGCGCGAGGCCGCGCTCGATCGCTTCCAGGATTTCGCCGCCGGCGCGGGAGCGCTCCATGCCGCGCGGAAACGCGCGCAGGTTTGCGAGCGCCTCGACGCTGCGCGGGGCGGCGAGCGACAGCTCGATGAGGACGTCGTCCTTCAGCACGCGCGAGCGCGGAACGTCTCGCGCCTGCGCCTCGCTTTCGCGCCATGCGGCGAGCTCCATCAGCACCGCCAGATCGCGCGGCTTCCGCGCTCGGAACTTGTAGCGCTCCCAGGCGCGCTCGGGATGCTGCTCGTAAATCGCCGGAGAAGTGAGCGCCTTCATCTCGTCGTCGAGCCACGACTGACGCCCGGTCGCCTTGAGGCGCTTGCTCAGCGCCTTGTAGACGTCGCGCAAATGGGTGACGTCGCCGATGGCGTAGTCGATTTGCGCCTCCGCCAGCGGCCTGCGCGCCCAGTCGGTGAATCGCGACGACTTGTCGATCGCAACCCGACATACCGATTGCACCAGCTCGCTGTAGGAGACCTGGTCGCCGTAGCCGCACACCATCGCCGCGACCTGGGTGTCGAACAGGGGAGTTGGCAGTACGCCTGCGAGCTTCCAGAAGATTTCGAGGTCCTGGCGGGCGGCGTGGAAGACCTTGACCACGCCTTCGTCTGCCATCAGCCGCAAGAGCGGCTGGAGATCGAGCCCCTCGGCGAGCGCGTCGATCGCCAGCGCCTCGTCGTCCGACGCCAGCTGGATCACGCACAGCACCGGCCAGAAGGTGGTCTCGCGCAGGAACTCTGTGTCGACGGCGACGAAGGGATGGCGCGCCATTCTGAGGCACGCGGCTTCGAGTTCCTCCGTCGTCGTGATAAGCGACACCGCCAAGCCCCGTCCGCTCCGCTACTCGTTTTCGCCCTGCGGAGGAGCCGGCTTCGCGCGCTCCTTGCGAAGGGGCTGGGGCGCATGACGGGGCATGCCGAGCCGCTTGTCGAGGTAGGCGCCGACGACCGCCTGCAGGTCGTCGATGCAGTCCTCGAAAAAGTGGTTCGCCTCGGGGATCACCGCGTGCTCGATGACGATGCCCCTTTGGGTCTTCAGCTTTTCGATGAGGGCGAGGACCTCCTTGAGCGGCGCGACGCGGTCCTTGTCGCCGTGGACGAACAGGCCCGACGACGGGCACGGGGCCAGGAAACTGAAGTCGAATCGGTTGGCCGGCGGCGCGATCGAAATAAAACCCTCGATCTCGGGACGCCGCATCAGGAGCTGCATTCCGATCCACGAGCCAAAGGAGACGCCCGCGATCCAGCAGGCGCGCGCCTCGGGGCTGATCGACTGAGCCCAGTCGAGCGCGGATGCCGCGTCGGAAAGCTCCCCCTGGCCGTGGTCGAACGAGCCCTGCGAGCGGCCCACCCCGCGGAAGTTGAACCGCAGCACGGAAAACCCGCGCTCGGCGAAGTTATAATAGGTGCTGTAGACGATCTGATTGTTCATCGTGCCGCCGAATTGCGGGTGCGGATGCAGCACGATCGCAATCGGGGCGCCTCGCTGTTTTGCAGGATGAAAGCGGCCTTCCAGCCGACCGGCAGGACCGTTGAAGAAGACCTCGGGCATGAACACTCCAAAAGAACCGGTCAACGCCGTTCGCCGGACCGGCTTCGGGCGAGGCGGCTTGCGGCGCGGGGCCAGCGCGCGTATGTGTCGTTCTGAGTCGGCGGGGGCTCGCCTCGGAGGCAGCCTCATAGCACGCAAGGCGCCCGAGATTGCAAGGAAAAACGGAGGCGCAAGCCAAGAGCGACGCGCGGGCCGTTTCAATCGCTTCCGCCGGAGTCTCCATGCCCGCCGACAGGCCGACGACAAGGACCTATCTCGATCATAACGCCACTTCGCCGTTGCGGCCGGAGGCGCGCGAAGCCGCGCTCGGCGCGATGGGCGCAGGCAACCCGTCCTCGGTCCACGCCGAGGGCCGGGCCGCGCGGCTGATCGTCGAGAACGCCCGGACCGAGGTCGCGCTCCTCGCCGGCGCCGCGCCTCGGTCGGTCACTTTTGTCTCCAGCGGCACCGAGGCGGCCAACCTCGCCCTCAACCGCCGTTTTGGCGTCGGACAAAAGGAAGCGCCGCTCGACCGACTGATCGTCGGAGCCGGCGAACATCCATGCGTCCTCAATGGGCGTCGGTTTCCCGATGCCGCCGTCGAGATCGCGCCGCTCCGCGCGGACGGGCGAATCGACCTCGACTGGATCGAAGCCGCCTGCCGCAAGCCGGGACGCTTGCTGCTGGCGCTTCAGGCGGCAAACAACGAAACAGGCGTTATCCAACCGGTGGCCGAGGCCTCCGCGCTCGTCCACGCGGCGGGCGGGCGCGTGTTCTGCGACGCCGTGCAACTCGCCGGCCGGACGGCCTGCGACGTCTCGACGCTCGGGGCGGACGCGCTCGCGCTATCGGCCCACAAGATGGGGGGACCGAAAGGGGCTGGGGCGATTGCCGCGGCGAGCGGCTCTTTCAATCTCGGCGAGCCGCTGATCCGCGGCGGGGGCCAGGAGCGCGGCGCACGAGCGGGCACCGAGAATGTGGCGGCGATCGCCGGCTTTGGGGCCGCTGCGCGCGCTTGTCTCGCCTCGTTGGCCGACGAGGGAGCGCGGCTCCTCATGCTTCGCGATCGTCTCGCCGACGTCGTGCGCGACACCGCGAGGGACGCCCTGATTTTCGGCGAAACCGCGCCGCGGCTGCCCAACACCTTGTGCTTCGCCGTCCCCGGCGTCGAAGCGGCGACTCTGATGATCGCACTCGACCTCGCCGGCGTCGCGGCAAGCTCGGGCTCGGCCTGTTCCTCGGGCAAGGTCACGCCGTCGCACGTGCTCCGCGCAATGGGCGTGCGGCAGGACCTGGCGCGCGGCGCGATCCGATTGAGCCTGGGATGGACGTCGTCGGACAGCGACGTCGCGCGCTTCGCCGAAGCCTTCCGCGCCGCGCTGGAGCGGATGCGGGCCGTGCGAATGAGCGTCGCGCTCTGATCGAGGGCCGCGAGGGCCGCCAGCAATTCTAAAAGTATGAATTGAAATTTACCGGATTCGCGAATCGGCAAAAGTCTGATTCACGGTAGGGATGAAACGCTTGGCATCCCTTCTGTCCGAATTGCACGACGTCTGCGCGACTTTCCGCGACCCACGCAAGGGGCGGAGCGGCAACATCGCGCCCGCCGATTTCGGTCTTTCGGCGTTCGCGATGTTCTTCATGCAGAGC
>Ga0074046_10003181_pt1 | contig 13877 bp, 13 predicted proteins | sample BogForMeECP23OM3_FD_94441 | JGI IMG/M metagenome (GOLD analysis project Ga0074046, IMG submission 94441) | Bog forest soil microbial communities from Calvert Island, British Columbia, Canada - Bog Forest MetaG ECP23OM3 | ecosystem: Environmental > Terrestrial > Soil > Wetlands ...
CAACGGCAAACCCAGAAGGAGTAGTCTTCCATGCGCATCATTCGAAGTGATTCAGCAGTTGCCCACTGCAAGACACCGTTGGTTGTTCGCGCCAGCCTGCCACGCACATTCTGGAGCCTTGGCGCATTTGTTGAACTCGGCCTCATTTTCTGCGGAGTCTATTTGCTCGCAGAGGCCAGCCTCAAGCCCCTCGAAGCCGATCAAGCTTCCATCCTATCCGCAGGCGTGATCCTCGCGTTGGCCAGTGTTCTGCTCTTTTATATGATTCGTCCGCGTCGCAAGCAAGTTCTCCCAAGACCCGAAGCACCCTGCCGTTTGCACGATCGGTCCAGTGAGTTGCCCCTCACGGCATATGGAAATGCCGTGCCGGTGAAACGGGAAGCCGGGCACGCGCCGCAAAAAAACCAGAATCTGCCCGGTCCCATGTGATGGATAGTTAGCCTCGCGGCAACCCCGGAAAGTACCGCTCCTGCAGCACCACGCGATGGTGACGCTCGTGTCCCGCAATGATGAACGCCTGTGCTCGCGCGCTGATCTCTTTGTGATTGGCCACGCCCCGCCGCAACCACGCCGCCTCATCCAGCGACCGCACTAACGCGATCGTCGCCCGCCGCGCAGCTGTAAACTCTTCCAGAAGTTCCGCCAGCGGCCGCGCCGCAAAATTCCCTGTCTTCACGTAATCGTCCTGCTCAAATCCCGCCAGCGGCGTCTGGTCCCCGCGCGCAATCCGCAACAGCCGGTAGGCAAAAATCCGTTCCGTATCGCTGCTGTGCCCCAGCACCTCTTTGATCGACCATTTCCCCGCGGCGTAGCGATACTCCGCCCCTTCTTCGCTCAGGGTCCCCAGCAGCAGCTTCATTTCCCTTAACTGCGCCTCCAGCGTCTCCACAATCTCCCCATCGGGCACCATTGCCAAATACTTTTCGTAGTAAGGCGCGTATTCGCCCGCTTGCGGACGATTCTGTGTCATGATGCATTTGCCTCCCAAACAGCGGCAAAGTGCCCATTATAGCTGGCCATGCCGCGCAGGAGACAACATGCCGGCTTTTGGAAGCCAATCATGGGCGAAGTGAATCTCAAAACGATGCGCGTTGCCTTTCAGGGCGAGTCCGGCGCCTTCAGCGAGGCCGCAGCAGTGCAATTGCTCGGTGAATCCATCCACACGGTTCCTCGCTCCACCTTTGACGCTACCTTCCGCGCCATCGCGGAGGGCGTCGCCGATGCCCTGCTTTTGCCGCTCGAAAACACCCTGGCAGGCTCCGTCGTGCGCGTTTATGACCTCTTGCTGGAAAGCCCCCTCGAAATTTGCGGCGAAACCATTCTCCCCATCGAACATCACCTCATCGCTTGCCCCGGCGCGACCTTCGATCTGCTGCGCTCCGTTGCTTCTCATCCCATGGCTCTTGCGCAGTGCGAGCGCTTCTTTGAGTCTCACCCCAATCTCAAGCGTGTCCCCGCCGAAGACACCGCCGGCAGCGTCCGCGAAATGATGGCGTGCAGAGATAAATCCTGCGCGGCCATCGCTGGACGCCGTGCCGCGGAACACTACGGCGCGGTTATCCTCCGCGAAAGCATCCAGGATAACGCGGAAAACTTCACCCGCTTCGTCCTGCTTCTCCCGCCCGATCAGGCCATGCAATTTCGCCAACCAGGTGCCACAAAAGTCTCCCTGGCCATGCGCCTCGCTCACAAGCCCGGCGCCCTCCTTGCCTCCCTTGAGCCCTTCGCCAAACACGGCGTCAATCTCCTCAAAATCGAGAGCCGCCCCATCCACGGCAAGCCCTTCGAGTATCAGTTCTATCTGGATGTCGAAGCCGATCACCATGATGCGCTCGAACAAGCCCTGAAGGAGGCGCGCCGGGCCACTAGTGAGTTGCGCGTCCTGGGCCGCTTTGCTCCCGCTCGCCGCTAGTGCCGTTCCAACTTGTTTCAGCAAATCCATTCGAGAATACTCTTTCCGTATTCGCGTCAGATGCTTGGACCGTCATTTGGCCCAGATAGTTGGAACGGCACTAGTCTCCACTCCATGGGCGCGAGAAAACCCAAGGTGACCAGTATCTCTGCTACATTCACCTCATGCTGACGGCCATCATCCGCGAAGTAAGTTCTTCGCTCGCAAACTGCGAACTGAGTTTTATTCCGCCACAAACCATCGATCTGGGGAAGGCCCGCGCCCAACATCGCGCCTACGAAGAACTCCTTCGCAAACTCGGTGCGCGGGTAATTTCTCTGCCCGAGGAGCCGTATCTCCCGGACTCGATGTTCGTCGAAGATCCCGCCATCATCCTCGATGAACTGGCGGTGATCTGCTCCCTGGGAACGGAGACGCGCAGGAAAGAAGCACCTTCCCTGGCGGCCGCCCTGGAGAAGTACCGCAAATTGGCATTTGTGAAACTGCCGGGGCTTCTGGAGGGCGGAGATGTCTTGCGGGTGGGGAAAAGAATATTCGTGGGCCTTACGCTGCGCACTAATGCGGAGGGCATTCGTCAACTCGCGGTTATCGTTTCACAGTTTGGCTACGACCTTACGACCGTGCCCGTCTCGGGTTGCCTGCACCTGAAATCGGCGGTCACCTATCTGGGCCGGAATACCGTTTTGGGGAATCGCGCATGGTTTCAGTCGTCACGCCTCGCGGGATTCGATTGGGTTGACGTGGATCCCGCCGAGCCGCATGCCGGCAACTCGCTGGCCATCGGCGATACCGTCGTTTTTCCGGCCTCGTTTCCACTCACCAGGCAACGCATCGAGGCGAAGGGCTTCCATGTGACCCCCATCGAAATCGGTGAACTCCAGAAGGCGGAATCCGGATTGACGTGCTCCAGCCTGCTGTTTGATGCTCCAGAGTGAAACTGCGAATCTTTCAAAAAAGTTGAGGGTCCGTGTGCCCTTCGAAACATCCCTTCGCCCGCCTTCAGATTTCGGTTGGAATTCCTGGCTAGTGTGCTAGTCTGTTAATGATGTTGGCTAACCTTGCAAACCGAATGCCCTCCCAGACCAAGCGGTCGATCATTTCGACTACGTCTATCACTACGATTAAGCGCACTAACACCGCTTTGGGCGACGGGAGAAACGGCTAGCCACCAGAAAGTTTCCAACCCACCGCCAGAAGCGACCCGGGCGGTGGGTTTCTTAGTTTCTACCCTCCCCCAAGAGTCGCTTCCGCGGTACACAACTAAGGAGCATTGGCCATGTACCCGGAACAGCAGGAAGCATCTCTCACAGCAGGAGACCATTTAGCCCCGCCCAAAGCAAACGTACGCTTCTCGCGGGACGTGTCCGCGGCAACGGCGACTCGCTGCCCAGGGAGGGGTATCGCCTTCAAGTTCGGTGGCTCTTCCTTGCTCGGGGCCGATCGGCTATTGCATGCCGCCGCGTTGGTTAGGGAGGCAGCCGCTGCCTCGCCGGTGACCGTGATTGTCTCCGCGATGAAAGGAGTTACAGATACCCTGCTGGAGATTGCCGGAAAACTCGCGCGTCACGAGTTCGCTAAAGCGCATGAAGCCGCGCAGGACCTTGTCGGGCTTCACCTCGGCGTCCTCAACGCCTTGCAACTTCCCGAACAGGACCATGCGCAGGTTCTGCATGAATTGAAACTTCTTGCCCGCGATTTGCTCCATGAAACGCCGCAGCGCGGGCCCGTGACCATCGATCCCGCCCTCTTTGACCGGCTGGCCTCCTTTGGCGAACGTTTCAGTGCCCGCCTGTTCGCTGCCGCCCTCAACAAGCTCGGCATTGTCGCGGTTCCCGTGGCCTCCTCGGACTTCGTCCTGACCTGCGACACTTTCCAGGACGCGAAACCCCATCTCGGGCAGACCAGAGAGCGCGGCCGCGCGGTTCTTGTGCCATTGCTGGAATCGGGCATTGTGCCTGTCGTTACGGGATTCATAGGCGCGACCCGCGACGGCAGGATCACCACTCTCGGCCGCAACAGCTCCGATTTTTCCGGCGCTCTTATTGCCCACGTCGTGGACGCTGAAGAACTCGTCATCTGGACCGATGTAGACGGCATTTTCACCACCTGCCCGCGCGAAAGCGCCGAGGCCAGACTCCTCCACGAATTGAGTTACGATGAAGCCCACGCATTGGCCGCAAGCGGGGCAAAAGTGCTTCACCCGCATGTCTTGCCACTTGCGGCGGAGCACGAAATGACTGTGTGGGTCAGGAATACATTCAAGCCGCACCTGCGCGGAACGCGCATTGGGCCGGCGCAAAATGGGGGTGCAGCATGAGCGTTCTTCCAAACGGAAAGAAATGGCGCGCGGGAGTTTTAGGTGCAACCGGAATGGTTGGGCAACGCTTGGTAAAGCTCCTCGCCGATCATCCATGGTTTGCTTTGACCGAGGTAGCGGCATCGGAACGTTCCTCCGGTAAAGGCTACGCCGAAGCGGTGCGCTGGCATCTTGAAGGACCCGTGCCGGAAGTCGCTCGCGGCCTCGTGGTGAAGGAACTCGAGCCCAACCTGGATTGCGATTTCCTCTTTTCGGCGCTCGATTCTTCAGTAGCCGGCCCGGCGGAAGAAGACTACGCGCGGCGCGGCTATCCGGTCGTAAGCAATTCAAGGAATCACCGTCAGGACCCGGACGTTCCCCTGCTCATTCCGGAAGTCAATGCGGCGCACCTGAGCGCTATCCCGGTGCAGCAAAAGAACCGTGGCTACGACTCGGGGTTTATCGTGACGAATCCCAACTGTTCCACGGCCGGCCTTGTTGTTGTGCTGAAGCCTTTGGCGGATACCTTTGGACTGGAGAAAGTGTTCGTCGTCACTCTGCAAGCCATCTCTGGTGCAGGCTATCCCGGCGTGCCCGCACTGGACATCCAAGGAAACGTCGTACCCTTCATCAGCGGCGAGGAAGAAAAGATGGAGGCGGAGCCTCAGAAGTTGCTCGGCAAATGGGATGGCCAACGCTTCATCGAAGCGGGGCTGGGCATCAGCGCCCACTGCAACCGCGTCCCCGTGGTGGATGGCCACCTGGAATGTGTTTCCTTGCGTCTGAAGAAGACCGCTACGCTTGACGAAGTCCGCGAAGCGCTGCGCTCCTACCAGGTTTCCGACGAGTTGGCCTCTCTGCCCACTGCGTTGAAACACCCTGTTGTCGTGCTGGACGAGCCCGATCGCCCACAGCCCCGCAAGGATGTCAACACCGGCCACGGCATGGCCGCCGTCGTCGGGCGTATTCGTGAATGCCCGCTGCTTGGCGTCAAGCTCACCTTGCTTTCCCACAACCTGGTGCGCGGTGCGGCCGGCGCTGCTTTGCTCAACGCCGAACTCCTCGCGGCGCAAGGCTTCCTAAAATCGCGCAGCGAATCCCGCGATCACAGCGCGGAGTCCGTTTCCCGCTGATTCTTGCCTCTCGTAGGGGCGTCCCGACCCGGTCGGGGCGCCCCATGTCCGCACAGTTTCTACTTCAGAACTCCCCTGTCATTTTGGAGTGCGGCGGCTCGCCGCCGCTTTTGCGGTTCCAAGCGCCACAAACAAATTGCATGTCCTCCGCGGACACCTTCCTGGTTTTCCCTTGTAGTGGCCGCCTTCTGAGGCGGGCGCCTTTTCCGCCGTCGTAGCGCAGGGAAAGTCCCCGAGCCCTGCAGCTTTTGTCTTTCTGCGTCTCCCGGAAATATGTGGATTATGGAACGAAGTAGTAGCGTACCAAGTGGAAGAAGATCGGCGCGGCAAAGCACAGCGAGTCAATACGATCCAGGATTCCCCCGTGTCCTTCGATCACCCTGCCGAAATCCTTGATCCCGATGTCCCGCTTGATCGCGCTCATCACCAGGCCCCCGCAAAACCCTAAAATGCAAATCGTGAACGACATTCCCGCGGACTGCAGCGGCGTAAACGGCGTGGCCCACCACAGCGCCGCGCCCAGTGCCGTGGCGCTCAGGATCCCCCCGAAAAACCCCTCCCAGGTTTTGTTGGGACTCACGCGCCAGGCGATCTTGTTCCGCCCGATCAGTTTGCCCCACACAAATTGCAGCACGTCGCTCATCTGATCCACGAGCACCAGATAGAGCAACAGCCGCGCATCCTGCCCCTCGAAGCCAGGTATTTTCAGCAAAAGAAGTGCCGGCGCGTGGCTCAGGCAGTACGCGCACACCATGATCCCAAACTGAATTTTTGCGGCGCGCTCCAGAAAGTGCGCCGTGTCTCCCGCGATCGCGATGCGTGTCGGAACGTAAACAAACGCCAGTACCGGAATCATGATGGCGAAGAAGCCATACCACTGGATGCCGATGAGGAAGTACTGCAACGGCATAATCACAAAGAAGCTCCAGAAGAGCGTCCGGTGATCTGCCCGCCGCGTGGGCACCAGGGTCATGTACTCGCGTAGCGCCAGAAACGATATCAAGCCGAACAGAACCAGCGAACCCACGCGCCCAACCAGGATGGCCAGGGCAAAAATCGCGCACATCTTCCACCACGCCCGGATGCGCGTATTCACATTCTCGATGGTGGCGCGGCTCGCTTCGCTCTTCCGGCGGCGCTTCAGCCATCGGCCAATCAGCGTGGAAACGACCAGCAGGAACAGCACGCCGCCAAACAACTCCGCCAGCTTCGCATCGTGAAACGCTGGCGGCATCAGGCCGATCCAATCCGACGCAGACTGCTGACGGCTTCGCGCGCGCGTTCCAGGAACGCTTCTTTTTCTTCTCCCGGCTCCACTTGTAGCGGCTTGCCGAAGGTCAGCAGGCTCAGCATGGGCACGGGCAGAACTTCTCCTTTCGGCAAAATCCGGTTCATATTTTCAAGATACGCCGGGACGAGTTCCACATCCGGCCGGCGCAACGCCAGGTGATACAACCCCGCCCGGAACGAACCGACCTTTTCGCCGTTGCCCCGCGTCCCCTCGGGGAAAAGAATCAGCGAGTGTTGGTCACCTAGTGCCTCGGCCATTTGCTCGATCACCGCTTGCCCGGCGCAGCGCGCTTCTTCGGGATTCTTGGCCTGCGCCATCACGCCCCGCTGCACCAGCACGGCGTTGAACACCTTCGTCACCACATAACGTCGCAGCGCCGAGCTTTCCCAATAGTCCTGCGCGGCCACGGGCCGCGTATGCGCCCGTAAATCCGGAGGCAGCCCCGACCACAACACCACAAAATCCAGATGACTGGTGTGGTTTGCGAAGTAGATGCGCTGTTTTTCGTCGGGCTCGCAGCCCGCCCACTGCACCTGCACCCCGGTAACTCCGCGGGCCACCGCCGCCAGAAGACTCGCGAACGGATGAATGCGCTTGTTCATCAGGTAGTGCGACCTCGAATTTCCCGCAATGCGCCGCGCGCTCGGTTCGCGATTGTCACGAGCAGGAGCACGAGCACAATCCATTGGACGGGGATGACTACTCGAAAGATAGGCAATTGCAATCCCAGAAGCAATCCCAGAATCCCGAAAACAAATGCGCGGTCGCTTTTCCCCATCGGCCCGTCGTACCGCCGCGAAGCCCCAATCTGGACCGCCACCACGCCCGTCATCTCGCTGATCACGGCGAGCAAAACGATCAACACCATCAGCGCGGCATCAAACGGAAGAAGAGTGGCCAGCGGCAGGTAGAGCGCCGCATCGGAAAAAACATCGCCCAGCTCATTCAGGATGGCGCCCAGCGCGCTTTTCTGATTGTGTTCGCGCGCCAGCATCCCGTCGATCGCGTTCAACGCCATGCGCAGGAAAAGTGCGGCCGGCAGCAACAACAGGACACGCATGCTGCGAAAATGGAGAATCGCGAAACCCGTCGCGAAGGAAAGAAGCATCGCGCTGACGGTGACCTGATTGGCGGTCATGCCTGCGCGGGCCAACGCGTTGGAGACGGGCCGCAGGAACCCCTGAAATTTCGTTTTCAGGCCATAGATGCTGGGCATGGCGGTTAACCTCATCCTACCCGCAAGGCGTCAGCGGTAAACGATGCGTCCCCAATAAAATGCGTAAGAGACAATCCAGATCACGGCGTGAATATAGGCGAGCTTTCGTGTTGCAATCGCGTATTTTCTTCGCAGCCATCCGGCCGCGGCCCCGAAAATCATCCACACCAGAGTGAATCGCACCGCGCGCGCCGGCGGAGTGGCCAGCAGAAAGGCAAACGGCGTCGAAACCCTCGGTGCTTCGACCGCGTAGAGTTTGTAGGGTATTCCGGAAACAGAACCAGTCAGCACGGTCAGCAAGCCCATCTTGTCGAGGCCAGAATTCACCTCGGCGGACATTTCCGGAGTAATGAATGGAACGCGTGCCACCGCGGTGTGCGCCGCTTTGGGATCCGCCTGCGCCCAATGGAATAGCAGCGCTCCCCCGAGGAGAGCGCCTGCAAGCGCGGCAACGACGTGTTTCCATGTCGAACGCCAGTCGAGGATTGCAACGAACGAAAGAAAAACGTCCGGAATCACAAAGAAGAAAGTTGCTTCCGCCAATCCCCACAAAAATGCCACGGCCAGACCTGGGCGGCCCAGCATTCGCCGCTCCCAGATTGGCCGCGGCAAATTCAGCAGCGGAGCAGCGGCCATGATCACGAAACGACCTTTGACTCAATGGCGTCGCCCTGCGCGTATTGCTGAAGCAGCGTGGTCATTCGCTGGCACCAGCGCTCCAGCCCTTCGCCGCCGCCAAATCCCACCAGAATTGCGGCAATCCGCTTCGTTGCTGGCGTAACCATGGTGCGCTCGGAGTCGCTCGTAGGGCTCCCGTGCGGCCCCGCCGCATCGCAAAACACCGGCAGCCCTTCCAGATTCAAGTCGTATTTCCCGATCCCTTTGTAGGTTTCTCCCGTGCGGCCTGCGCGAAACACGATGTCGCCCTGCACGTTGGCCAGATCGTAGAGCCCGATGGACAGCCGGCTTTCCACCGAAACCAAATTGATGACGTCCACCACCGCACCAATTTGCGGAAAACTCTTCCCGCTCAGGATGCGCCGCAACAGCGCTTCCGCCGAGCCTCGGTAGCGTGCCGGATCCTTGCCTAAAGCCTTATATCCGGCACGCGTCGCCAAGATTTGCGGCCCTTCCAGCACAGCCCGCGGTTCCGGCAGCCCGAGTATCCTCGCCTCGCAGGCCTTCATCTCCGCAAGCAGCGCCGCCGGCGCTTCCACAGCCTCCACATCGCCCATAACGCAGCCAAGCGCCACACGCGGACACTTTGCCTTCAGCGCTGGATCAATCGTCACAGTAACCATGCTGCCCCCCGCGCCTGTCACATTTCGATCACCGTATTCTGAGAGCCTCACCGCGCAATCGGCTTCAGCCTTGCCGTGAAGTGCCGCAGGAACGGCGCCTGGTGCACCAGTTCGTACCCTGGAATGTTCTCGCGCCGCCGCCACACATCCAGAATCACTTCCACCACATATTCGATGTGGCTCTGCGTGTACACCCGCCGCGGAATAGCCAGCCGCACCAGGTCCATCTGCGCGTGCTCGCCGAACATCAGCGACCCGATTTCAACGGACCGGATGCCTCCCTCGAGATAAAGCTCCACCGCCAGCGCCACTCCGGGAAATTGCGACGTGGGGATGTGTGGCAGAAACGCCCGAGCATCCAGGTAAATCGCGTGTCCGCCGGGAGGCTGCACAATCGGCACGCCTTCGCTGGCGATGTGATTGCCAAGAAACGCGGTCGAGGCGATGCGGTACTTCAAATACTCTTCCTCCAGCGCCTCGTTCAAGCCCACGGCGATGGCTTCCAGGTCGCGGCCCGCAAGCCCGCCATACGTCGGAAATCCTTCGGTCAGAATCAGCAGGTCCTTCTCCTGCTGCGCCAGGATGTCGTCGTTAGTGCAAAGGAAGCCGCCAATATTCGCCAGGCCATCTTTCTTCGCGGACATCGTGCACCCATCGGCATGGGCAAACATCTCCCGCGCGATGTTGCGCGGCGTTTTGTCGGCATAGCCCTCTTCGCGAAGCTTGATGAAGTAGGCGTTTTCTGCGAACCGGCACGCGTCAATGTACAGCGGGATGCCATGTTTCCGGCACACCTGCTTCACTTCCCGGATATTGGCCATGGAAACCGGCTGGCCCCCGCCGGAATTATTCGTGATAGTCAGCATCACCAGCGGAATCTTCCCCGCCCCTTCCCGCGCGATCACCTCCGCAAGCCGCGCCACGTCCATGTTCCCCTTGAACGGGTGCAGGTGGCTGGGCTCCTTCGCTTCGGGGATGGGGATATCCAGCGCGGTGGCGCCAACAAATTCGCAGTTCGCGCGCGTAGTGTCGAAGTGCGTGTTGTTCGGCACGATGTCGCCCTTCTTGCACATCACGTTGAACAGGATGCGTTCCGCCGCGCGACCCTGATGCGTCGGAATCACGTGCCGAAATCCGAATATTGACTGCACCGATTCGCGAAACCTTGTGAAGCTCGGCGACCCCGCGTACGATTCGTCCCCGCGCATCATCGCCGCCCACTGCTCCGTGGACATCGCCGAGGTGCCCGAATCCGTCAGCAGATCGATCAGGATCGCTTCCGACGCGACGAGAAAAAGATTGTAGCCTGCGGCCTCGATCAGTTTTTGCCGCTCTTCGCGCGATGTCCCGCGGATGGGTTCAACGCTCTTGATACGGAATGGTTCAATGATGGTGCGGATCGCCATGACAGGGATGGACTCCTCTTCGTGACACTACCACAGATTCCTCAAGCGCTTCCGTGAGGGCGGTTTTTCCACCCTTGCCGGGTCCGCAGGCCGCTGTCCGGACTTCTCCGCGGCCTTCCAGCCACAGTTTCACGCCTCTCTGTTTCCATCGTAGTACCCAAGTACTATAGGCCCCCTGTCCTACCCGCCCCACCATAAAGAAGTAGATCCGGGGAGCTCTGTCTTCGCAGGGCTGCCATTCCAAATTCCTTTTTGAGCGAGCGCGCTATGCCACCCATTGTGAAGGATTCCGAAACTGCGGTCGCGACGCCCACCTCTGCCGCTCCGGCCACCACCGTCGCGAAAACCCGGGACGATTCCCCCTCCCGCCCTCAGCCTGTCGCCTTGGAAATCCCGGTCACCGTGAATGGCGCCCGCACCGTTGAAGGCTCGGACAAGCGCGAGCCTTTTTCCGAAAATACCATGACCGTTCTGGTCTTCAGCCACGGCGCTGTTATCCGCCTCGCTTCTTCCCTCGCGCCCGGCCAGCTCGTTTTCCTCACCAATGAAAAAACCAAGAAGGAAGTCGTCTGCCAGGTCATCAAATCGAAGAATTATCGCAGCGTGACAGGGTACGTGGAACTCGAATTTACCGAGCCTGCCGCCGGTTTCTGGGGCATGCGTTTCCCCTCCGATCGCCCCGTTCCCGCCGCGCCGCGCGCGGCAATTCCCGCCGTCCCTGTTCCACCCAAGGCCGTTCCACCGCCTCCGGCCGCTCCTCCGATTGCCGCAAAGCCTGCGGCGCCAGTTTCTTCCGCGCCTGCGATTCCTGCTCCCGTGAAGCCCGCTGTTGAGCTTCCACCTCCTCCGGCTCCAAAACCCGCGGCCCCGATTTCTGCCGCGCCCGTGAACATTGTCGCGCCTCCTCCTGCTCCACCTGTCATAGCCCACGCGGCCGAGCAGGCGATCACCGTTGCCCCTGTCGTTCCCCCTCCTCCGCCACCGGTAGCCGCAAAACCGGAGCCCGTCGCCACTAGGCGTGTACCTCTTTCCCTCCCCTCGCCAGATTTCGCGGCGGCGATCTCTTCGCTCTTCGATTCTCCGGCCGTTTCCGAAGGCAAGCACGCACCGACAAAATCTCCCATAAACGATGCCGCTCAAGCACCCGCCGCACCCTCTACCGAGCAGCTCAAGCTACAAACCGCGCGCCTTCAGGAGCAGCTCGGCTCTCTTCTCTTCACGGAGACTCCCGTAAAGCCGCCGTCTTCCCCAGCGCCTGCCGGCATTGCGAAAACAGAATCTCCCATACCGGAAGTTGCCGATAAGCTCCTACAGTTAGCGCAAGCAGGCCCGAAGCCCGCTGCACCTGCCGAGATCAAGCCGGCTGCCCCAGTTCGCAATTTTGTGCCTCTCTCGCTTGCTGCCGAACAGGTCAAGGTTCCTGCGTGGCTTGCTCCTCTGGCGCATGAATCGGAATCCACCACCGCCGAGCCCGTCGCTGTCCCCGAGCTTCCCGCACTCACCGCTACTCTTCCGGCTTCGCTCTCTGCTTCTGAGGAATCTCCCGCAGGGGGCGTCACCGAGTTCCATCGCCGCCCGCATTCCGCCACCTTCGGTGGACAGTTGCTCGGCGAATCCAGCGTCCCCACGCCAGCCGTTGCCTCCCGCTCAAAGAAGGGCCTTCTCATCGGCATTGCCGCCACGCTTCTTCTTGCTGCCGGTGCTGTGTGGTACATGCGCCAGCCGGACAATCTGATCTCGAGCCTGCTTGCTTCAAAGCCAGCGCCCGCGCAAGCCGCACATGCCTCTCCCACAGCTGTGTCCACGGCTGTGTCTACTCCCGCGCCGCAGCCTGCGGCTCCCCCTGCCAGCGTGGCCAAGCCGGCACCGGAACCCACAAGCTCACTTGTAATTCACAGCGAGCCTCCTGCTATCGCCGCGCCGGCAGCCACGCCTGCCGCCAAGAATCTCAAACCGCCCGCCCGTACTACTCCGCCTGTCGAGGAGCCCAAAAAGCCTGCTGTCGGCGAAGTCCACCTTGCCACTCCCGTCGTCAATCGTGCCGCTGGATTTCAGGAAGGCAACGAATCCGCGCCCTCCATTGACGCCAATCAACCTGCCAATACGGATCCCCTCGCCGGTCTGGCTGCTGGCCATCGCAAGGAACCCACCGCTCCTCTTCCCGTCGGCGGAGACCTCAAGCAAGCCCGCTTGCTCAAATCGGTTTCTCCCAGCTATCCGGCAACCGCCAAAGCCCAGAATGTTTCGGGTGACGTCAAGATCGACGTCCTCGTCGACGCAAACGGCAGTGTCAGCACCGTCAAAATCATCTCCGGTCCTACCTTGCTCCATCAGGCGGCCCTGGACGCCGTCAAGCAATGGAAATACGAACCGGCGCAGTTGAACGGCCAACCCACTGCAGTTCACGTCGCCGTCACCGTCCATTTCCGCGCCCAATAACGCACCACACCCCTGCGCATTACTGACCACGCTTTGCAAATCTCTAATCTGTATCCCTGTCTTGCGATTGGCCATTCCCCTTCGTATACTGGCCCCCCGGCCAATTGGCAGGTCCAGCGAGTGCGTAACCCGCCTCCATTCTTCCCACTTGGCCCTTCTTTTCGCGCCTGCGCGTCTCTCACAGGCGGAATCTCGCAGCCCCGTTGGTCGCAGGGCGGTCCGGCTGGGCAGAGGAGACTTTTACATGTCCCAAACGCTTGTGCCTGAAGAAATGAATGTTTACCAAAACGCCGAAGCGCGTTTTGAAGTGGCCGCGAACAAACTGGGTCTCGAGCAAGGCGTCTATCGTTACCTTAAATATCCGGACAAGGAAATTACCCTTTACATTCCCGTCGGCATGGACAATGGACAGCTCGAAGTCTTCATCGGCTATCGCGTCCTTCACTCCAAAGTACGCGGCCCTGGCAAGGGGGGTATCCGTTTTGCCCCCGACGTCAGCATTGATGAAGTCCGTGCCCTCGCTGCGTGGATGACCTGGAAATGCGCTGTGGTCAACATTCCTTTCGGTGGCGCCAAGGGCGGCATCATCTGCGATCCCCGCAAAATGTCCCGCGGCGAACTCGAGCGCCTCACCCGCCGCTACACTGCCGAACTTTCGGACTGGCTTGGCCCGGAGCGCGACGTTCCCGCTCCCGACGTCGGCACCAATGAGCAGACCATGGCTTGGGTCATGGACACCTACTCCATGCACACCCGCCAGGCCACTACCGCCGTCGTTACCGGCAAGCCCATCGAACTGGGCGGCTCGCGTGGCCGCCGGGAAGCCACCGGCCGCGGTGTCATGATCTGCGTTGATAAAGCCATGGCCAAGCTCGGCATGAAA
>Ga0074046_10003185_pt1 | contig 13870 bp, 9 predicted proteins | sample BogForMeECP23OM3_FD_94441 | JGI IMG/M metagenome (GOLD analysis project Ga0074046, IMG submission 94441) | Bog forest soil microbial communities from Calvert Island, British Columbia, Canada - Bog Forest MetaG ECP23OM3 | ecosystem: Environmental > Terrestrial > Soil > Wetlands ...
AAAGTCCGCGGATCTGACGAACGCGGTATTGCCGAGAGCATGCGAAGATTTCGCGGCGATAGATTGCGCGCTTCCGTGAGGATGACTCGGTTGCCGCTGGCCAGACGCCCCGGTAGAATGGGGTTCTCGCCCAGCAGTGATTCGATACCGAGTTCCGGATAACGGGGAACACACTCGGGGCGCGGATGACGTCGCGCCGCGCCCCGTTTCGAGGTTCGAAGCATCAGCCCTTCGACAGAGAGGCAAATGGATTGAGTGGCATCGCCGGTATTGTTCATCGGAACGGTAAGCCGATTGAGCGTGCACTGTTGCAGTCGTTCGCAGATTTTCTGATTTACCGTGGTCCGGATGCCCAAGCCATCTGGATGGATGGTTCGAGGGGAATGGCGCATGCGCTGCTGCGGACCACGCACGAATCGCTGAATGAGCACCAGCCGGCTAGCATCGGGGAGCAGTACTGGATCGTTGCGGACGCGCGACTCGATAGCCGGGCGGAGCTCGTCGCCGAACTGCAGCGTTCCCGGCGGGCGGTCCGGAGCAATCTTCCAGACTCGGAATTGCTTCTGCATGCTTACGCGGCCTGGGGCACACATTGCGTCGACCGCCTACGGGGCGATTTCTCGTTTGCGCTGTGGGATGCGAAAAACAAACTACTGTTCTGCGCGCGCGATCATTTCGGAATCAAGCCGTTCTACTATGCGCAGCTGGGTGACCTCCTTGTTTTCAGTAATACGCTGAACTGTATCCGGCAACACCCTGGTGTCTCGAACGAGTTGAATGAAGCGGCCATTGGGGATTTCTTGCTCTTCGGATTGAACTACGATAACGCAACGACGAGCTTCCGTGACATTCAGCGCCTGCCGCCGGCGCATTCCCTGACGTTTTCGGCGAATGGCTTAAAAATCAAGCGCTTCTGGACGCTACCGACCGACGGGCGAATTCGTTATGAGAAGCCCGAAGAATATGTCGAACATTTTCAGACACTTTTCGAGAGCGCGGTTGCGGACCGCTTGCGAACGGATCGCGTTGGAATCCTCTTGAGCGGCGGGCTGGATTCCTCTTCGGTGGCGGCGGTGGCCAAAGCGGTATCGGCGAAGAATTCCGGGTGCCCAGCCATTCGCGGCTATACCCAGGGGTACGAATCGCTGCTTCCTGACAGCGATGGCGAATACGCACGCGAAGTGGGCGAGTTTCTGCGCATACCGGTGAAATTCATGCCGATGGATCATACGCGGCTATTTGAGCGGTGGGACGATCCCGAGTTCAGTTTGCCTGAGCCGGTCGATGATCCCCTGTTTGCCGGTTTTATTGACTCTTGCCGGAACATTTCTGCCGATTGCCGGGTTCTATTGTCCGGCGAGGGCAACGATAACCTGATGAGCTTTCAGATGTGGCCATATGCCGGAGATCTGCGGCGCAGGGGAGAGTGGCGGCGGCTGTTGACCGAGGTGGCGAACTATTTTTGGGTCCGACCCTTTCCCTGGAGAGGCATCCGAGCGCGCGTCAGGAGAATCATCGGCCGTGATCCCGATATGCCGGTTTTCCCGGAGTGGTTCACGGCAGAATTTCTGCGGCGCGGCAACCTCAAAGCGCGATGGAGGGAGATGTGCGAACATCCTGTGACTCCCAGCACGCATCCCATTCTGCCGAAAGCCCACGCCTCTTTTTCCCTGCCGCACTGGATGCTGATGTTCGAACAGGAAAATGCCGGATGGACACCTTACCCTCTGGAGGTGTGCTACCCGTTTCTGGACCTGAGGATCGTGGATTACTTGCTGGCCCTTCCGCCGTTTCCCTGGTTTTTTAAGAAGATGCTCCTGCGTGCGGCGATGGCGGAGCGGATCCCGGAACGTGTGAGGACGCGACCAAAAACGCCACTGCAAGGCAATCCGGTATCTGAGCAGTTCCGGCGAACGGGGGCAGATCAACTGAAACATGTGCCCTGGAGCCCCGATGCGGACCGTTATATTCAACGTTCCGCGCTGGCGCCGCTCCATGGTAAGATGAGCGCCCAGCAGATTGACGGTAGTCTCCGCCCCTACTGCCTCAACATCTGGTTGCAGACTATGCAGAAAATTCGATATAACAAGCATGTGGAGGCTGGTAATGGGTGAGTTCGTCAAACGGGAACCGAAAAAGCCATATGAGAAACCCAAGTTGGCTGTCTACGGGACGTTGCGCGAACTCACGAAGAGCGTTGGACCCAAAGGCCACGCGGATCGTGTGGGCGGGAACCCAACCCGCAATAAGACTGCTTTCTAGAATCGGTTATCAGACCGCGATCCCAGGCACAACCTGTCAAGATTTCAGCGAGTGGAAGAATAGAGATAATTCGGTCATGTAGCGAACGGACACAATTCCCCACAAGCGAGTTAGGGACTTGCCCCTGCATTGAGTTTCCACTACTCCGTTTTCGGTTTGCTCCTTCACTCCAATCTGGCCCTTCCCGGAGTGGTGCCGGTCATTTCAACGGCAAGTTCCCCTGATATCGAACTCTGTCTGGGGAGTTCGCCTTATCCCGAGGGAGGGGACTTGTCTGCTCAGGAAGAGCTGGCGTACGTGGGCTCTTATTGCGCTGAAACTGGCGAACCGGGTCTGCGGGTTTGGCAAGTAGCGAAGGGAGCATTTCTGCGCATCGCCTACTCCGATGGCACGCAATTTTGGTTGGATCGCAAACGAGAAACACTCTGGGCGGTATGGCCTGGGACGTCGTCTCTCGAAGACACGGCTTCCTATCTTTTGGGGCCGATCCTCGGATTTCTGCTGCGGTTGCGTGGTGTTACCTGTCTGCATGCCAGCGCCGTGGCTTTCGAAGATCACAGTGTAGCCTTCGTCGGCTCTGTAGGGGCAGGAAAATCGACAACTGCAGCAGCCTTCGCGCGACACGGTTATGGAGTTCTTTCGGACGACATTACCGCGCTCGTAGAGCGAGAGGGCACGTTTCACGTCATGCCAGCCTATCCCCACCTTTCTCTTTGGCCCGATTCGGTGAAAATGCTCTATGGTTCTTCGGAGGCGCTTCCCCGATTCGTCCCGAATTGGGATAAGCGGCGCCTCGACCTTGGGAACCAGGGGACTCTGTTCGAAAGCCGCCCTCTTCCACTCGGGGCCATTTATATTCTGGGCGAGCGCCGTCCTGATCCGGCGCCCTACTTGGAAAGAATGCGGCCGCAGAGTGCTCTTCTTTCGCTGGTGGCCGACACTTACGCCAATAGAATCCTCGACCGAGAGATGCGCGCGAGCGAGTTTGCGGTGCTTGGCCGACTGGTGACGACCATTCCGATCCGTCAAGTCCATCCCCACAAGGAAGCAAGCCGGCTTGAGGAACTCTGCAAAACCATCAGCGATGATTTTGCGTTGCTCCACCCACCAACAACAGTTCGTCGTGATTGAATGGGGATTCACGCGGATTCCTAGCTGAAGAAGTACGAGATATCTGGTACGATACGAAAGCGATTCCCGATAAGGAACAGTCCTTTCCGATTTGGGGCACCATGCTAAATGCTTGCGGATTGCTTGCTCCCTCTCCAAGGAATCCTAGCCTTTCCTGGGTCAATGAAGTTGCGTTTCGTTCCAAATTAGAACTGGTAAGAAAGTGCGCCAAAATCGGGGGCGTGTTCCGAAATGGTATTCGGTGGGAATGTGAGTGACTCGAGGATTTAGGAGGATCGATTCCATGAAGACTTGGGATTCTTGGGAGAAGATTGTGAAGTTTTTCGGCGTGGCCGTTCTCGTTTCTAGCCTCATGCTCTTCGGCGTGATACGAAGCAGAGGGAAGCACTTTGGTCAACCCGAGATGGGAAGATCCTCGGTCACGGCCGCTGGAGCAGCGAATTCCCCCCTCGGAAAAGATGGTTTGAAGTGGGCAAGTGCTTACGGCAAATTGCCCTTGAGCTTTGACCAAAATTTGGGACAGACGGCCCAGGAAGTACGGTTCGTGTCCCACGGAACCGGATATGCATTATTTTTGACGCAAGATGAGGCCGTGATCTCCTTGCAGCAATCGATGCCGAAAAATCTGTCGGCGCTGCATCGGATGACTTATTTTCGAGCTTTGCGCAAGGCCCGTCAGGCCGGGAGAATGACGGTCCTGCGAATGCGCCTCGAGGGAGCCAATCCCTCAGTTCAAACCGCCGGGGTCGATTTGCTGCCAGGGAAAGTGAACTATTTTATTGGCAATAGTCCGAAGGACTGGCGCACAGACGTCCCTTCCTATGCGAGCGTGAAATATGCGGGGATTTACCCTGGCGTGGATCTTATCTTCTACGGCAATCAACGTCGACTGGAATATGATTTCGTGGTTGCGCCGGGAGCCGATCCGAAGGTCATCGAACTGAGTTTGAAAGGTGCGCAGAAGCTTCGGGTCAATTCGAAAGGCGATTTAGTTTTAAGCGTTTCCGGGGGCCAAGTGGCACTCCAGAAGCCGGTGATCTACCAAAATGTGAGAGGTGACCGGCATGACGTCCAAGGAAGATACGTTCTCGCCGGAAACCGCCGGGTCACCTTTGCCGTCGCAAATTATGATAGAAGCGCACCTCTCATCATCGACCCGGTGCTGAACTATTCGACTTATCTGGGCGGCAGCGCGGTGCCCACCGACCTTGGTTCGGCGATTACCGTGGACTCACTGGGGGATGCATTTGTCACCGGGACAACTTATTCTACGACCTTCCCGTCAACTCCTGGCGGCTTCGGTGCTGGGGATGCCAACGGAGTTGCTTTTGTGTCAGAGATAAATCCCACCGGTACGGCACTGCTCTACACAACTTATCTGGGGGGAACTGGCGGCGATTTTGGTCTCGGGATCGCTTTAGATAATTCCGGTAGTGGCGCGAATCCTGGCGGCAATGTGTATGTGACGGGAGAGACATTCTCGACCGACTTCCCGACCACTGCAGCAAATGCCCTCAAGGCTGGCACAAATGCTGGCGCCGCCCTGGGAACCAGTTTCATCTCCAAAATCAATCCGGCGGCGAGTGGCACAGGCTCGCTGGTTTACTCTTCGTATCTGGGGGGAACCGACGGAACTTCAGGGAATCCTGATGTCGGAAATGCTGTCGCTGCTGACGTAAACGGCAATGCCTATGTGACTGGATTGACGGCCTCGTCGCCGGGATTGGGGTTAGCGAACTTTCCTGTTACGGCCGCTAGCGCCTTTCAGACAACGTTGGGAACCAGCGATGGTAATGCGTTCCTCACCCGGATTGACACGACCAAAGACGGAGCCGCTTCGTTAGCCTACTCAACGTACCTAGGCGGGAGTGGGGCTAATGCGGCAAGTTCAGGTCTGTCCTTCGGCGAGCAAGCGCAAGGGGTGGCGGCCGATTCATCCGAAAATGCATACATCGTTGGCACAACGACCTCCACAGACTTCCCGACGACGAACACGAATGCATATCAGCCGAATACCCATTATCCCGCTGCCGTTGCCAACGGAACCGTATTCGTCTCGCGCATCGACACGTCAACAGCCCCGAAAACGGCGGCGGCATCCCTTGTCTACTCGACGTATCTGGGAGGCGAGAACCAGGATTTGAGCACGGCGATCGCGCTAAAGCCGAAGAGTGCGGTGGCCTACGTCACGGGCGTGACCAGCTCGCTCCAATTTCCTACATTTCCTACGACCCCTCCCGGGCCATATCAGGCGACAGGCTCAACCGGAGGCACTGCCTTCGTCAGTCTCATAGACACCGGGCAGAGCGGAAGCGCTTCACTCATTTACTCCACGTTCCTTGGTGCACCCCTTACCATCGGATTCGGCATCGCGGTAGATGCGGCAGGCAACGCCTATGTCGGCGGGGGGACTGACTCCACCAGTTATCGCGTGACCCCAGGTGCATTTCAGCCTGAGTTCGCGCCGGGGGCGCAGGGTGAGGGATTCATCTCGAAGCTTAATCCAGGGGGCAACGGCGCGGCCGACTTGGTTTATTCGAGCTTCTTTGGTGGAAGTGGAAGCAGCGACGGGCCCGACAGTGTTAATGCCATTGCCGTCGATAGCATGAATAATGCTTATCTCACCGGGGAAACATTCTCTTCGTCGGCGACTTTCCCTGTTTATCCTCCGACAGCGTTTCAGCCAAGCCTGAATGGTTTGTCCGATGCGTTCATCGCAAAACTGACACTGATTCCGACGCTGGTGGTATCACCAACGGCGCTCAACTTCGGGACGGTGCTCATCCCCACCACGAGTCCGGCGCAGACGGTGACGCTGACGAACAACACGAACGCGGCGATCGCCTTTACCAGCGCTACCTTGGCGAATGGAAGTCCGGCGGCGGCCACTACGGACTATGTCGTCTCGGCCAACACCTGTTCGGGTGGAATCCCGTCCGGCGCGCCTCCCGCCAATCAGTGCACGATCAGTGTGACGTTCAAGCCATCGGTGGTGGGCGCCGAAACCGCCACGCTAGTCCTCACGGATGGCGACAGTACCAGCCCGCAAAACATCGCTCTGACCGGTAGCGGAACGAACACGCAGCCGGATTTCACGCTGACTGGGCCAACAGGCGTACAAGACGTGAAGGACGGCAAAACACTCAGCTTCAATGTGACGGTAACGGGAATCGGCGGATTCAACTCTCCTGTAGCCTTGGCCTGCACTGGGGCCCCGTCGCTTGCTACGTGCACGGTTACATCACCAGTCACACCGCCGATAGCCGCGCCCTCGACGATTCAGGCGCAGGTGTCTATGACCACGACGGCTAGCCTTGTGCCGCCGACCCGTGTGCCCACTCCCACCTTACCGGCACGGCCGCTGGTTCCTATCGTTCTGGCGCTGATGCTACTGCTCTCTCTGCGATGGGTCCGGCGACCGCGCCTGCGACTGGCGATGGCGGCCGTGCTCGTGCTCATTGCTTTTGTGGGCTGCACTGGACCGTCGAAGCGGAGTACCCCGAAGGGTCCGGCCACTTTGACGATCACGGGTACTTCGGGGGCATTGACGCATACAGTTCAGGTGCAAATACTAGTTGACTAAGCTCGGGAATCCGAGCGAGGGTGGCGCGCGCGATGGAGACATCGCGCGCGGTTTTCTTTGTAGATAAGTGCGTGCCGGCGGATCCGTGCGCGCCAGCGGCAAAACTCCGGGGATCAACTTTTGTTGCTGCGTCCATACTTACGAGCGAGACGAAATGGCCGGCGAATTACGTCCAGAAACCGGTGGTGGCTATCTTCGGAGCCTTCCTGCCAGTCTTCTTCGGTAGGAGACAGCAGGAGACGGAACAGATAGGCGGGAGCGGAAATCAGAGCGCCGCGCATACGCAGCCGGAAGGCAGCTCGCTCGAACAGACCGGGGTGCTGATAACTCGCCGCGGGCAGCCAGCTGATAATGCCCTCGACGAGCCTGGCGGCAGCGAGATCGGCTCTTACCCTTGTCGAGATTTTGTTGGGGAGCGGCGCGTGCAGTAAGTCCGCAGCGAGACGCAGCCCCGTGTGCAGCATACACTCCGCTCCCACGGCGTGCGTCAACTCCGCAACGCGCTCCCAATCAATGGCCGATTGGCGCGAGACAAGCGCGGCGACGTCCGCAATCCACATCAGCCGCTCCCAAAAGTGCTTTGCCCCGTGGATACAGATCAGCACGAGCTCATCTTCCACGGAGAGGGCGGGAGCCCCATGCGCATCGAAGCGCACGCGGATCTTCCGCGCAAAGAATTCCTCGATGGGGAGCCGGTGGGGGAAGTAACGGAGCGTGAAATCGTTATGCAGCTCGACGAGCAACTTGGAATCGGGATTGGAGAAAAGATACTGGCCGGGAATCTTGCCTGCGTCGATGGCACGCAGCGGCACGGCGGCCTGGTAGCCGGCGGCAATCATCAATTCCGTGGCGCGGCGAATGTCGCGCTGGCGGACCAGCAGATCCAGGTCGCCATAGCTGCGCATCGCGGAATCTCCGTAGGCCTGGACTGCAAGCACCGGCCCTTTCACGACCAGGGCGCCGATATCCGCCGCCTCGAATCGATCCAACAGGCGGAACAGTTCCGCGTTCATTCTGAGCGTGACAACAATCTGCATCCGCTGGCGTTCGACCAACGCTTGCCGGGTTGCAGGCGGGACGAAATCATGATCGAGCTGCAGCAGCCGCGCGGCGAGGTGCCCCGTTACGCCATGGTCTGCGGCGAGCCCGAGCAAGCGAGGCCAGTCCACAGACCGGATTAATTCGGCGAGGTTTCCAGCGTCAGGTATCGGGGAAGCGCACTCGAGCAGCACGCGCCACTCGTTTGGCCACAAGCTCGGTTCGGATGGAAGCGATGACCGCATGGTCCTGGCAACAATCAGCAATGCGTAGTGTACGCGATTAGGCGTGCTCTTGCGCGGGGGAGATGGCTGACTGACTCTTTCTGTCCGGCCCCAGCGGACTGCTTTCATGTTGAAGCGGAAAAGCTCTCGTCGCCGCGGCCGCGGAGGCTTCCTTCAAGTCGCGGTATCGAAAAGGTGCCAAAGCACCTTGCTCCCCACCTCAGTCTTCGTTTCATGCGCACTCCTTCGGCCACGTTCCTTACTTCTGTGAACTTGCTGCGCATTTCCTATGAGGCGCATCCTTGTGCGACCGGGTCCCGTGCCCCCCAGTGGCGTGACGGCGAAAAGCGGGTAGCTCGCTGTCTCAAGCGGGTTGCGGCGGGCGGTGCGGTAATGCTTACGCCATGCGTGAGGCAAGCGGCAAGACGGGGCTTCCCGGAAAACACCTAGAATAGAGGGAAGAACAATTATGACTGTTTCCCACACAACTGCACGGTTCGTGGGGGCCTGGGTTGTGTTCCTTGGCTTCTATGCCCTGGTGTCTCATCTCCTGGGACCCGGGACGAAACTCAACAGTTTTGCGGACATCACGCAATGCTTTGTGCCACTGCTGGCGAATGCGGGCCTGTTGCTGAATGCCGGCACGCCACACTGGCGGCGGAACGTTTTCTGGATGCTGGTGGCGGTGAGCTGCACGCTGTGGATGGCCGGGCAATTCGAGTGGACGTACTACGAAGTGTATCTGCACAAGCCGGTGCCCGACCTGTTTGCAGGCGACATCATTTTTTTCCTGCGGAATATTCCGCTGATCGCGGCGCTGGCGATGCGGCCGCACCTGAAGCGCGGCGAAATACGCATCGGCCTGGGGTACATGGATTTTGCGCTGCTGTTGTCGTGGTGGACGTTTCTGTACGTGTTCGTGGTCTTGCCGTGGATGTACGCGACGCCGACTCCGGGGGTCTACAATTACAATTACAACGTGCTGGATTACATCCAGCACCTCATGATCATCGGGGGATTCGCCTGGTTTTGGCTGCGAACGAGCGGGGCATGGCGGCGCGTGTACGCGCACCTGTTTGGGGCTTCGGCGTTGTACATGCTGACGTCACTGGCCGTAAACGTGGCGATCAGCCACAACGAATATTACACGGGGAGTTTGTACGACCTGCCGCTACTTACCGTCTTTTTCTGGTATGCGTATGCGGGCTGGGTGGCGTACAAAAGGCGTGATGAACTGGATGCGCCGATGGAGAGCAGCACAGTCGGCGAACTGGAAACAGTGGTGGGCGACAGCGTGTGGGCCAGCCGCTTCGCGATGGCGGCGGTGATGTCCCTGCCTGTATTTGCGCTATATGCGCTGTGGATGGAGCGCGACACGCAAGCGGTGAGAGAATTCCGGCTGACGGTGACGCTGGTTGCCTCCGTGCCACTGGCCCTACTTGTATTTCTACGCACGCACCTTGCAGATGTTGACCGCGCGCGGTTGCTTGCGAGATCGGAGTCGTCGATCGAGAACCTGCAACGGCTGCAGGCCCAGTTGGTGCAATCGGAAAAGCTGGTGTCGCTGGGGCAACTGGCGGCGGGAGCTGCGCACGAAATCAACAATCCACTTACAGCGATTCTGGGATACTCCGATCTGCTGGCGGACGACCCGGCGCTGACGGACCGTGCGCGGGGCACAGCAGCGAAAATTCGCGAGCAGGCGCGGCGAACAAAGAACCTGGTGCAGAATCTGCTGAGTTTTGCGCGGCAGGTGCCACCGGAACGCACCCTGCTGGATATCAATTCGGTGGTGACAAACGCAGTACAATTACGCGCGCTCGACCTCCACAATAGCGGGTCACGCATTGACATGCAGTTGGAATCGGTTTTGCCGGGGGTGCGCGGCGACAATAACCAGCTGATGCAAGTCTTCTTTAACATCATCAACAATGCCGTGGATGCCATGAACGAGGCGGGCGGAGGCGTGCTGACCATCAGGACGCTGCGGGATCGAGGCAATGTGGTGGTCCTGTTTTCGGACACTGGGCCGGGAATCCGCGAGCCGCACCGGGTGTTTGATCCGTTCTACACCACGAAACCCGTGGGCAAGGGAACGGGGCTCGGACTGAGCATCTGTTACGGTATCCTGCAGGAGCATGGAGGAAGAATTCTCTGCTACAACGGGCAAACAGGCGGCGCGGTGTTTCGCGTGGAACTTCCGGCGGTGCTGGCGGCTTTGCCGGGACGCGGGCCCCAGGTGCCAGGCGCGACCCCGGTTCCCAGCAGCTAAACATAAAGCTTCTTCTTGCAATGTATTGAAAATTCCGGCGATGGGCTGCGTATAAACCGGTGATAGAGTGGCGTGCTCGGGTGTGCCAGAACAGGCGGAATTCATGGGCGAAATCGCGATTGCGACCGAAAAACTGACCAGGACCTTTGGGGCGCTTACGGCCGTGGACTCCATTGACCTGAAAGTACAGGCGGGCCATTTCTTCGGGTTTCTGGGGCCGAACGGTGCGGGGAAATCCACGACAATTAAGATGCTGACGGGGCTGCTGGCGCCGACGTCAGGGCGCATGGAATTGCTGGGGCTCGATTTTCAAAAGCATCCTGTGGAGGTGAAGCGCCAGATCGGCGTGGTGCCAGAAGGGATGGGGCTGTTCGAGCGACTCACGGGAGCGGAGTATCTGCGGTTTGTGGGGAGAATGTACGGGCTGGATCGCGCGACGACGGAAAAGCGCGCGGAAGAATTGCTGGGATTCATGCAATTGGCCGATCGGCAGAAGACGCTGATTGCGGATTATTCGCACGGGATGCAGAAAAAACTGGCGCTGGCCGCGGCGGTAATCCACGGGCCGCGGATCTTATTCCTGGACGAGCCGTTTGAGGGCGTGGACGCGCTGGCGGCTGGGGCGCTGAAAGCGCTGCTGGGGAGGATGACGGAGCGTGGCGTGACGATTTTTCTGACCTCGCACGTGCTGGAGATTGTGGAGCGGCTGTGCAGCCACGTAGCCATCATCCACCAGGGCCGGCTGGTGGCGCAGGGATCGCTGGAGGAGTTGCGCGCGGGAGTCGCCGGCACCGAAGGCGAAACGAAGACGCTGGAACAGATTTTCCTTTCGATCGTAGGGCAAAGCGGCGCGGAGCAGGCTGGTCTGGAGGAACTGACGTGGCTGACGTAGCGCAGCTTCCGGGAGTGCTGGCGCAATTGCGGTTGATTGCAGGCTTGCGCTGGTGTCTGTTGAAAAACGGCCTGCAGCGCAAGAACAACCGCTGGGACTTGGTGGGAGTTATTTTTGCGGGCGTGTTCGGCGCGTTGCTGGTGGTGGGATTGTGCTTCGCTTTTTTTGCGGGGGCGAGTGCGTTCCTGGCGGGGAAACGGGCGAGTTGGATGGCTCTGCTTTTCTGGGCCATTTTTTTGTGGTGGCAGGTGTTTCCGATTTTTGTGGCGGGATTCGGAGCGAATTTTGAGTTCAAGACGCTGCTGCGTTTTCCGTTGAGCCGGCGCACGTTTTATTTGCTGGGATTGGGCTATGGATTCGCGGACTTTGCGGCGGTGTCGTCCGTCTGCTGGGTGGCGGCGATGATCCTGGGAGCAGCAATGGCTCGGCCGGAAGTGCTGCCGGTAATGGCGGGCGTGAGCGTGCTGTTTGTGCTGATGAATGTGACCCTGGAGCGGCTGATTGGATCGTGGCTGGAGAAGATACTAGCGAAGCGTAAGACGCGAGAGTTGTTCATCGGGTTGTTCGTGTTGTCCATGGTGTCGTTGAATTTCCTGAATCCCGTGCTGCAGCGGTATGGCCGCGCAGCCTCGCCGAAGATCCTAGAGTACCTGCCGTATCTAGCTTGGCTGCCGGGATCGCTGGCGGGGAGCGCGGTTGCGGGATCGGTACGCGGGGAGCTACGGGCAGTCCTGTTGGGTGCGGCGGGGTTGTTTGTGTGGCTGGGGGTGACGAGCGGTTTTTTGTGGCGACGATTCGCAGCACAATACCGGGGAGAAGAGATCAGCGAAAGTGCGGCACCCGCACCAACGAAGAAGAACAACGCCATCGCCGTTTCCGCGGAAAAGGCCAAAGCGCAAAGTTCAAACGGAGAATTTCTGCCAATGCTGCCGGCAACGGTTGCCGCAGTGGTGCTGAAGGAGTTCCGGTATTTGACACGCAACGGCATGGCGTTTTTTACGCTGCTGCTGCCGCCGATCATGGTCGTGTTTTTCACGATGCAGTTCGGGAAGGGTTCGGCGCTGCGGGAACATTCGCTGAAGCCGGAAATGTTTTTCCCGGCCATCATGGCGTACCTGATCCTGATCTTGATCACGCCGGCGTATAACGCGTTTGCGTTTGAGGGTAAAGGCATCCAGACGTATTTCATGGCACCACTGCGATTCCAGGATGTGCTGCTGGGGAAAAACCTGTTTTTGGCGGCACTGATCGCGATTGAGCTGAGCTTGTCGCTGGCGCTGCTGGTGTGGCGCGTGGGGTGGCCAAGCACGGCGATGTTTGCGGCGACGATTGGTGCGGGCACGTTCGCGGTGACGGGCCAATTGACGATTGCGAATTGGTCGTCGCTGAGCTTCCCGAAGAAGATGGAGATCGGGAAGATGAAGGGGCAGCGAAATTCGGGCGTCGCGGTGTGGACAGCATTTGGCGTGCAGATTGTGGTGGCAGCAGTCTGCGCGGGGATCATCCTTGCCGGCAGATTACTAGGGAATCCGTGGATACCGGCACTGGCGTTCGCGGGGCTGACGGCGGCTGCGGCGGGGGGCTATATGGCGTCGCTGGGAGCGCTGAGCCGCTTGGCCGAAAAGAAGAAAGAGTTGCTGATCGAAACGCTTTGCAAGTAGCGTGAAGAATAGGCTCACCGCTCGATGGATGTGGCGCTGGGATGGCCGCTGCGCTACGCGCAGTCGCTGGCGGAAGGCATCGACACGAAGGACCTGGACGCACTGGGCAAAATCGTGGAAGTGATCGCACGGAAGTGGTGAAGAGAACCAGAAGGAGCACTCCACAGCGGCAAGTGTAAAGGTCGGCTAAGTGGATTTGAGGAGTGCGGCGAAGCGGGCGGCGATGGCTGGCCAGGAGAAATGCCGGCGGTAGGCGAGGGCGTTTTGCTGGCGGAGGCTGGCGCGGAGTTCGGGATCGGAGAGAAGGCGGACGAGGGCTTCGTGAAGTTCGGCGGGGTTGCCGGGCGATGCGATAAGCACACCGGCATCAGTGATTGGCCAGGTGGTCTCCGCCCCGGTAAACGCGACCATGGGCACGCCGGCGGCAATGCCCGCGATAGCGCTGCCACGGCGGGTGGAAATCGGAGCGCGTACGAAGAGGAGCACATCGGCGGCGTGGAGGCGATCCATCACCTGCTGGTCATCGAGGACGCCTTCCACGGAAATATCCACGGGCAAATCCTGAAGACCTTCACGAAGCGTGGTTTCGCGGAGTTCGGCGTGGCGGCCGAAAACGGAGAGGCGCAGTTTGCCGAGTTTTTGCGCGGCGTAGCGGACGGCGGCGAGAATAATTTTCGTTTCGCGGGCACCAGGCTCTCCACCGGTGATGGTGAAGACACCAATTGTGGGAGTGGCACCACCGTTGCCAACACGGCTGAAGTCCTGTTCTACCGGAATGGGAATGGGCAGATTGGGGCCGACGGGAAT
>Ga0074046_10003186_pt1 | contig 13869 bp, 14 predicted proteins | sample BogForMeECP23OM3_FD_94441 | JGI IMG/M metagenome (GOLD analysis project Ga0074046, IMG submission 94441) | Bog forest soil microbial communities from Calvert Island, British Columbia, Canada - Bog Forest MetaG ECP23OM3 | ecosystem: Environmental > Terrestrial > Soil > Wetlands ...
GGCCGAGGAGCCATCGTGCCCGGCGTTGTGCTATGATATTTGAAAGCCGCTGGTCCGGTGCGTCGTCGATATTGATCGCGAGCGCCTGATCGAGCAGTTTTTTGAATTCAACCCGGTCCTGTATCGCGACGTCAACCGTTTCGGCAAAGGCAACCAGTGGGGCGGCCCTTTGTCCCCCGGACAGATGCACCGCCCGTGTAAGGCTTTCGCGCGCACGGTCGATAGAGCCTCCGCCTGCGGCCGGCCTCCCGCCTTCGTACACAATCATGAAATCGTAAAGAATGCCAGCGCCAAATTCCGCATTAAGTTCAAAGGCGCGGCGAATGAGGGTCTCGACCCTGGGCAGGTCGGCTGAGAGGGCAGGGTTGGTCTTGTCCAATGAGATGGCAGCCCCCCATGCAGCTCCGGTCCAGTAAAGGAGCGCAACGTCTTTTTTGCCGAATCGAGCCAGCGCCTTCTCGGGATCGCTTCTCAGCAGATCGGCGAAGCCGGGCTGGACTTCCCCGAGCCCGCGAATTCCGTAACCCAGGGCTCGGCGGTAAAGGCGCAGCGCACGCTCCCTCAGAGAGATGGCCCTGATAAGGTCGGTGTCTTCAATGAAATCGGCCTCCGTTTGTACGAAGCCGTAGGCGTACTGGGTAAAACCGCTTGTGGCCGCCAGCAGCAGCCCTCGATTATGTGGGGACTGCGCCAGCAGGCCCTCGATGGTTTTAAGCCCGAAAGGCAGTGCCGCGCCGACCAGGTCCGGATCATCGTCGGTTGCGTAAACCGACGAGCTTTCAGCCAGAGCGTTGCCGAGGCGATCCACCGCGAGTTTCTGAAGGGAACAACCCGGCAGGGCCAGGATAAAAACCCAAATCGACATCCGGAAGAATACCCCAAGGGAGCTTGCGGGCAATTTGGCCCTCATAATCCGATTCCTGTGCTCATGGTCTCCTTCTCAAAAAAGCTCTCAATGCTACTGCGACTCTTCAAAATATCAAGCACTTTTTGAAATGAAACCGGGTTGTGCTCGCGATGAAATTCTTTGGCAGGTAGTTGCGCCCACGGGCTGCCCAAACGGGCTTCGGGCTATGGGCTTGAACGGGCCCCTGTTATTTGACTTTCTTGAAAAAGAGTTCCTCCGACCCTGGAAGAGTGACGTGAATAACTCCCTTATCAAGGCTTCCAACGATCACTCCACCGCTCTTGGTGTTGAGCCTGAGTTCGTTGCCCTTCACATACCAGGAAAAGGCGACCTCATCGTCGCCAACCCTCCAGACGCCCACCCCGGTTTCTTTCAATTCCACCGTGGTTTCATGGTGATGCGGAGAATGTTTGATCTCAGCAATATAGGTCCCGACGTGCGCCGTTGATGGACCGCAACCTGTCATGGCGGCGGCGATGAGGCAGAATAGAAGCAGCCGCAAAAAAACCGAAGATTGTATCTTCATACGCATCACCATGAACCGTCACGATTGGGTGGAGGTAATTCGGCTCCCGGCGCCAACGATCGATTTCAATCTGTTCAAAAGCTCCGGTCTGTCAAAATAATAGATCTGGACGGAGAAAACCAGCATTAGAATATTTTCCAGGACCTTTTTCCAGCCGATCGGCTCCCCCACAACATCGTAGCACCCGCATCTGATCGGAGCCCCCTGGTACAGGTTGATCAGGATCATTACCTCGAACATTATCAGAAGCAGTCCGATCACTATTATAGATGAGCGGGACTTAAAACCGATGATCAAAAAAAGGCCGGTGACGAGTTCAATCCACGGCAGTATGACAGCTCCCAGGTTCAGGAACATGTAGGGAACCAGCCGGTAATCTGCTATTGCTTCTGCAAATTGGGCAGGATGCGGTATTTTGCTCAAACTTGCGTAGATGAAGAAATAGCCCAGGTAAACCCTCAGCGCAAAAGCGAGATACTCACTCTTTAGCATTCGTTCAATAAAAGCCGGGATCATCTCGAAACCTTTTGCTCGACCGGATAACCGTTGGCCTCCCAGGCCTGCAGGCCACCGTCCAAAACTTTCACATCCCTATGTCCATTGAGCAGCAGTTTGCCTGCAATTTCAAAATCGTACGGCCTGCTTATCGTATTTCCGTAAACCACTATCTTTTTGTCCTTCTCTTCTTCGGAGAAACTCATCAGGTAGACGATATCGAAAAGCGCCATTGGCATGTTGACTGCGCCCTTTATGTGCCGCTTCCTGTAGAAATTGTTGGGCATGGCGTCCACAATGAGCGTTTGTCCCTGCCGGTAATCTTCATTTGCCGCAGAGGCGCTGATCGAAGGAACTGCCTCCGGACGCTCGGGGAAAAGTGGAATTCCGTAAGGGTTTGAGAAGTTAAAGGTTACCGCCAGAAGGACGCTTACCCCGATGACAAGCACGAAATCGAACCAGGACACCCGGGAAGCCCTCATTACCGCATTGGCTTCTTCCTCGATGATTTCCTGGTCCTTGATAAGCCAGCCGCGCATGTCCCGCACGAAGTTTCGCGAAAGGTCCGGGTAATCACGCAGGAGGCTGTCAAATTGGTCCTTCGAGAGCACAACGAGCTGTGTTTCGACCAGACTTTCTGCGTTGGCGGTTTGCGTGTCGCCCGCTAGAAGAGCCACCTCGCCGAAGTGTTCGCCGGGGCCGCGTACGGATAGCTCCCTCTCCATCCTGTCCTTATGCCTTACGAAAATCCTGACTCGACCCGAACCGATGATATAGAAAGCGTCCGGCGGGTCCCCCTCATTGAAAATGATCTCGTTCGGCCGCGCAACCCTGCTCTGAACCGTTAGGGCAAGCTCGTCCAGTTCTTCAGGGGGTAAATCCCGGAAAATAAGGCTCTTTAGCAAAATCTTTCTGTTTTCAAGTTCGGCATCGGTCATTGCTGTCGCTATTTCTTTTTGTGCAACGTCTTCAACTGCCTTATGAACCTGTCAGGATCCTGAATGACGCCCGTGTGGCTGTAGAGCACTTTCGCGTCTTCAGTTGAAACGATCATGGTAGTAGGCGTTGGTACACCCTCCATAGAGGCCGAAATTGCCATATCTTCGTCAAGCAGGATCGGAAAAGGCGTCTTGAACTTTTTTTTGTAGGCTTCCACTGCGGCTTTTTCATCGGCGATCGCTATTGCTATCACCTTTACGTCGGCCAGACGTGAGTCACCCTGGATCGCTCTGTAGATATTGTTCATTATGGGGGCGTTGATCTGGCAGTACGGGCAAAGCGCGCTCATGAACTCGATAACCACCAGTTTCGCTTTTATATCATTGACCTTAAACGGCTCCATCGCCTTCAGACCGAGATATTTCTGCGCTGGAGCAGAATCAGGGGCGGGAAGGGTGAAGTTCGCGGTCGGGAATTGTTCCGCATGGACGGTACAAAAAGCCCCGTTAGACTGCAAAAGAATAAACGCGCAGATAATAATTTGAAAAATATTGATGCATCCCCTCTTTTTCATCTCTTTTCTCCATGCGGTGCCCGATTTTGTTAAAGGAAAAAACTCTGTGCTGCCTGCCAATCCTGCACTTACGGTTTGCGTTCCGGGATTTTCCCTTGGACGGATCAGCCCAGGCTGTTCGCATCGAACTGGTGTCCATCCGCAAACGCCGTATGAGTCCCGCCGGACCTGTGGTGAGGCATCGAACCAGGCAGGATTTCCGATCCGGAAAGGAGGGCCTCTTCGTCCTGGCAAGTAAATCAAGGGATCGCGCAGGGGCAAACCCGAAGGTTGATCTCCCCTTTGGCTGGATCAGGGCGAAAAGGAACTCTTTTACGATAAAAAATCCGGACGGCATCGAGCCAGGCCGCTCGCCCCCGCAGCGGATAGCCTGAAAATGCGCCGGGTAAAGCAGAATATGTGATACAACATCCTCCGTCAATCACAAGATGAGTCAATCAGAAGAACAGTTAATTTTAGCCTGAATTGCCGGTTGGACAAGTCCCGCGTTTTATACCCGACTCTCTTGCGGTCACTCGTATGGTATTGAGCGGCGCCGCGCAGCAAGGTTTAGATTCCTCCTGGGCGGGAATTGCGCTCGATTCAGTGACCTGATGTCTATCATCTTGGAGCGTACCCGGCACAGTTTTGCTCATTGCCCTTATCTTATTAACAGAGGTCTTTTATACCTTCTTACTGTCTGGACTGGGAGACCCCGGATGCGGAATGAAAATCGAGAACTGGAATTGGAGGCCGAACTTAAGAGACTGCGCGCCAGAGTTTCGGAACTGGAGTCGATGGCAGAAGGCCGCCGTGAAGTGGAGAAGACTCTCAGGGATCAGCTTCAGTTCCTGCAGATATTGATTGACACCATTCCCAACCCGATCTTTTTCAAAGATAAGGACGGAAAGTACCTGGGATGCAATAAAGCGTTCGAGCGGCGCATCGGATTAGACAGGGGCGACATCATAGGGAAATCCGCCCCTGACCTCTTTCCGGAAGAGCTTGCCGCTCGATATGAGCAGCACGACGCAGAGCTTTTCGAGCGGCCCGGTGAAAAGATATACGAGACAAGGCTGACTTACCCGGATGGTCAGGATCATGATGTCATTATAACGAAGGGGATTTTTACGGATTCCGAAGGGAATGTTTCGGGTTTAGTCGGGGTCACACTGGACATAACCGAGCGCAAACGGGCCGAGAAAGCGCTGCAAAAAGCGCACGACGAACTCGAGGGGCGCGTGCAGAGAAGAACTGCTGCTCTGGCGGAGGCGAACCGCAACCTGCGAAAAGAAGTCGCCGAGCGAAGCAGGATAGCGGAAGAACTCCGGATAAGCGCTGAAAAGCTCAAGATATTTGCATACTCTGTTGCGCATGATCTGAAAAGTCCCTCAATCGGAATTTACGGGCTCGCCGGACTGCTGCAGAAAAACTTCGCTGGGATCCTCGGTGAGAAAGGCGTCGGTTTTTGTGACCAGATAATGAAGGCATCGGAGCATGTAGCCTCCCTGGTTGATGCAATCAATCTGTTTATCGCCGCAAAGGAAACCCCGCTCAAGATTGAGGCTATAGATCTGGCTGAGGTCTTTCACATGCTGCGGGACGAGTTTTCGGCCAGACTGAGAGTGCGGCGTATAGAGCTGCTTGAGCCCAAAAGGATTCCGTTTGTGCGTGCGGACAAGATTTCAATGCTCAGGGTTTTCAGAAATCTGATCGATAATGCCGTCAAATATGGAGGCGACGGGCTCACTGCTATTGAAATCGGTTATCAGCAAGCCGGGGATTTCCATCATTTTACTGTAAAAGACGATGGGGTCGGCATTCAGGCTGATGACGGCAGCCAGATATTCCAACTGTTTCAGCGGCAGTGCGCATCGGATGAGATCGAGGGTACGGGCCTGGGGCTGGCGATCGTAAAAGAAATAGTCGAGCTGCACAAAGGGCGAGTCCGGGTAGAGCGGGGCACAGAGAGGGGGACGGTTTTTCATTTGTTCATTTCAAGGGGTCTTTAACTCTTCGACATGGAATCCTCAAAATTTAGATAGTGTCCATCTGGAAACACCGATGAACGTAGGAGAATTTCACCTTATGAGAATTCCACGCCCCGCGAGGCTTCCGATTCGGATTTTTTGACTTAAAAGAAAAGGATTTTTCGTCCCCGGATCAGGTCCAGGGCAGGCTCTGGCAAGGAAATCGAGATGCTCTCCCCTTTTCTAAAGGGGGGCCGGGGGGGATTTTAGCATGGGGGCACGCATGTGTGCCGCCTCGCGAAACGTGGAGATCGGTTTCTTGTAGCCTAGTGTCCATCCGGAAACACCGGATGAGAGACGAGCAGTTTCAGATTCGGAAAGGAGGCATTTTTAGTCCTGGCAAGGAAATTGAGGGGTTGCGCGGAGGCGTACATAAGTACGCCGCACAAGAAAACCCGAAGATTGACACCGCCAGGGCGGAAAAGGACCCTTCCCGGACGGAAGTAGCCCAGCCCCTTGTGGGGGTCGTTCTAGCCAAGGGGGCGGACGGAAACTGGATAAATTGTTTACTTTGCTCCGCTAGGCGGCGTCATAAAAGCAATACGTCACCGGAGTTATGATCTGGCCACCAACAGGGTGATGAAGAAGGGTTCTCTGGTGGGAGAAACGCCTGAAAATTGCTAATGATTTCGTCATTCCGGCGGAAGCCGGGATACAGGCATTTTCCCAACTAACTGATTTTAAAGCAAAAGACTGGACCCCAGCCCCCGGATTAGACACTTTCGGGGCTGGCTTCGCCGGGGTGACGTCTATAGGGTTTGTCGCCCCGATGTGGGAATTCCAATCCTTTTTCATCACCCTGCGAAGTCTTAAAGATTTTGGGGAGTTGTACATAGATGAGTAGTCTGTTATAGATTGCAGCGACAAAATCTGTCTAACCCGACCAGCCGGCTTGGCTCGTGTCTGTCTGTAAAGTCCTGGATCGATCTCGCCTTTGGCGCCACCAGGGCGAAAAGCTCAAAAACGCTCTCCCGACTTCTTGGAGGATGAGTGGATTTGTCTGCACGGCACCCACCTCGCGGGGCGTGGGGTATGATGAAAGACGCGGTCCAACATGGGCCGGCGCGGGGAACTTGTCCTGAACTTATCGAAGAATGTGCCGGCGGGCAGTTCTGTGGCGGCCAAAGCCGGCGGCATTCCGTTTGAGGTCTCGCCGCCGACCCGCGGGCGGCGCTTCAGTTTTTTGAAGTATTTGTGAAGCCACGCATGGAATAACTAGTAAAACACTGCACCTGGTCTATCTAATGAGGTTAAACTCAGCCGGTTCTCAGGGAAAGTAATATATGCAGCATGAATCCGAATACGCATGGGTTCGCGACTTGCCTTGGCTCATTGTCTTCGGCCTTCTTTCGTCGGCCTATTGCGTGCTTGCTGCCGCTCACATAGGTGTGACCTTCGACGAACCCATATATTTACTTCGAGGCCTCGAAGGCTGGCATTTGGGTGGTAGCGGGGGTTTGACCAAAATGGGTACAATGCCGCTGCCGGTCGATGTGACGACATTGTCGCTATACATTTGGGAGTTGTTGCGAGGCCAGCGTTTTGATCAGCTCTTGGAAATTGACCGGATGCTGCCTGTGGCGCGCGCTGGGACGCTTGTGTTTTGGTGGGCGGTGCTGTTTTACGGTTGGAGGGTGGGACGGAGCCTCGCAGGACCTTGGGGAGGGCGACTGGCTGTGGCGTTGCTTGCCTGTGAACCATCCTTGCTGGCTCACGCAAGCTTGGCAACAACCGATGTGGCGATCACTGCCTGCATGCTCGCGCTGGTATATCACTTCCGTGAGGGACGAACATCCGGGTGGTGGCTGCGTGTGGGTCTTCCGTCCCTCTTGTACGGACTGGCCCTGCTGGCTAAGGCGTCTGCATTGGTATTGGGCCCGTTATGCTTACTGGTGCTCGAATTGGACCGACTGGGGCGCAAACAGGCATTCGCTGTCCCGGCAAACGGAGGGGTGGTGCAATTGTTTAGGCGACTCATCGCAGAACTTGGCCCGTTTGGCCGCGACTTAAAGCAAATTTTTGGTTTGGGATTTCTCCTGATGCTTATCTACTGCGGCAGCGATTGGCGCCCTGAACCCAGTTTTGTAGCATGGGCGTCGACACTGCCTGATGGCCCGATGGCATCAGTTATGGTGTACGTGGCGGACCATTTGCGGATTTTTAGCAATGGCGCAGAAGGAATCGTTTGGCAGATCAAACATAACAGTATCGGACAAGGTGTGTTCATCGCCGGCCGGACTGACCCTCGCGCCCTGTGGTACTACTTTCCTGTGGCGTTGACCATGAAGTTGACGGCGTCTCTGCTGGCCTTGCCGTTGCTTGTTGCGATTGTCAGGCCAAGAGCGCTGTGGAATTGGGTGACCGTGATAACAGCGGTGCTGATTCTTTTCAGTGTAACCTTCAGAGTGCAACTCGGCATCCGATTGGTTTTGCCGTTGGTCGCTTTTTTTATCGTAAGTGCGGCAAGTGCGGCTGCTAACATGATCGCCGCGATGGCATCCGGTTGGCGAAGACATTTGGCTGCAGGGATTGTGGCGTGCTGTGTGTTTTGGACTGCGGCTGCATCGGTCATTGTTTGGCCCAATGCGCTCTGTTATGTCAACGAGCTGTGGGGCGGAACAGCAGAAGGCTACAAACTGTTGAGCGATTCCAATTATGACTGGGGCCAGGGACTCAGGGAACTCCGGGACTGGCAGCAGAGAAATGGCATCGAGAACCTGGATGTCTGGTATTTCGGCACCGATCCGGATCGGTTAAAGGGACCTTTCCATCTGGTTTCAATGAGAGATGGTGACTTCCAGGGAACCGATGGTTTTATTGCACGATTTCGTGGACGCTATTTGGCTGTCGGCACAACCAATCTCTATGGCAGCTATGTCATCGAGAATCCTAAAAAGGGGCAACACCTTGCAGAATCTGCACTGACCGCCGTACGCTATCTCAGGATCAGAGAGCCTGTTGCCCGCACAACGACATTTCTGATCTATGATTTCACCAGTGAACGGTAGATTGGGTCCGGTTCTCCGCCTGGTCTCCATGCGCAAACACGATTCGAGACAGAAGCTCCTCTGAGACTGCGCATCAAATAGGGTCTGCCGGGATGTGAACACCGGCTTTCGTTTTTCTGCAAACCCTCTCAGTCCCTCCGTTCCCTCGGGAGTTTCAGCCCAAGCACAAATTTCCCTGCGCTCCCGTTCGATTTGAGTTTCGAAAGAAGAATCAAAGTAGTACGTGAGCAGCCTTTTGGACCATCCAAAAGAAGCTGGAGAACCGCTTGCAAGCTCACGAGCCATTTCGGTTGCCTCCTCGATGACATCTTCATCCTTGACGATCTTGATTACCAACCCCCAGGCCATGGCCTGTTCCGAAGAAATTGGTCGGTCAAATGCCAGTATCTCCAGTGCGCGGCCCAGCCCCACCAGCCTCGGCAGCACAAATGAACCCCCACCATCAATGTTCAGTCCCCTGGATGTGTATGCCTGCCGCAAAAAGGTGGATTTAGCCATTACCCTGAAATCGTATGCCAGCGCCAATGAAAAGCCCTTACCGGCAGCTGCTCCGTTAATTGCGGCGATAACGGGTCTTGGCATCCGGCGAATCTCCTGAACGGCCTGGTGAAAATGAGCGGTCAGTTCGTGAAGAGCAGCGTATGGCCCTTGCGCGAATAAGATGACATACTTTAGGTGTCCGCCGGCACAGAAAGCTTTGCCTTCTCCCCTATTAGGAAAAGTCGACCGTCTCAGACGTTATTGCCCGCACCAACGTGAAAAACGGCGGATACACATATCGGCAATTTTGTAGACTGGTCATGAAGATCCCATATGTATGATACTGCCCCTGGGTGACCATCTCGCTCTTTTGGGGATGATTTCATCGTAGCATTCGATGAAATCGCCGACCTTGCCCAGGATCGAGCCTGAGACCTGTACGCCTACCTGCTGCCCGGCTCTCGCTTCCTTCACTGGCTGCTTCTCGATCTGGAGCGATTCGATTCTGGCCCTGTGAACCGGTCCCATCGCTGTTACCACCCGAAAATGCTTTCCGGCCTGGACGGCGCCTTCAACGACCTCGCAGCCTAGAATCACCCCTCCTTTTTTCGATTTGAAGGTGGCGATCACCTCGCATTTTCCGATAACCCTCTCTTCGGTCTCGACCGGAGCCAGATTCTGGGCAATGGCTTTGACATCTTCAGCCAACCTGTAGATTACGTCATAGAGGCGCACCTCGACCCCATGTTCTTTTAGCCACTGTTCCAGCTTTGGGGTGACCCCTACGTTGAATCCGATGACAAGTTTGCTCCCGGTCAAAGCCATCAGCAGGTCTTGTTTGGTTATGTTCCCCACACCGGACTGAATCACCTGCACTTCCGCTTCTGGCAGCTTCAGATTGGCAAGCAGAGCGGAAATGGCTTCAACGCTTCCCATCGTATCGCATTTGAGCACTAGTTCAATTTTTGCCCTCCCCTCGGATCGGTCCACAAATTCCATGGGGGCATGCCTTGTCTCTTTTGAAGTCTTATGGGAACGTTTTTTCTCATGCATTTTGATCTCCATTCCGGTTTGGAGCGCATTTCCGCAACTTGAGTAAATATCTTGTAAAATTAAGACAGGGCAAGAGTGCTGGCTAGTGTCCATCCGGAAACACCGAATGAAGATTTCACGCCCCGCGAGGCTTCCGATGCGGATTTTTTGACCAAAAAATGAGGCGATCGGCAGTGTGAGTAAATGACAGGCGCCCGCTTAGGCAAGCGTCTTATCGAAAGTAACGATCATAGCCCTGACCGGGCAGCTCTTCACACATAGCTCGCAAGCGCTACACCGCTCGGATTCAAATTCGACTTCCATCTGCGGTCTCTTCACGTGGAGAGCCCCAGTCGGACAGACAGCCGTACAGGACCCGCACTGGTAGCATCTTTCCTCGTCGCGGCGAATTCCCTGGCCGACCGGTTCTACCTGGACGCCCACCTGTTCGAGATATTGGACCCCTTTGTCAAAATTATCAGCGCTGCCCTGCAGTTCCATTACCAGCATTCCCTCTTTTCGAGGAAAGATCTGGGCCTTCAGGATATTAAAAGCCAGGTTGTAGTCGCGCACCAGGTTGGTTATTATGGGTTTATCGACAATTTCCTTCGGGAATCTCAGTACAAGGGTTCTTGAATGCATGATTGCTCCTTCCTCTTTGGGCCAGATAAAAATAACATTGCCGAGCAAAAGTCCAAGCTTTTTTTTCAAGCCTCCCATGTCCGAGATTTGAACGTCACATCCGATTTCAGCCGCCCCGTTTATTTCTTGACCCTGAAGGCATTAAAAATATACTATACTAAAATATAGTGGTTTAATTTTCTCTTGACGCCACCTTGGAGCTGATATGAAGCTGTCCACCAGAAGCAGATATGGAGTCAGACTCATGCTCGATTTGGCTCTTCACGAAGCTGAAGGGCCTGTTCGACTTGGGTCTGTTGCCCAAAGGCAGGGTATAGGGATAAAGTACCTCGAACAAATTATAATCTCCCTGAAAAAGGCGGATTACGTTACGAGCGTTCGCGGCCCGAAGGGTGGGCACATGCTGACCAGGCCTCCCGAAGAGATTACCGTGGGAGAGATCGTGGGGCTTCTGGAAGGCGGCCTGAAGCTTACGAGGTGTACTCAATATCCCGAAGAGTGCGTCCGTTCCGGTAACTGCGTTACCAGAATTCTCTGGATGGAGGCGACCGAGGCCATTCGCGAAAGGCTTGACGCGATCACTTTCAGAGAGCTTATGAATAGGTCCCCTGGTTCGGTTGATTCGAAAGAATGTGAGCCATAATCGCCGGGGTAAGAGTCAGGGCGAGGATACAGGTAACTTCGAATGAAGATTAGATCGATTGCGGTCAGCAAAAAAAAGGGCACTCGGAAGGAACCTGTCGAGCAGACGCTGCTGGTGACGGAACACGGCATCCAGGGCGATGCGCATGCGGGGCCATGGCACCGGCAGGTCAGTTTTCTGGCAATGGAGAGCATCGAGAAGGCTAAAGCCGCCGGCCTCTCAGTCGGCTTCGGAGATTTTGCAGAAAACATTGCAACCGAAGGAATCGACTGGGTTCGTATGCCGGTGGGCGCCCGGTTCAGGTTGGGCGAGTCGGTCCTGGTGGAAATCACTCAGATCGGCAAGGAATGCCACAAAAAATGCGCGATCTACTACCAGGCCGGAGACTGCATCATGCCGCGCGAGGGCGTTTTTGCCAGGGTAATCGAAGGTGGTATCATTCGCTGCGGGGACAGGATCGCTAGGGTTGGCGCCCCTGGTCCTGCAGGATGAAGCAGGGAGACCGCATTCATTGTGGATAAAAATGCGCCCGCTAAATTCCGTTTGCGAGGGATGAGGCGGGCGGGTACTTTTATAGTTTTAATCCCCGGAAGCGAACTCAGAGGTAGGTAAGAAGCTCATGCAGACGAACAAAGCTCATTTGAACCATGCGGAAATAATCGATAGAATCCGGGCCCGAAAACGAAAACTCGGCAAACAACTGATTATTCTGACCCATCATTACCAGCGAAAAGAAATCGTTGAGCTGGGCGATTTCGTGGGGGATTCGTTCGAGTTGTCCAGAAAAGCTGCAGCAGATCGGGATTGCCGCTACATAGTCTTTTGCGGTGTGCACTTCATGGCGGAAAGTGCCGCGATTCTCGCCCAGCCTGGCCAAGTCGTTCAGATTCCAAACATGGAAGCTGGATGCTGGATGGCCGGAATGGCGGAAGCTGAAACGGTGAAATCGGCCTGGGAGCAGATCGAATCTGTTGTCGGACAGGATTCGATCACTCCGGTGGTCTATATGAACTCGGACGCCGAACTGAAGTCTTTTTCCGGCAATCGCGGCGGTATCGTCTGTACTTCGTCCAACGCGGCCAAAGCTGTCAGGTGGGCTTTCGGACAAAAAGAGAAGATTCTGTTTTTCCCCGACCGGCACCTTGGCCATAATGTTGGTCACGATCTTGGGATAGCCCCTGAAGAGATGGTTGTCTGGTCGCCCGACAAGGCTTTGGGCGGAAACGATCCCGACGCGGTCAGGCGCGCCAGGATGATCCTCTGGGATGGCTATTGCCTGGTGCATACCCGGTTTACGGTTGGTCAGATTGAAAAAATGCGCACCGAGTTTCCCGAGGCCAGGATAGTTGTGCACCCCGAGTGCACGCGAGAGGTGGTGGCGCAGGCCGATGCGTGCGGGTCAACCAGCTATATAGTGAAATATGTGAGGGAGGCGCCTCAAAGTTCGACAATCGTCATCGGTACGGAAATAAACCTGATCCATCGGTTGGCATTTGAATATCCGGACAAGAAGGTGCTCGACCTGCATTATTCACTCTGTCCCAATATGTTCAAGATAAACTTGGCGAATCTGCTGCAGGCCCTTGAAAACATTGGCGAAATGAATGTGGTTGGAGTACCCGAACAGATAAGGGCGGGCGCCAGGTTAGCTCTGGACCGAATGCTGGCTCTGGCGTAGCCGATGTTTAAAACGCTCCGGCCCCTTATCCTTGCCACTGAGTCGCCGCGCAGAAAACGTTTGCTTCTCTCCGTCGGGGTTGAGTTCGAGGTGCATCCAAGCAGCATAGACGAATCGCTCTGGCTGGCCGAATCGGCCGAGCCGGGGAAAAGTCCTGCTGAAGTTGCCGAGAGATGGGCCTGTCTCAAGGCCAATTCGATTTCTCCTCTCCACGCCGATTCATGGATTTTTGGAGCTGACACCATAGTTGTCCTCGACGGCCGCATCTTCGGAAAACCCTCGGATTCCGCCCAGGCCGTCCGGATGCTCAATATCCTGAGCGACAGGGTACATGAGGTAATCACAGGCATGTGCCTTATCCAGCCCGGGGGGAAACTTTGCAGGAGCGGATCTGTTACTACGAGGGTTTGCTTTAAGAAGCTCTCGATGGATGAAATAGAGGCATACGTCAGGACGGCCGAGCCGATGGACAAGGCTGGAGGCTACGGCATTCAGGGGATCGGGGCTTTTCTGGTAAGATCTATCGAAGGCTCCTATACAAATGTCGTCGGCCTTCCGCTTTGCCAGGCTCTTGAATGGCTGATGAATGAGAATATTATCGAGCCGGCGTAACCAGGGGGGCTTTGCCCTCATTTTTGCGCAGCAGGACGTAGAATGCGCCCCAGCCTCCGTCATAGGAACGAGCCGAGGCGAATGCCAGGACCACCCTTTTTAGGGGCGCGCGCATAAGCCAAGCAGGCAGATTGTTCTTTAGTACCGGTTCCTTGTCCTTGGAATTTAGACCTCTTCCCGCAATTATTAGTACGCACCTGCGCCGGGCGGCAAAGCACTCCATGATGAAGTCCCTGACTTCTTCGCGGGCCTGCTGCCTGTTCAGTCCGTGCAGGTCAAGATAGTCAAGGTAGCTGAAATAGCCCTCCCGCAGCTTCTTCAAAA
>Ga0074046_10003189_pt1 | contig 13866 bp, 11 predicted proteins | sample BogForMeECP23OM3_FD_94441 | JGI IMG/M metagenome (GOLD analysis project Ga0074046, IMG submission 94441) | Bog forest soil microbial communities from Calvert Island, British Columbia, Canada - Bog Forest MetaG ECP23OM3 | ecosystem: Environmental > Terrestrial > Soil > Wetlands ...
CGCAAGGGCTAAAGCCCCGCGCTGATTTTGCGCATCTGAGGGCGCGAGTAAACTCGCGCCCTGATACACACTCTTCAGGCAATCGAGAGCGGCCCTTCAGTATTTTGCTGCCAGGGATCTTGCAGCCTCGGAGAATTCCGGCTTCTGCGCTTCTGCCGCAGAACGGGCGGTGCGGGGCGTACGTTTTTTGCCTGCGGGGGCGCTCTGCGCGGCCGTGGATGGATGAACCTGCGAGGCGGCATTTTCGCCCATCACGTGCAGGCGAAGAAAGTTGGTGGAACCGGACTTGGTGCGCGTGCCGGCCACGATGGCGATGACCTCGCGCGGGCGCACATAGCCGCCCTTTTCCAGCATCTTCTCGGCCAGGTCGACCATGGCTTCAGTGGTGTTGGCCTTGGGGCAGCGGATGGGCGTGGTGCCCCAGAGAAGATTGAGGCGGTTGACGGTGACCTCAACGGGGCTGAGCGCGAAGATGGGCGCGGATGGATGGTATTTGGAAAGCTTGCGCGCGGTGGCTCCCGACTCGGTAAACAACGCGATACCGCGCAGGTCGAGATCGTTGGCGGCGTGAGCCGTGGCTTCGCAAATGGTTTCTGCGATTGAGAGATGGCTGGGGCGCTCGTGGAACTCGGATTCGAGGTTCTCCTTGATGTGGCGTTCGGTTTCGCTCACGATGCGCGCCATCATGGCCACGGATTCCACGGGATATTTGCCCACGGCCGACTCGCCCGAGAGCATGACGGCGTCAGTGCCGTCGTAGATGGCGTTGGCCACGTCGGAGACCTCGGCGCGCGTGGGCCGCGGATTCTCGATCATGGATTCGAGCATTTGCGTGGCCGTGATGACAGGCTTTGAGTATTCAGCGGCGCGGCGGATGATGAACTTCTGAATGGCGGGCACCTTTTCCGGCGGAACTTCCACGCCCAGGTCGCCGCGGGCCACCATGATGCCGTCGGAGACCTGCAGGATGGCGTCGAGATGCTCGACCGCCTGCGGCTTTTCCAGCTTGGCGATGATCCAGGTGTGGAAGCCGAGCGCGCCCACGCGGTTGCGCACCAGGCTCACGTCCTCGGCCGTGCGCACAAACGAGACGGCGATGGCGTCGACGCCGTGCTTGAGAGCGAACTCGAGGTCTTCCGCGTCTTTCTCCGTCAACGATGACGTGCGCACCAGGACGCCGGGAAGATTGATGCCCTTGTGCTCGCCCAGCATGCCGCCGTTGACGATATCGCAGGCCACGTCCTCGCCGTTCACTTCGTGGACGCGCAGCTCGATCAGTCCGTCGGAGAGCAGAATGCGCGAGCCCTGCTCCACATTTTCAGCGAGGGTCTTGAAGGTGGTGCCGACGCAGGACGCCGTACCCAGCACTTCGCGCGGCGTGATGATGAGCCGGTGGCCGGCCTTGAGCAGCACCGACTGATGATCCTTGAGTAGCCCGGTGCGAATCTTGGGCCCCTGCAGGTCGGCCAGGATGCATAGCGGCCTGCGTTCTTCCTTGCTCACCTTGCGGATTTTCTGGATGACGGCGGCTTTGCGTTCGTGGGTGCTGTGAGAAAAGTTGAGCCGGACCACGTCAACGCCGGCATGGATCAAGTCGCGAATCACGGCATCCGTGTTGGAGGCGGGTCCGAGCGTGGCGACAATTTTGGCGCGGCGCTGCGAAGGGGAATCCGTCAGGTTCAGATCGGCAAAGGGCATCAGAAATAGCTCCGGAGGTAGTTCAATTCGGGCCCAAAATTTTTTGAGTTGGTGAAAAGGGGCAAAGGAGCGGTGCAGACTCTATTGTAAATGGAAGGACGGGGATGGGGATCGCCGGAGATGTGGCCGCGTTAAGGACGTTTCGGGCTGTGGCCAGTGCCTTCCACCCTTTTCCGCCCAACCACCCCACGAACGAAGACCCGTTTGTGGGGACCCCGGTGACGCGGAAAAGGATGGGGCACGGATGCGGCAGTCTTTCGCCGACTCAATAAGGGAAAGCACTTATTGGGAGGCTCGGGCCAGGTCGGGCGCGATTTTGTCGCCCGCAAGCTGGATCTGCCGTTCCCAGTAGAGAACGCCGTTCAGCTCCGCGCCCAGCAGGACGCTGAAGGACGTGATGTAGAGCCAGACCAGGGTGGCAATGCCGGCGGCAAAGGAACCGTAGATGCGCGTGTAATTGGCCACGCTGGTGACGTACCAGCCGTAGGCCAGTGTGGCGGGGAACCAGATGAGGGTGCCGGCGATGGCGCCCGGCACTACCCAGGCCCAATGCTCTGTGCGCCGCGTGCCGAAGTGGTAGAGCGCGATGAGCACAGCGACGATGGCGATAAAGCTGACCGTCCAGCGCACCACGCGCGAGATTAAGATGACGAAAAAGCGCAGGTCGTGATCGGCGTTGTCGACCATCCACAATTCAATCTGGTGACCGAAGACGATGGCCATTGATGCCAGCAACAGCGGAACCAGCACGAGCAATACCAGCATGAGGCCGCGGAAGCGGCGGCCCCAGAAGGTCCAGCTTTCAGGCGGAAGCCGGTAGGCGCGGCGAAAACCCTCCATGAACGAGAGCATAACGCCGAGGCCGGCAAAAAGGCTCAGGCTGGTGGCGGAGAGAATCACCGTGCCGGAGTGGAATTGGTGCGTGAGGATGGAGGACTGCACGAGATCGAGGGTGTCAGCGGGAACGAACTGCTCCAGGACGGTTCGGGTTTCGCCCATCAGCGAGGGGCCCTCCTCCACCTGGGCCACCAGCGTGGTGATGACCAGCAGGGCAGGAAAAAACATGAGCATGCCGGAGTAAGCCGCGGCCTTTGCCGTATTGACAACGTCGTGGGCATAGGCATGAAAAAGCGCTTCCCGTATCTTGGCAAAATAGAGCCACATATGCGACAAGGCAAGATTAGTGCATTTGGGAAGAACAGGGAATAGGGAGTAGGGAACAGAAAGACAGGGAGCGAGTGAGCAAGGGAGCAAGGGAGCGAGGGAGCGAGGGAGCGGAGTTGGGGCGGGAGGGATATACTTTTCCGGACCCCGTCATGAAACGCCACGTCCTCATCTTCGGTGTCGTCGGCGGCCTGCTGATCGCCATCCTGCAATACACCGAATACCGTTTCGTTGTTATCGAACACTCGATTGAACTCTACGGCGCGCTTGTCGCCATTCTTTTTGCGGCCTTTGGCATCTGGCTCGGGCAGCGTATCACGCGCAGAGGCGAAATTATCCGTGAGACGGTGGTGGTGAAGGAGGCGCCTGTTCTCGCGGACGCGCTGTCCCTGGAACCATTCGCGCCTAACTCGGCGCAGCAGCAGGCCCTCGGCATCACGGCACGCGAGCTCGAAATCCTGATGCTGGTCGCCCGCGGCTTGAGCAATCGCGAGATTGCCGCCGAGCTTTTCGTTTCAGAAAACACAGTAAAGACGCACTGCGCCCGCGCCTTCAATAAGCTGGGGGCCGCGCGCCGCACCCAGGCCGTGCAGCGCGGAAAGGAACTGGGCCTGTTGCCGTGAGCTGGGGTGGGAGCGGGTCACCCGAAAGCACGATTTTTGCTTCATTCCGCTAAAATCATCCGAAAGAATGACGACATCGGGCCCCGCGCCACGGCATCGTGACTGCATTGCAATTCGATCCTCACTCCGAAAGGGAGCCTGACATGAAGAAAACTGTTCTCACCTTCGGCCTGATCTCCGGCCTGATGATCTCCGTCCTGATGGGCGGATCGCTTTTGCTTGCCAACAAGATCGGTTCCGGCCACAGCATGGTTCTGGGCTACACCATGATGGTGGCCTCGTTTCTGCTGGTCTATTTCGGCATCCGCAGCTACCGCGACAACAACCTCGCCGGGCAAATTTCATTCGGCCGGGCGTTCACGTGCGGCATTCTGATCGCCCTCATCACTTGTATTTGTTATGTGGCCATGTGGGAGATCCTCTACTTCAACTTCATGCCGCACTTTATGGACAGCTACTGGGCCGCGCAGATTCGCACGGTGCAGTCTTCGGGACTCGACCCGGCGACGATCGCCACGCAGGTGGCTGCAATCCAGCATTCTGCGCAGCTTTACCAGAACCCCTTCGTCAATATGGCCTATACGCTCATCGAGCCACTGCCGGTAGGGCTGGTGATGACGCTGATTTCGGCTGCGATACTGCGGCGCAAAGCGCGCGTGCCTGCGCAGGTGTGAAGGCGCGCCGATGGAGGCGATGTGCGCGTCAGGGGACCGGCGGCACGTTGCCGACTTCGCTTGCACTTACCGGTCGGTGCAGGAGTAGCAAGGATCGATGGAGGCCTGGATCAGCGGCGTATCCGCTAGGCGCGCGCCACGCACCATCCAGCGCACGGCCGGCATGTTGGCGAAGGTGGGCGTGCGCACGTGGACGCGTGCCGGATTGCGCGAGCCTTCCTTCCAGCTCACCGAATACATGACCTCGCCGCGCGGCGCTTCTACGCGGCTGGTGGCCGTGCCGGTGACGAAGGCGAACTTGTCGCCGCCGACGGCGATTTCGCCGGGCGGCATGTCGGTGAACGCCTGGCGCAGGATGCGGCAGCTCTCCATGATTTCGAGGGCGCGCACGAAGAGGCGAGCGCGCACGTCGCCGGCCTTCTCCACCGGAACCTCGAACTTCATCTCCGCATAGGCCGCATAGGGTGCATCGCGGCGCAGGTCCTGGTCGATGCCCGAGGCGCGGGCCGTGGGTCCGACCACGGCGCAGGAGATGGCTTTCTCGTGCGTGAGGACGCCGATGTTCGCGCAGCGCGAACGCGCCGTGGAACTGGTGGTGAAGATGGGAATCACGGTGCGCATCATTTCGCGCTCCAGATCCTCCACCATGCCCACCAGCGCAAGCGGGTCCTCAACGTCGCGATTGACGCCGCCCACGCGGTTCATGGAATAGTTCACGCGGTTGCCGGAAATGGCCTGCAAAACGTCCATGACTTTCTCGCGCAGCGCAAAGCAGGTCATGAACATGGTTTTGAAGCCCATGAGCTTGGCGGCGACGCCCGCCCACAGCACGTGCGAGTGCAGGCGCTCGAGCTCCGCCATCACCACGCGAATGTACTGGGCGCGCGGCGGGGCTTCGAGGCCCGCCAGCTTCTCCATGGCCTGGCACAAAGTTAGAGTGTGAATGAACGAGCAGATGCCGCACACCCTCTCCATGAGGGCGATTACCTGGAAATAGTTGCGCGTCTCGGCCAGGTGCTCGATACCGCGGAAGTTGAAGCCGATATTCAGCTCGGCATCCTGCACCGTCTCGCCTTCGCAGATCATGTCGAGCTTGTAGGGTTCTTCGAGGCCGGGATGATAGGGTCCCATGGGAATTTTGTAGCTCATAGTGCGACCTCCTTCTGTCCCGGACCTATCGCGGCCGGCTTGGGCTGCGCATTGGGGTCTTCGCGCAGATTCACGCCCGTCTTGTCACCCTTGCGCAGCAACAGCGGCTCGTACTCGCGGCCCGTGAACTCGATGGAATATTCTTCGTGGACCTCGCGCTCGATCCAGTCCGCCGCTTCGCACAAATCGAAAATGCTTTCGATGGAGTTGCCGGCGATCAGGAAGGGGAGACCGAGCAGGCGCCCTTCGAGGTCCCAGTGGTACTCGAGACGGAAGCCTTCAGCTCCGGGCAGTTGGTAAGCGGTGATGGTGATGAAGCGCGCGTGCACTTCGTTCATCACTGTGGCCACCTTGCGGACGCCGATTGTGCCGGGATTGAGCCACCACGTACCGCGGCTCTCGTTCCACTGTGCAGCAACGGCCAACTTTTCCGAAATGGTTTCGAGAGCGATCATTGTGAGTCTCCTCCTGCCGGCGTGGACGCCGCCAGTACAGCCGGTCTGGAGACCGGCGCTACAGAACTTGATGCTGGCGCTACAGACGCGGCGGCCGGTTTCGGCGTGGGAGGACGCCGCGCCACGGTGTAGGACTTCTTCAATTCGCCCTGGGTCACGTAAATCGGCGGTGTGTCCTGCTGTTGCGAGAGCGCGTGCTGGGTGTGGCCTTCCTTGAGCGCGTGTTCAATGCAACCCTCCACGCAGCGGCCGCAGAAGGTGCACTGGCCCGGGTTGTAGCTCCACGTGAACTCGCCCTTGCCGGCCTTGAACTCGATGGCGCGCGAGGTGCAGCGGAACCTGCAGACGGCGCAACCAGTGCACAACGCGGGATCGAACTGGACGAGGCCGCGGAAGCGCGCCGTGACTTTGGGCCGTGCGGGAAAGAGCAGGGTCTGATAGCCGCGCCGCAGATTCTTCCACAACATGGTGAGAATGTTCATAACCAGAACCTCACGAAGAGCGCGGACGAGATGGCGAGCACCGCGAAGATAAGCGTGCATTGCCAGTAGAAGCGCACGCTGGAATCGATGGCGAGGCGCGCGGTGGCTGCGGCCAGCACCGAGAGCAGCAGAACGACGGCCACCGAGAGCACGACGAAAAGAGCGCCGGCGAGTAGCGTCGTTCCCCAGGCCAGTGTGATGCGGGGCGCGACGAGCGTGGCCACAAGGCCCGTGGCGGCAACCCATTCCAGGCCGTGCGCGAGTTCCCACATGGCCAGCTCGGGGCCGGCGTACTCGGTCATCGGACCGGCATAGATCTCCTGCTCCGCATTGGGCAGCGAGAAGGGGTTGATGTGCAGCTTGGCGGGGAGGCAGATGAGAATTGCGATGATGCCGAGCACTGTAAGGAAGGTGGGGTGCATCGCGGCCAGCGCTTCGAGTCTGAAGGTGTGCTGCGAGGCGGCGATGGATACGATGGCCAGCAGAAAGACGATGTTGTATGAGACGCTCAGTGCGGCTTCGCGCGCGGAGCCGATTTCTCCGAAGATGGATCGCGAAGAGAAGCCCGCAGAGATGATGCAGATCGAAGGCAGCTCCAGCAGCGCGAGCAGCAGGATCAGGTCGCCTTCGAAGCCGCCTGAAGCGGGCAGCACGGGGAGCAATCCCACGGCTCCCGCCGCGGACCCAACCGCGATGAGCGGCCAGGCACGCATGATGAATCCGGCAATGCCGGGGCGCGGCGGAGTACTTTTCCCGAGCAGCTTCATGAAGTCCCAGAAGGGCTGCATGAAGGGCGGCCCGACGCGCTCTTGCATGAGGGCGACGGCTTTGCGTTCGACCCAAAGGAAGAACCAGGCGGCGGGCACGGCGAAGAGCAGGCCGGGAAAGATGAGCAGGCGGGCCAGGGCGGTGAGCATGGGGTTCATGGCTGCACCTCCGCGGTGGTTGCGATGGCTACTTCGGTCTGCGGCGGATTGTTGCCGCGTTCGGCCAGAAGCGTTGCCGCCTTGACTACGCCAGCGATGATCGCGTCGGGTCGCGGCGGGCAGCCAGGAACGTAGACGTCGACGGGAAGGTGCTTGTCGAGCGGGCCGTCGAGCGTGCGGCTGTCAATAAACACATTCGTAGTGGCCGGGCAGGAGCCGATGGCGACGACGGCCTTGGGTCCGCAGACCTGGTCGTAGACCGTCTTCACGGCGTTGACGGCTTTGTTGGTCACCGGGCCGGTGACGCAGAGAATGTCGGCGTGGCGCGGGCTGCCCTGCAGCAGAACGCCCAACTGCTCGGCGTCGTAGCGCGGCGAGAGAGCGGCGATAATCTCAATGTCGCAGCCGTTGCAACTGCCGGAGTTCATGTGGAAGAGCCAGGGACTGCGGCGGCGCGCGCTGCACATCAGACGTTGCCAAAACTTCGGGCGCTTCCAGAGCTTCATGGCCGCACCCCCATCAGAATTTGCAATCCATTGGGCCAGATTCCGGCCACGAGCAGGATGGCCACCAGCACGACGATCACGGCTTTGATCAGGAACGGTTCGCGCGCAACAGCTTGCGGCGGCGGATCAGGTGGAGGCCCCCACCAGTTGCGCGTGAGCGCCAGCGTGTAGGCGATGAGCGCGAGGATCGACGAGACGATGAAGATGGTGAGCGGGCAAAATCCAACTTCATATGCCGCGGAATAGAGCCGCCAGCGGCCGATGAAGCCGAGCGTGGGAGGAATGCCGAGCATGGCCAGCATGCCGAAGAGGAATCCGAAGGCGCTTACTGGGTAGCGCACGGCGAGAGCTACGGGCTCGAATGCGAGTGCGCCGTCGGCCTCGGGCGCGGCGAGACAAATAAAAAGAAGCGCTTTGGCAAGGGCGTGGGAGGAAGCGGCGATGATGACGCCGTTCTGCCCGAGCGTGCTGACGGAAGCTGCACCGAGAAGCAGGAAGCCGACATCCTCGACCGTGGAGAGAACCAGCAGCCGCTTGAGACTGCGTTGCGTGAGCATGAGCAGCGCGGCCAGCAGCGAGGTGAGGGTTGCGGCGTAGAAGAAGAGCGGCTGCGGCGTGAGCAGCGCGGGAATCGTCTGCACGCCCAGCATAAACTCGCCGAATGCCGCCATATCGACGACGGCGATGATGATGCCGAGGACGAGAGCAGGCACTTCGTCGGCCAGCGCGAGCAACCAGAAGAAGAGCGGTACGGCGGCGAGCTTGACGGCGACGCCGGTGAGCAGAAACGCGCGCGCGGCTTCCAGCGCTCCGCGGTCGGCGAGCAGATCGCTTGCGATCATCGACCCGGCCGAAAGCAGCACCGCGGCGAGGTAAGCGAATTTGGCGGTTCGCGAGCGCGCCGTTTGCCAAACCAGAACCACGGTGAGCAAAGCCGCAAGCTCAAGCGCGCCCAGACGCACCCGCGCCAGCGGCATGAGCAGCCCGATGACGGTGAGGCCGCCGATCAAGAAGAGGAGTGGGGCAATCAATTGCGGAATGAACCTTCGAGACGCCGGGCTGACGAGGGTGGCCACGAAAAGCGCCAATGCGGCAACGCCGATCGCACAAATGAGCATGAGTGGCATTTGTTCGAGCGGCATTACGGCTGGGATGTGGGTTGGAACCACGCCGGGTACAATCCAGCGAACCGACGCGAAGATGGCGGCGGCAAAAACCACCAGGAGGAGCGTCGCGTTGCGTTCCATCCACGAGACGACGACGCCCAGTGCACGTGAAACCGCCTGCAATCCGCTCCAGACGCCGCGATAGACCCGATCCACATTCGTCCAGCGGAAGAAGGAGCGCCAGTGTTCCTGAAAAATCTCAGAAAAGTCGCCAGCCGTGAGACGTCCCTGCTCGCCGAGCGGCTCGCCGCCGGTAAATACGCCACCACCAGCGCCAGCCATCGCGGCGCCTGAGGATGCGGGACGTACGGCGTAGGCAACGAGATAAATTGCGCCGCCGACGACAAGCGACACCAGCGCCAGCACGAGTCCGCCGGTTGAAGAGAAGCTGCCGGCATCGGCGGAGAGGCCGAGCCACGTGACGTGCACGCCCGTGCCCATGCCCAGCGCCATGAGGATCGGATTGAGGAAGTAGTTGACGGCCAACTGCGGCGCCACGCCCAGGACCACGCTGCCCACGGCCAGAAAGCCCATGCCCCAGATCATGGTTGGCGGAGACTCGTGCGCATCTTTGGTGTTCTCGGTGGTGGGCCCGAGGAATACTGCGCTGGTGGCCTTGACGCCAAGGAAGACCGTGCCCAGGCTCGCCGCCCACGCCACCATGGCGGGCACGGCCCATCCGGCTTGCAGCGCCGCGGCATAAAGCATCCACTTGCTGGCGAAGCCGCTCATCAGCGGAATGCCCATCATGCTGCCTACGCCGATTAACCAGGACAAAGTAGTCTGCGGCATTTTTCCGGCGAGGCCGCCGAGCTTGTTCATGTCGCGCGTTCCGGCGGCGTGCTGTACGGATCCTGCGGTCAAGAACAGTCCGCCTTTGAAGAAGCCGTGATTCAGGCAGTGCAGCAGGCCGGCCGTAATGGCCAGCGGCGTGCCGATACCAATGCCCATCATCATGTAGCCGATCTGGCTCACAGTGGAGAACGCCAACATGCGCTTCAAATCGGTCTGCACCATGGCATACATCACGCCCACGGCCATGGTCACAGTGCCGATCCACATCAGGCTCTGGCCCCACGCTGCGGGCCATGCGCCAAAGCTGTGCATGCGCGCAGCCAGGTACACGCCAGACGTGACATAACAAGCCGAGTGCAGCAGCGCGCTCACCGGAGTGGGCGCGGCCATGGCTTCGGGAATCCAGGTGTGCAGCGGGACCTGTACGCTCTTGGCCACGAGCGCGACCAGCATCAGCGCGAAGAGACCGCCGGTAAAGTTGCGAGCCACTGCGGGATCGGTCCACAATGCGGTGCCGGCGCGGTGGTAGAGCACGATAATCCCGGCCAGCAAGCCGTAGCCCGCAATGTGCGTCATCAGCAGCACTTTGCGCGCGCCGTTCACGGCTTCGCGGTTGGTGTACCAGAAGCCGACCAGTCCGAACGAGCACAGGCCGACCAATTCCCAGCAGAGATAGAGGATGAAGAGGTTGGCGCTCGATACCAGCGAGATGAAGCCGCCGATGAAGATCAGCATCAGGGCGTAAAAGCGCGTGGCGGACTTGTCGTGCGCCATGTACCCGATCGAGTAGAGCAGCACTAGGCCGCCGATGCATGCGCCCATGAAGGCAAAGAGGACACTGAGCGCGTCGACATGAAGAACGAGGGCGAGCGGTCCGTCCCACGGCAGCGGATGCAGATCAATCGACTGCCCGCTGCGCACCGCGGGGGCCATGCCGACGACGGCAAAAATGGCGGGCATGCAGGTGAGGAAGGCAAGAATGCCCTTCATCCGGGCGGAGCAGAGACGTGCCACCAGAATCTGCAAAGCGGCGCCCAGCAAAAGCGTACATGGAGCAATCAGAATGAGGGTTGCTGCACCCATGTCTTTATGTTGAGGGCGCAGCTGTTTAAGCGGATGTGACCGCGCACACTCTGCCGCCGGGGCGCAGGGGGAAGCGAGTTCGAAGTCCCGGATTGTGGGACAGTGGCGGACCTTAATTCCGGGATGCCTTCCAAGCCTTGGAATTGATGCCAACGGAAGACTCGCGCCGTCCCTACGGGGCTCCGGCCGAGGTTTGGCAGCTAACCCACCACTGAAGTGTTGGGCTAACAAACAGCGCGCCTCCGGCGCTCGGTCCGCTGCGACTCGAATAGCATGAGCCCATTAAACCGCAAGAAAACAGACCAGGCTTGAGGACGATTTGCCATCGAAGACCGCTCCCCAGGCTACGACGCTCAATGTCCTACAATGCGGCAGAGGGTTGATTCGTGATGCATTCGTCTTTGAAGTTCCATTGCCGTATCTTTGCGTTCCTGATTCTGTCGCTCGGAGCGTGGTTCTTTGTCTCACCTGCCGCGGCGCAACGCGGCAGCGAAGTGGGCCGGGGCCTTGCATTGCTGCGGCCTCCGTCCCGCGCTGTAGTCGAGCGGCTTACGAGCCTGTCGCAGTTGCCCGCCGGAACGTGGAAGATGCACGAGGGCGATTTGACGCATGGGGAAGCCGTGAATCTCGACGCGAGCGGCTGGCAGGATGCGGCCGTGGGCGCTCAATATTCCACCAGCGCCATCTGGTTTCGCCAAATCATTCAACTGCCCGCGACCCTCAACGGCTACGACTTGACCGGCGCGCGCATCTGGTTCCAGTTCAACTCGAACGCCAACGGGCCCATTCCTGAAATCATTTATTTCAACGGGCGGCGCGTGGCCATGGGCGAAGACCTGGAGCCGGAAGTGCTGTTCGACGATGCGCGTCCCGGCGACGAGGTGGTGGTCGCGGTCAAATTGCTGCAGACCGTCGACATGAAGTCCTTCCGCGGCGCTACGCTGCGCGTGGATTTCTCAGAGAACCGCCCCAATCCGCAGAGCCTGGCCGAGGAGTTCCTTTCGGCTGCGCTGCTGCTGCCCTCGCTCGCGCCCGGCGACAGCACAAAGACCGGCATCCTGAACAACGCCATCGCCGCCGTGGACCTGGGCGCGCTCGATGCGCACGATTCAGCAAAGTTCGACGCCAGCCTCAAGGCCGCGCACAGTCAGCTTGAAGCACTGCGGCCTTTGCTGCAGCAGGCCACGTTCCTGCTCGATGGCAACGCGCACATCGACGCGGCCTGGCTGTGGCCGTGGACCGAAACCGTCGATGCGGTGCACCGCACCTATGGCACGGCACTGCAGTTGATGAACGAGTATCCCGATTACGTGTTCACGCAGTCGGCCGCGGCATACAACGGGTGGCTGGCCGACAAATACCCGGCCGTGAACAACGAGATCAGGAAGCGCATCAAAGAGGGCCGGTGGGAGATTGTGGGCGGCATGTGGGTCGAGCCCGACCTGAACATGCCCGACGGCGAGTCGCTGGTGCGCCAGTTGCTGGTGGGCAAGCGCTGGTACAAGCAGGCCTACGGCGTGGACGTGCGCATCGGCTGGAATCCCGATTCGTTTGGATATACGTGGCAACTGCCGCAGATCTACAAAAAGAGCGGCATCGACTACTTTGTCACGCAAAAAATGACCTGGAACGACACCAACAAGCTGCCGTTCAAGCTGTTCTGGTGGCAGTCGCCCGATGGATCGAAGGTGCTGGCCTATTTCCCGCACGACTACGTGAACACCACGCTCAGCCCAGTGCGGTTGAGCGACGATCTTGCCACGGCGCGCCAGCGCTCGCCTGGCCTAACGGAGATGATGGACCTCTACGGCATCGGCGACCACGGCGGAGGACCCACGCGGGCCATGCTGGATGAAGGATTCCGGTGGGCCGTGCCTTCCGCGGCTGCAATTTCCGCCAATGGCGGCGAGCCGGTGACGGCGAAGTATCAATTCGGAACGGCGCAGAGTTTCTTCTCAACTGTCGAAAAGCAGATCGCGGCTGAGAGCCCGGTGTGGAATTACCAGTCGATGCCGAAATACGAGGCGCCGCCGGCTGTGGACGGAAAGGTCTCGATTCCCACCTGGGACAGTGAGCTTTACCTCGAATACCACCGCGGCGTTTACACGACGCAGGCCATGCACAAGAAAAACATGCGCGACAGCGAGGAAGAGGTGCTGAACGCGGAGAAGTGGTCGTCGCTGGCTTGGCTTGACGGCGCGAAATATCCGGGCGACGAGCTGACCGAGGATTGGAAGAAGGTGCTGTTCAACCAGTTCCACGATCTGGCGGCGGGGTCGGGGATTGGCGTCATCTATAAGGATGCGCAGAAGGATTACGACTGGGTGCGGATGTCGACGAATGAGATTTCGGCGGGGGCGCTGGCGGACGTTTCCGCGAGCATCGATACTCGCGGGAAGGGTGTACCCGTAGTTCTGTATAACCCACTGGGATGGGATCGCTCGGGGGAATTTCGCGTTCGTTTGCAGTTTGGGCAGCCGGCTCAGAGGGGGGATGTCTCTGTATATGACCTCTATGAAAAGGGAGCAGCACACGCTCATCTGGAACCCACCCCTACTGAAGTTCCCGATGCGAAGGTAGACGACAAAACAGGTATCGCCGATTTGACGCTGGAAGCCGACGACGTTCCAGCGTTCGGCTACAAGGTGCTTTGGGTGCATCTCGATGACAAGGATGCGTCTCCCGGTATTACTCCTTTCGGGAGCGAGAACAACGATGCACTTGAAACTGAGAATATTGACCTGAGCGTTAGCGTGGATAAGGTCACGGGCTGTATTCGGAGTGTCTTCGATCGATTAAGGAGGATCGAATCGATCGCTCCCAACGCTTGCGGGAACCAGCTCCAGTTTTTCAAAGACACGCCGAAGGACTACGACGCGTGGAATATCGATCCCGGCACCCTAGATGTTTTGCCCATGACGATCGAAAAGGTCGATTCGGTGGAACCAGCGGGCACCGATGCAATTCGCGTCACTAGCCACTGGCAAAACTCGAAGTTCGTGCAGACCATTCGTCTCGTTGGCGACCAAGTCGACGTCGAGAACGACATCGACTGGCACGAGAAGCACGTGCTGCTGAAGGCGGCGTTTCCGCTGGCAGTTAAGAGCGACTTTGCTACGTACGAGATTCCTTACGGCGCGATCGA